>Ga0307515_10004861_pt1 | contig 27492 bp, 22 predicted proteins | sample 17_EM_MG_FD_194513 | JGI IMG/M metagenome (GOLD analysis project Ga0307515, IMG submission 194513) | Populus trichocarpa ectomycorrhiza microbial communities from riparian zone in the Pacific Northwest, United States - 17_EM | ecosystem: Host-associated > Plants > Roots > Unclassified | place... | reverse complement strand
CTGCAACGACCCGGTGGTGCTGCCGCAAGGCTCGCTGAAGAGCGACTGGGAGGTCGAGCTCGGCGTGGTGATCGGCAGCCAGACGCGCTATGTGAGCGAAGCCGATGCGTTGAAGCACGTGGCCGGTTACTGCGTGGTGAACGACCTGTCGGAGCGCGAGTACCAGCTCGAGCGCGGCGGCACCTGGGACAAGGGCAAGGGCTGCGACACCTTTGGCCCTGTCGGCCCTTGGATGGTCAGCGCCGACGAGGTGCCCGACCCGCAAGCGCTCGGCATGTGGCTCGAAGTCAACGGCAAGCGCTTCCAGAACGGCAGCACCTCCACCATGGTGTTCGGCGTGGCCTCGCTCGTGAGCTACATCAGCCGCTTCATGACGCTGTACCCCGGCGACCTGATCAGCACCGGCACGCCACCCGGCGTGGGCCTCGGCCAGAAGCCACCGCTGTACCTGAAGCCCGGCGACGAGATGCGCTTGAGCATCGAGGGCCTGGGCGAACAGCGGCAACGGGTGTTTGCCTGGGATCCGGTGTTGATCGACGGCTGAGGAACGGAACGCTGCTGAAACGGCCGCTTCGTACGGCGGCCGGATTCGAAGGCGAGAGGGAAATGGTTGGCGTTAGTCGCCATCACGATCACGCCGAACCCACTCGGCGATTTGTCTGTCGAACTCCTCATACCGAGAGTCGCAGAACAAGCGACAGAGTTGCTCCGTATTCGGCCTGCCGACCATGCTGAACGCGGCCGTTTCTTCAACCATCTTGATCTGGCCAAAGCCGAACAAGCTTTTGCGCGGCGCCGTCCATTCGACGGCGATGAAGTAACTGTCGTTCAGCTTGTCATCGCTCGCAAGAGCGGTGATCCAAAGTTTGCGCTTGTTGGCCTCGTTCTGCAGGATCAATGCCGCCATCGGCCCATCCTGCGTCTCGTTCCACTGGTTGTTCTGTTCCACCCAAGGGAACGCATCGAAGGCGCGCAGGAAGGCGTCCACATCGGTTGCACCCTGTTGATCAACTTGCTCGTCGGCATAGCCAACTCTTTGTATCGCCCAGGTCAGCATTCGAGCCTTTGTAAAAGTACCGGGAATCGGTTTGGCTGAGGGGTGTATCACCACTCAGGTGACGCGTTATTTTTTCCTCGTGCCGAACCGGCCGAGAAACTCAGCCAGGATGTTCGCACACCGGCAAGACACCGGCACCTGTGCTGGTTCGATGAGAATGGTCCGATGATGAACAACAAGATGTACCGAAGCAAAACCTCGGCCGGCACTGGTGCGCCGATGCTCACGGTGATCGCTCTCGCCTGGAACGCAGTGGTGTGGGGGCTGCTGATGCCCGAGCCCGGTTTCGGTATCGCCGCATGGATCAAGGTGGCGTCTGTGCTGGTGGGGGCGGTGGTTGCCGTCGGCGCAGCGCAGCGCTGGGTCGTCCGGCTGCAGGGCACTGGCGTCACGCTGAACCTCACGCACGAACCCGTGCCCCATGGCGTGCCCACTACGGCGGTGTTCACCCTGGGCCGGCCTCTCAAGGTGCAGGCCTGGACGCTGCTGGTGGCCATCGACTCGCCGGACGACGACCTCAGCGGGTTTGGGCGCATCTGGGAGCGCAGGTTTGCCGTGACCACCGTCCCCATGCTGGTGGCGGGGGAGATCATGGTGCAGTCCGTCAGAGCTGACTTCACCCTTCCGGCCGATCTGCCGAGCACGCGGGACGATTTTTGGCGTGTTTCCCTGGTGCTCGACGGTGATGGCATGAAATGGCCGTTCGATATCGCGACGAAACCCGAAACTGCCAGTGAACGGGGTTTTCACCGCGGAAGCGCCGCCTTTGGTTCACTACAACCGGCGGTCGATGAGCCTCCGCTTTCGGACCAGCCGGAGCCTGACGCCGAGTTGCCAGTTCCGTCGCTGGTGCGGCAGCGTGGGGGCCTCAAGTGGGCCCGGCGCGGCGCGCTCGCGCTTTCTCTCGGTGTGGTGGGCTGGGTGGCCTGGAATTTCGCGCTGCCGACGTGGTCGTCTGATGTGCACTTGGATGTGGCTGGGGAGTCGGTGAAGGGGGAGGAGCGTGCACTCGACGTGGGCGAGTCTGATGAGTCCTCGCGACTGAGCACCCGCGTGAGCACGCCAGAGTTTGATGTGTTGCTGAGCAACTGGCTGATCGACGATTGGCGATTGCGGGCGCACATGCAAGGTGTGGCACAAGTGGAGCAGGGAAAATTGCGCGTGCGCATTCAACAACTGGCGCTCATGCCAGTGGGTCCCTGTCAGCACACCGGCGAGTGCCAGGTTCAAAGCATCCGCTTGTTGTTGAGCCAGGCCGGAGCCGACGGCCCCTACATCACGTTGGCGCAGAGCAAACCGTTGCCATGGGTCGTAGATCTGGCGCAGGACCATGTGGCCCATCGCATCGATGGTGAATTTGTTTTGACGCTGCCCGAGAGCCTGACCGGCGATCACGACGTGCGTTTGCAACTGATGGTGCAGACGGCGAGCCCAGACGCGCCAGCCAACCAGACGAAGCTCGACAACCCGACTTACCCTTCGCACGGCAATCACATGGGCTTGCAATTGGCGTTGACGGTGGCCAACCCCTCCAGCAGCGCCATGATGGACCCTTGCGACCGGGTTCGCTCCTTGATTGACGCCGTGCGCGCCCATTGCGAGGGACAAATCGATTTTCGCCTCGCTTCAAACGCCCACTCAGGCCGGACGGAGCTCGACGAAGCCTTGATTGAAGCCATCAAGCATTACAACGGTGCCGCGGTGCCCTCGCTGCTCAAGGCGGGGGCGAGTCCCAATGCGATCGCCTCCAGGCAAAAGAGCGTCACCGCTTTGGGCCTTGCCGCAGCCGGCGACCAGCTTGATGTGCTCAATGCGCTTATCAAGGCCGGTGCCCAGGTGAACCACCATGCGGTGAATGCTGATCAGCAGACCACCACCCCGCTCAGCCTGGCGCTCAAACTGGATGCTGTTCATGCGGTTGACCGCCTGCTGGCTGCGGGGGCGAAGCTGCACGACAAGGACCTGAGTGGCTGGAGCGTGATGCACATCGCCGCTCTTGAAGGGGCCACCAATAGCCTGAAAGTGCTGGTCTGGGCCGGAGGCAATGTGAACGAACAAGCCAAGGGCCACCACCGACAAACCGCGTTGCATGTCGCACTTCAATTTGCCCCGCAGGCCACCATCGAGGCCATGCTGGTTGCTGGTGCGGATACGCGCATCACTGACGACGAGGGCAAAGATGCCTGCGACTGGGCAAATGCTTCCCAGCGTTCTGCGGCGATCCAGGCTCTGGTGTGCAGTGGTGTGCGCCCCTCCCCCGTCAGGGCAGTTGGGCAGGTTTTGACCACACAGTGAGCATCTTTTCAAACTGCGTATCGGTAGGCTCTAGGCGATGCAGCACGGCATCCCGGCGCAAGCTTTCCACGATGGGGGCTCCGCCCAGTCGTATGGCTTCGCGGATGGCTTGTTCTGCCATGGCCGCGTCACCACTCAAAAATTGGGCATAGCCCAAATTCGCCAATACCGTAGAGCATTCCTCTGGCGCGCAAATGGATCGCGCCTTTTGTAAGTCGGTCACTGCTCGGGCCAGCAAATGCGCCGGACTTTGGGCCTTTTGCAGCCATTGCTTTGACTGCACCATCCGTGCATCAGCGGCGTTACTTAATGCTCGGGCCACCAAGGCGCTAATTTCAGCGTCTTCATCAGTGGCGAAACGCTGGGCTAACACATCGTTAATTCGTCTTTCTTCTTGCGGTTCGCCTGCAAAGCCAGAACCTGCGGCCATATTGTTGAGGCTCAGGGCTAGCACTTTGCGCACGCCGAGCGCGGTGTCATCGTCAAATCTGGCATAGACCAACTGGTAAATGGGTGCCGCTTCTGCATACTTTTCTTGCAAGGTCAGTTGCTGAGCCTTGTTGTAGAGCTTGGCGGCCACCAACTCGCGCAACTGTGGATCAGGGTCGGCACAAAAAATTCTTGCAGCGCGGTCGTAGTTCGCCAATACGCTGCGTGCATCGGCGAATGCTTTAAGACTGACGCCCTGGTTGAAAAAAGCAAATGCCACCTGCTCACGTAGGCCATGCGCAAGGTCTGTGCGGTAACGCTGCACCACCCGCTCATACACATCAATGGCTTGCCCATAGTGTTTCAGCCTGTGCAGCATGGCCCCCATATTCACCATGCCTTGCAGCACAATTTCTTGTACGTCGGCATCGTCCTGGTAGTTCAGCGCTTTACTCAGTAACGCGTAGCTGGCAACAGAAGCTTCCAGTTGATCCCGCGCTGCCAGTGCTACGCCTTTGTTAAACACAGACTGCATCGCCACCAAACGCAGCGGTGCGTGGCGGCTGGTGCCGTAGCGGGTGTACACCGTGTCGTACAGCGCCATAGCCGCATCGATGCGCCCCAGATCCGCCAAGCTGATGGCCTTGCCATACAAGGCCCTACCAACCTCTGCCAATACCGGCGCCGCTTTGTCAGCCGCAAAACGCTGTACTACGAAGTCGTAGGTGTACAGCGCTTGAGCAGGTTCGCCTAAACGTTGCAGACCTATGGCCTTGTTCACTTGGGCTTGCGCTACCCTTTTGCGCAGCAGCGGCGACGGTGCGCTCCCATAACGCGCTTTTATTTGGTCACACACGGCAATGGCGGCTGGCACATCTGTACGCGCAAGCATCACAGCACTATTTACCAGCGCCACCGCCACGCTGGCTTGCAGCGATGATTCAGTCTCTGCACCAAAGCGGGCGTCAATGAGCCTGTAGGCCTCAAGAGCTGCCGCCGTGTTGCCCGAATGTTGCCAATTGATGCCGGTGTTGAACAACGCATCGGCCAGCTTTTTCTTCAGCACCAGCTCCTGGCGTTGGCCGTATTGACGGTTGATCAGCGCATACACCGCGCGCTCCGATTCAAGCTGTTGCTGTTGGCCCAGGTCGTAGCCTTTGTTGATCAACGCTTTGAGCACTACCACCAGCACATTGGGGGCAGCGTCTTGGCCAAACCGTTCGTATACCTGGTCGTAGGCTATCGCAGACTGGGCCATGTCACCGCTGCGTGACAGATGGAGGGCTCTGTTAAACATGCCCTGCGCCACTTGCTCGCGCACCACTGGGTCGGGGCTTTTGCCAAAACGGGCATACACCAGCTCTGGCACTGGCACATCGGCATAGGAGTTTGCAGCGTCGCTGGTGTAGGCCAGGTTCACGGTTTGGCCATGGGCCATACAGGCGGCCAGCAACCATCCCACCAATACCTTCACCGACAGCGCCAAAAGTTTGCAATGCATGTCCGCAGTGTAGGGAGCGGCGCGCCTTGCAGAGACGGGCATCCCACACCTCGTCTTCTAGAGCAGTGGCGGATGATTCGCAGGCGGCAGGCGGCCAGAACCTCGGCACTGGCTATGGCTCAACGCCCCAGCGAACTCAACCAGTCGCAGCGCAACCGGCCCGATTGATGCAGCCTGCGGCGCAGGGCCACGTACAGACTCGGCGCCATGAAGAGCAGCAGGCAACTCAGCGCCAGGCTAGGCCACCAGAGAATCAGCGCGGCCGGTTCGCCCATCCAGCCGAGTACCCACGCCGTAAGGACGCCGTCCCAGGCGTGGTATTCGATGGGGCGGTCGGGCTTGTGGGCGACGTGCCAGAGCTTGATGGCCTGAAGCTGCTGCAGGGTCATGCGTTGCTCCCGATGGATTGGGACACGCCGCCAGCCTAGAGCGAAAAAGCGCTCAGCTCAAATGCAGCTCAGCCGAGTGTGGCCAATTGCCGCGCCAGTGACTTGTCGTTGAACATCCACTGCCCCGGCAGCAGTCGCAGGCCCTTTTCGCTGGGCCACACCAAGGTCGGCACGCCCTGCACGCCGATGGACTTCATGATCTTGTGCGCGCGGCCCATGCGCTTGTCGGTGGCGTGCGCCAGCGTCGGGTCGGCCATGCGCACCATCCAGGTCTCGGCGTCGTCGCCCAACGAGGCGGCCAGGGCCTGGGCGATCACATCGGGGTCGCTGATGTCGCGCCCGGCCACGAAGCGCTCACGCTGCAGCGCGTGCAGGCCGTCGAGTTCGCGCAGCACGTTCCATTTCGAGACGGCGGTCAGCGCGTAGGTGGCAGGGCCGCTGTCGAACGGCATCTCGGGGTTGCCCAGCACCTTGCGCCGGTAGATGTCGCTGAAGCGCTGGCCGCTCATGCTGGCGATGCGTGCGTCGGTCTGCTCGATGTGCTGCGCCATCGCGGCGTCGATGCGCTTGTCCGGGTCGCCACCGAAGAGACCGGTGGGTACCGGCTCGACGATGCAGCCGTTCAGGTCGGCGAGGCCATGGATGGCCGGCATGGCGCCGTAGCACCAGCCGCACATCGGATCGTAGAGAAAAATAAGATGGTCAATCGCCATCCGGTCAGTATGCGACAGTGAAGCGCTTCCGGATGTGGCGGGGCGTCTCGATTTCATCGACGATGGCCACGGCCAGGTCGGCCACCGAGATCTTGGCGGGGTGGTCGCCGTCCATCAGCAAGTCGTCGGCGCCGATGCGGAACTTGCCGGTACGCGGGCCCGGCTCCAGCAGCGCGGCGGGCGACAGGAAGGTCCAGTCGAGCGTGGTGTCCTTGCGGATGATGTTCAGCGCTTCGCGGGCTGCCAGTGCGCCTTGCTTCCACTCAGCCGGGAACTGCGGTGTGTCCACACCCTGCACGCCAGGTGCAACGTACAGGCTGCCGGCCCCGCCAACCACCAGCACGCGCTTCACGCCGCTGCGGCGCACGCCGTCGAGGATGGCCTGGGTGCCTTGCAGGAAGATGTCGTGGATCTTCGGTTCCGTCCAGCCCGGGTTGTAGGAGTCGACCACGGCGTCCACGCCTTCGATGGCCTGGGCCACCTGGGCGGCGTCGAGCGCGTCGGCCTCAACCACCTTGAGCTTGGCGTGGGCGGTGTACTTGCCCGGGTTGCGGGCCAGTGCCGTGACCTCGTGGCCGCGTTGCAGCAGCTCCTGCAGAACCGCCGAACCGACGAAACCCGTGCCACCGATGAGTGCGATCTTCATGTCCAACTCCAGTCAAATTGCGATGGCGTGACGATATGAACTTCACAATCGCGGCGGAAGTCTGTCAAATCGAACAAGTTTGTTTAGCAGGGCTTCACGGTGGACGATCTCAAGCGCATGGCGGTCTTCGCCTCGGTGGTGCAGCACGGCTCGATGAGTTCGGCGGCGCGGTCCATGGCCATGAGCACCTCGGCCGTCAGCCAGCAGGTGCGGCAGCTGGAGCAGGCAAGCGGCGTCACGCTGCTGCACCGCTCGACCCGCAAGCTCACGCCCACCGACGCCGGTGCGCGCTTCGCCGAGCATTGCATCGCGATGGTGAGCGCGGCGCAGCAGGCCAAGCAGCAGCTGGTGCTGGCGCACGATGCGCCCAGTGGCGAGCTGCGCATCTCGGCACCGGTCGGCTTTGCTCGCCACGTGGCGCCGGCGCTGGCTCCGCTGCTGGCGGCTTACCCCGAACTCAAGCTGCGCCTGCTCGTCGACGACGCGATGATCGACCTGATCGACGCCCGCATCGACCTCGCGCTGCGCGCCGGCCGGCTGGCCGATTCATCGTGGGCCGCCAAGCGCCTGTGCAGCTTCGAGTGGGTGCTGTGCGCCTCACCCGACTACCTGCGCCGCCACGGCACGCCGGTGGCGCCGGCCGATTTGCTGGCGCACCAGTGGATGGTGGGTTCGCGTGAAGGCTCGGCCCTGCACTTGCAGCTGGACGGGCCGAGCGGCGAGCACGAAAACCTGCGCCTCGAAGCCCGCATCGCGACCAACAACCAGCTGACGCTCGAGCAGATGTGCGCCGCCGGCCTGGGCCTCGCCGTGGTGACCCACCCCGACGTGCATGGCGCTCTGCGCGCCGGCCAGCTGGTGCGCGTGCTGCCCAACTGGCGCCTGCCCGAGATTCCGGTTTGGGCCGTCACGCCGCAACGCGAAAACCAGCCCGCCAAGGTCCGGCACGCGATCGCCGCGCTGCAAAGCTATTTGACTGCCGCGCCGGGCGTGCTGGTCTGAACAGGATCTGGCGTCAGACCGGAAACGTGCCGGGCAGCAAGATGTTCCTGTCGACGGTGCGGATGTCGGTGTGCCCGCAGAAGGCCATCGTGATGTCGAGTTCCTTGGCGATGATCTCCAGGCTTCTCGTCACGCCGGCTTCGCCCATCGCGCCCAGGCCGTAGAGGAACGAGCGGCCGATCAGCGTGCCCTTGGCGCCCAGAGCCACGGCCTTGAGCACGTCTTGCCCGGAGCGGATGCCGCCATCCATCCACACCTCGATGCGCGAGCCCACTTCGGAGACGATGGCGGGCAGCGCCGAGATCGACGACGGCGCGCCGTCGAGCTGGCGACCACCATGGTTGGAGACGACCATCGCGTCGGCGCCGCTGTCGGCGGCCAGGCGGGCGTCTTCGGGGTCCATGATGCCTTTGAGGATCAGCTTGCCGCCCCAGCGCTTCTTGATCCACTCGACGTCGTTCCAGTCGAGCTTGGGGTCGAACTGCTCGCGCGTCCAGGTGCTCAACGACGACATGTCGCTCACGCCCTTGGCGTGGCCGATCAGGTTGCCGAAGCCGTGGCGTTTGGTGCCCGCCATGCCCAGGCACCAGCGCGGCTTGGTCATCAGGTTGAGGATGTTGGCGAGTGTCGGCTTCGGGGGGGCTGTGAGGCCGTTCTTGAGGTCCTTGTGGCGCTGGCCGAGCACCTGCAGGTCGAGCGTGAGCATCAGCGCCGAGACGCCGGCGGCCTTGGCGCGGTCCATCAGGCGGTCCATGAAGTCGCGGTCGCGCATCCAGTAGAGCTGGAACCAGAACGGCGCCTTGGTGTGGGCGCGAATGTCTTCGATCGAGCAGATGCTCATCGTCGACAGCGTGAACGGGATGCCGAATTTCTCGGCCGCGCGCGCCGCGAGGATCTCACCATCGGCGTGCTGCATGCCAGTGAGTCCGGTCGGCGCGATCGCCACCGGCATCGCCGTCGGCTGCCCCGCCATCTCGGTGCGCAGCGTGCGGTTCTCCATGTTCACCGCCACGCGCTGGCGCAGCTTGATGGACTGGAAGTCGCTCTCGTTGGCGCGGTAGGTGCCTTCGGTCCACGAGCCGGAGTCGGCGTAGTCGTAGAACATGCGTGGCACGCGCTTTTCGGCCAGCACGCGCAGGTCTTCGATGTTGGTGATCACGGGCATAAAGGAAGTCTCCGGGTGTTCTCGTTCGGCCGCGGCGATGCTACGGGCGACCGCGCCTCGCTGCGCGGAAAGATTTTCAGGCCCGGCGCGAAAGCGCTTCCGAGACGGCCAGCAGCCCCTCGCGGGCCACGCGCCCGCTGACCTCGGCCAGCCAGGCCACGAAGGCCTCGGCGGCCTCGTCGGCGGCGTGCGGCAGCACGTGGTAATGGGTGGCGGGCGGCACGCTCAGGTCGAACAGCGGCTGCAGCACGCCATAGCCAATCCAGCGTCGGGCCAGGCTCGGGCGCATCAGGCCCACGCCCTGGCCGCTCACCGTGGCCTCCAGCGTGAGCCCCAGGTCGATGAAGCGCGGGCCCTGCGCGGGCTCGGGCCAGTCCAGTCCGGCGGCGCACCACCAGGGTGTCCAGGGTTCCAGCGGCGTGCGCAGCAGCGGGGCGTGGGCCAGGTCGGCTGGCATGCGCAGCGGCGGCAGGCGAGCCAGCAGCGCGGGCGCCGCCATGGGCAGCACCACGTCGTGCATCAGCGGCGTGCCGAGTGCGGCGTCGACATCGCCATGGCGCACTTCCACGTCGGCCTCGGTGCCTGAGACGTCGAGGAAGGGGATCGACAGCACCACCTCGAGTTCCACCTCGGGGTGGGCCTGCGTGAACGACTCGAGTTGCGGCACCAGCACCTCGCGCGCGAAGGTGGGCGGCGCGCTGACGCGCAGGCGTCGCGTCTGCTGCTGAGCGCGCTGGTGTTGCGGCATGGCTTCCAGCAAGGTCAGGGCGGCGCTGACCTGCGTCAGGTATTCCTTGCCCACGGGCGTGAGCGTGAGCGTTCGCGCGGCGCGGTTGAGCAGGGGCGTGCCCAGCAGGTCTTCCACCGTGGCCACGCGCTTGCTCACCGCGCTGGCGGTGACATGAAGGGCTTCGGCGGCGCGCTCGAAGCTGCCCAGGCGGGCGGCGGCTTCGAATGCGCGCAGGCCGTCGATGGACGGCAGGCGCAGGGGCGATGGCATGGCGGGACTCTACGTCAGCGCCATGCCCTGCCGGGCCCCAGCGCGCGTCTCAGCCGCGGCGGCGGCGCGGCACGAAGTTGAGCTGCGTGCTGGTCTTGACCGGGCTCGCGCTCACTTGCACACGCACGGGTGTCTGGTCTTGCAGCTGGTCGGGGTGCCACAGCGTGAGCTGGCCGGCGCCGTCGGGCACGCCCTCGATGCTGGCCACGCCGTTGGCGTCGGTCTTGGCGAACCAGGGCGTGTCCGCCACGTAGACCTGGCCGCGCATGGAGCCGTGGATGTGGCAGCCCAGCGCGATGGGGCCGGCCTGGTCGACCTTCACCTCACCGGTCGACGTGCCCGAGCCTTTTTTCTTGGGTGCCGGTGCGTTGCCGTACGGGTCGGTGCCGCCGGGCGAACTGGAGGGCGCCGCGTCGAGCCGCATCTCGAAGCTCTTGGCCGCGGGGATGCTGCCCAGCGGACCGCTGGGGCCCGAGCGCACGTGGTGGTCGTAGTCGTCTTTATTGACGAAGCGCAGCGTGCTGCCCACCGGCACCACCGTCAAAAAGGGAACAAAGCGAGAGCCCTCTTGCGTGATCACCACGGCGCTGGCGGCTGGCGAGGCTTTGGCTTTTGCTGCGGGCTCCAGCAGCACCACGACATCGGGTGCCGGCTTGCCGTCCTTGTCGAGCACCGTGAGTTGCACGGTGCCGGCTTGTGCGAAGCCCGTGCCGGCGGCGAGCGCCAGAAGCGCGAGGGTGTGTTTGATCATGTCGGACTCGTGGGTTGGATGTGGGCGACTCAAGGCGTGTTGATGATGTCGCGGTGCATGGGCGCGAGCTTGGCGAGCAGCTTGTTCTGCGTGGTGAACGGGATGCCTTGCGCATCCATGCTCTGCTGCAGCACCTCGACCAATGCGTTGAAGTTGCTCTTGGTGATGTCCATGCCGGAGTGGGCCTTCTTCATGTCGGGGCCTTTGCGTTTGCAGGGGCCGCCCGAGACCTCGCAGAACTGCGTGACCAGTTCGTCCTTCACGTGCTGGTGGTCCACGTCCTTGAAGAACGGGCCCATGCGCGAGTCGGCGAGCAGCCGGGTCATGAAGTCGTCCATCAGCTTGGTGAGGCCGGGTTGGGCGCCGAGTTGCTGGTACAGGGTGTCGTCGCGTGCGGCGGTTTGCGCCTGGGCGGTGCCGGCCAGGAGCGCGGTGCCGAGCAACAGGGCACGGCCGAGATGGGAAAGTATTCGTGTCATGGTCGAAGCTCCTCGATCAGAAAGCGATCTGCGCAGAGAGATAAAAGCCGGTCTGGCGTTTGTCGACCACGCCGGGAACGATCTTCCCGAGGTCGACATAGGCGGCAGTGAGCGAGAAGGTCTTGCACGGCGCCCATGCGACGAACACGTCGGCCCAGTCGTCTTCTTTCAGCGCACCGGCGCCGACCACGGTGTTGTCCTTGAAGTTGTCGGGCTTGGCCCGGTACTCCACGCCGGCCACCCAGTTCTTGCTGAAGAGGTAGGCGAGACTGAATTCGGGCATCAGCTTGTAGCTCGTGTGGCCGGTGGCGCCGAAGCCGAGCAGGCCGTTCTGGTTGGCCTTGGTCGCACGCAAGGTGCCGTTGACCAGAATGCCTTGCGCGAGGAAGAGCTTGGTCGCGCTGACGTAGAGGTCGGTGCCGCTGTCCTTGGTGCCGAAGAGTTGCAGCACGCTCTGATTGCCCAGCGCCGGGAGCGAGTCGCCCAAGTGGCCGGCGTGGGCCTTCTTGTATTCGAGGCCCACGGCGACTTGCGGCATCCAGGTGTCGCTGTCGAGCACGGCATCACCGGCCACCCGAACCTTCAGGCCGACGATGTCTTGCTTGAGGTGAAGGCCGTTGAAGCCGGGGTCGCCGAGAAATGCGGCCAAGGCCCCGCCGACCGGGCCGGTGTCGAAGTCTTGTTGGGCGAGAGACACCTCCACGCGATCGCCCCAACTTGCCGCCACGCCATAGCCGGTGAGGCCGAAGTCTTGTGTCTTCACCCGCGTGACGAAGCCCGAGCCGCCGAACTCGGTGCCGGTACCGTATCCACCGGTCACGGCCCAGGGTGTCAAGCCGCCACCGGCTGCGCCGTCGATGCTGCTGACGCCTCCGGTGAGCAGCAGCTTGCCGCTGTGGGTGCTGGCGCTCGGTGGCGAGCTCTGAGCCAGCGCCGGTGCGCAGACCAGGGCCAGAGGAAGGACACCGCACGCAAGCGCGACGCGGCTGGGTTTGAACGGCATGGGCTCTCTCCTCGCTGTGTGTGATGAAGGAACTACGTTCAGCTTCATCACTTGGATGCGTTTTATCCGGAGGGCCCGTTCAAAGGGGCCGGGCGAACGTGCAAAGTTGGCAACAGCCTTGGTAATCAGCCCTGGCGAGGGATCGGTGGAAGCTCGTCGAACAAGGGCATCGGTGCATGGTAAGCAGGCGCTGGCTCTTGCGCCATGGGCACTGCGCCGGTGGTGTGGCGCGGGTCCAGCAGGTCGGATAGCTTGGCCAGGCTGCCCGCGCGCACGCCGAGCAGGCGCAGCCGGCGGGTCAGGTCCACGCGCTTGAGGCACTCGCCGGCGGCACGGCGGATGGTGTGCGCATCCATCGTGTGGGCCGGCAGCGTCAGGTCACGCGTGACGATCTTGAAGTCGTCGAAGCGCAGCTTGATGCCGATGGTCTTGCTCGCGTAGCCCTTGCGCGTGAGGTCGCCTGCAAGCTCGACGCACAGCTCGGTGAAGATCGGCGTGAGCGTGTTGCGGTCGCGCACCGCATGCAGGTCGCGCTCGAAGGTGGTTTCGCGGCTGATCGATTTGGGCTCGCTGTAGGTGACGACCGGCCGCTCGTCGCGGCCGTGCGCGGCCTCGTGCATCCAGGCGCCGTAGCTCTTGCCGAAGTTGGCGACCAGGAAGGCCGGGTCGGCGGCAGCCAGGTCCCCGATGGTGTGGATGTTCAGGGCCGTGAGCTTCTCGGTGGCCTTGGGGCCGATGCCGTTGATCTTCTTCGCGGCCAGCGGCCAGATGCGCGTGGGAATCTCGTCGTACGACAGCAGCGTGAGGCCGTTCGGCTTGTCGAGCTCGGAGCAGAGTTTGGAGAGCAGCTTGTTCGGCGTCACGCCCACCGAGCAGGTGAGGCCGGTGGCCTGATAAACCGCGTCCTTCAGCGCCTGCCCCGCAGCGCGCCCTTGGTCTTGCTGCGCGCCGGGGATCTCGGTGAGGTCGATGTAGATCTCGTCGACGCCGCGGTCTTCGACGATGGGCGCGATGCTGCGCACGGCGGCCTTGAAGAGGCGTGAGTATTTGCGGTACTCGTCGAAGTCGACTGGCAGCAGCACGGCCTCGGGCGCCAGCAGGGCAGCCTTCATCATGCCCATCGCCGAGTTGACGCCGAACGCCCGTGCCTCGTAGGTGGCCGTGGTGATGACGCCGCGACCGGTGTAGTTGCGCAGGCGTGCGTAGCGCCGGGTGCCGTCGGGCAACAGCACCGGCCGGCTGTCTCGCCCGCCGCCGATGACCACCGGCTGTCCTCTCAGGTCGGGATAGCGCAGCAACTCGACGGACGCATAGAACGCGTCCATGTCGAGGTGGGCAATCAGTCGCTGAACAGGCGGGACCATGGGGTGTGTGAAAGCTGTATTTTCATACAGCATTGAGCGCGGTGCCACTGTGCTGGCCGAAATACCGCGGCCATGTTCTCTGATGAATCCCCCTGTTCGCGGAGGTGACATTCGCGTGCTGCCCGCATAAGGTAACGAATCGTTTTTTTGCGCCGGGGACGGCTTCTTGAATGAGACCTTCTCTGGTGGCGGCGCTGAGCGCCGATTTTTTTGTGTGGGCCGCGCAGGCAAGCGCTTCGCCTGCACGACCGACCACCGCCATCGCGGCCGCACCGCGATGGATGCGCATCATGGTGCGGACCCGAAAGACAGCCGGCAACTGGCCTGAACGCTGTCAATTGCAAGGTCCAAAGCACGCCCACTTCGCAAATCGGCGCCGGGTAAGAGAACGATCACTTGGCCATCATGCAAGTCTGGCGGCGCTTGCCTACATTCGTGTGCCTGTACCCGAAGCAGCCGCCACGAAGTACTCCGATGCAGTTTTCTATTCGCTCGACACCGCCCTACCGGATTCCGACCGACCTGCCATTGCGCCTGCCGCGCTGAGGCTCGTGAGCCGCTTTCTGGCGGTGCTGGTTGGCACCGCTTTCCTTGCCCTGAATGCGTGGGCCCAGCCTGCGGTACTTCAGCGAGTCGGCCTGCGCGACCACCGAGGCTTGGCCGTGGACGCGGCCTCATTGAAGGGCCGCCCGGTGTTGATGAACTTCGTCTTCACAGGCTGCTCGGCCACGTGCCCGACGCAAGTGCACGAACTGGCCGAGCTGCACCGCGCGCTGCCGGTCGACGTGCGCGCAGCCGTGCGGTTCCTGTCTATCACGGTGGACCCATGGCACGACACGCCGCAGACGCTGGCGGAGTTCGCGCAGCGCATGGGTGCCGACTTGCCGGGGTGGCGCTTCGCCACCGGGGCACCGCCGCAGGTGGAGGCATTGCTCGCTCGCATGCAGGCGTTCGACACACGTCGTGGCCAGCCTCGACCTGAGGACCATCGAACGTCTCTCTACCTCTTCGACACCGGCGGTGCGCTGGTGCAGCGCTTCGCCGGCGTGCCGGTCGACCGGCCGCGCCTGGCCGCTGAACTGAACCGCCTGGCGCGTCAGCCGCGCGGCCATGGCCCTGTGAAAACCAACAACAAACCCAACGAGAACGAGACATGAAACCCATCGTGCAGAACGGCAGCCCTTCATTCAACAGGAGATGGACGACGCGCCTCGCGATGGCGGCTGCAGTGACGGCTGCTTTGGCGTCACTCGCCAGCTGCGGCGGTGGTGGCAGCAGCGATACAGACGTGGCGAATACCGACGATGGCACGCGCGAGCACGCGCAGGCCATGTCGAGGCGCAGCGAGTTGTCGGTGGTGCTGCCGCAGACGAACGACCCGCTCTTTCAGAATCTGACGATACCGGCGGATGCCGCTACCAAAGGCCTGTGGTCGACCACGAAGGCGTGGCCGATGAACGGCCTCCATGCCGTGCTGCTGCCTGACGGCAAGGTCCTCACGTATGGCACACCGAAGAACACGCCCGCCACGCAAGATGGCCGCACCTTCGACCTGTGGACACCGTCGCTCGGTTTCGACGACGCCAGCCATGCGACCAGCTACGACGCCACGCGCGTCAACAGTTTCTGCAACAGCGCGGCCTGGCTCAGCGATGGTCGGCTGATGCTCACCGGCGGCAATTCGCCACTGGCCAGCAGCCTCGTGACGGCCTCCACCGGCGGCGCGGTGACCGACACCTCGATGATGGCCGACCAGCGCTGGTACGCCACCATGTTGACCTTGCCTGACGGGCGCAATCTCATCGTCGGCGGCATGGACCCGTACCAGGAGGGCATGGTCGACAAACCCGATGCGGCCATCAACGCCGGCACGGTGTCGATGACGCCTGAGATCTACACCGTCGGCACCGGCTGGCGCAGCCTGACCGGCGCGCGCAGCCGCGAGGCCTTCGGGCCCGACTACCTGCGGGCGTCCTACCCGCGTGCCTGGGTGGCCCCGAACGGGCGGGTGTTTGGCATCTCCGCCGAGACCATGTGGTCGCTAGACCCGAGCGCCAACGATGGCGCCGGTGCGGTCACCGTGCTCGGCGCATTCAAGGGCCCGGCCAACAAGGCGATGCCGGTCAACGTCGGCGCCACCAGCACGGCCGTGATGTACGCACCGGGCAAGGTGCTGCAGGTCGGCGGCAATGGTTACTTCAACGGCGACGGGTTGCCGGCCAGCAACCTGGCCACGGTTGTCGACATCAACGGAGCCGCGCCGGTGGTCACCGAGACGGCACCGATGAGCTACGCGCGCCGCTACGGCAACTCGGTGGTGCTGCCCAACGGCCAGGTGCTTGTCACCGGCGGCACGACCGTCGGAAACAGCGGCGGCAACGATGCCGTCTACGCCGCTGAAATCTGGGACCCGGCCTACGGCAGCTGGACACTCGGCGCCAGCGCGGCGCAAATCCGCGTGTACCACTCGGCCACGCTGCTGCTGCCGAACGGGACCGTGCTGTCGACCGGAGGCGGAGCGCCTGGTCCGGTGAACAACATGAACGCCGAGGTCTATTACCCACCGTACCTCTTCAAGAACATCGACGGCGTGACGCAGCTGGCTCCGCGCCCGGCGATGTCGTCGATCAGCGCGCTCAGCTTCAGCCATGCCGGCTCCGTGCAGATCCGCATGACCGACGCCTCGCCTGTCACGCGCTTGGTGTTGCTGGCGAACGGCACGGTCACGCATTCGTTCAACACCACGCAGCGCTTCCAGGAACTGAGCTTCACGCAAGACGGTGATCTGCTCGCGGCCACGATGCCGGCCAGCGCCAGCCTGGCGCCGCCGGGCTACTACCAGATCGTTGCGCTGAACGCCGACGGCGTGCCATCGCGTTCGGTGATCGTGGGTCTGGGCGTCACCGGCAATCTGCCGCTGGCGCAGACCGACCTGCCGCGCAACCAGGCGCTGGCCTTCGAGAGCGTCAACGCGACCGGCCAGGCCATCGTCACCGACAGCGACGGATCGGGCGTGCTCGCCGCGGTGCCGAATACCGCGGCTGCACCGGCTGCAGCGCAGTTCTGGGTGCGCAACGGGTTGGCGGATGCCAACTGCGTGTCGCTCGAATCAATCGCCTCCCCCGGCCAGTGGCTGCGCAGGCAGGGCGTGAAGGTGACGTTGGGTAGCAGTGACGGCAGCGCGGCATTCCGCAGCGACGCCACGTTCTGCCCCGAGGCCGGTTTGTCGGGCCTGGGAGTGACTCTTCGGTCTAAGGCCCGCAACGATCTGGTGTTGCGCCACCGCGGTGCCGAGCTGGGGCTCGAAGCCGTTGAAGACGATGCGGTGTTCCGCGCTGATGCCAGCTTCGCCCCACGCGCGACCCTGCCACGCGGCGTGACGTTCGAGTTGGGCAGCGTGGCCACGAGCGGCTCGGCGGTTTCCGTCGATGCGGCGAATCTCGCAGTGCTCGCTGCGCTGGGCAGTCCGTCCACGGCCGCGACGCTGGCCCCGGCGGGCTACGTCGCCCGTAACGGCCTGGCCGACGCGTCATGCGTCTCGCTCGAGTCCGCAGCTGCGCCCGGCAAGTGGCTGCGCCATGCCGGCTACCGCCTTCAGCTCAGTGCCTACGCGGCCACCGGCGTGTTCCTCAACGACGCCACCTTCTGCCCCGAACCGGGTGTGTCCGGCAGCGGCGTCTCGCTGCGGTCGAAGAACTTCCCGGCCCGCGTGATGCACCACCGCGATGGCCAGATCTGGATCGACACGCAGGCCAGCGACACCGCGTTCACCACGAGCAGCAGCTTCCTCTCGCAGCAGCTCTCGCCGGCCACGGCACTGCCCGTTCTCGGCCCGGTTGCAGCGCTGCCGGTGAGCATCGGCAACTCGGCCAGCTGGACGCCTGGGCTCGACGCCGCGGGCCTCGAATTCAGCTGGGACTTCGGCGACGGCAGCAGCTCGCCCTACTCGGTCAGCAGCTCGGCCACGCATTCGTATGCGAACCCGGGCCTGTACCTGGTGACGCTGACGGTGCGCAACGCCGCCGGCCAGAGCAACACGAAGAGCTTCATGCAGGCGATCTACCGCAGCGCGACGGCCAATCCTTCGAGAGCTTCATCGGCGATGCTGATCGAGGCACGCAATGGGGCGTCTGCACGGCTGTGGGTCGTGAACCCGGACAACGATTCTGTCAGCGTCTTCGACACCGGCACCAATGCACGCGTGGCCGAGATTGCCACCGGCAGTGCGCCACGCACGCTCGCGCTTGCGCCCGACGGCAGCGTGTGGGTCGTGAACCGCGATGGGGCCTCCATTTCGATCATCAACGCCGGCACGCTCGCGGTCACGCGCACTGTTGCGTTGCCGCGCGCCTCGCAGCCCTACGGCATCGTCTTCGCGCCTGCCGGCACGGCTTATGTGAGCCTCGAGGCCACGGGCCGATTGCTGGCGCTCGACGGCAGCACTGCCGCCACGCTGGCCACGCTCAACGTCGGCACCAGCCCACGCCACTTGTCGGTGAGCGGCGATTCGAAGCGCGTGCTGGTGTCGCGCTTCGTGACGCCACCCTTGCCCGGCGAGGGCACAGCCGCCGTGCAGGCCACCATCGATGGCGTGCAATACGGCGGCGAGGTCGTGGTCGTCGATGCCACCAGCATGGCGGTGAGCTCATTGGTCGTGCTGCGCCACAGCGGCAAGACCGACACCGAAATCTCCGGCAGCGGCGTGCCGAACTACCTGGGGGCGGCCGTGATCTCGCCGGACGGTAGGTCTGCCTGGGTTCCATCGAAGCAGGACAACGTGATGCGCGGCTTGCTGCGCAACGGCCTGAGCCTGGACTTCCAGAACACCGTGCGCGCCATCAGCTCGCGCATCGATCTGGGCACGCTGAGCGAGGACTACCCCGCGCGCATCGACCACGACAACGCCGGCGTCGCCAGCGCTGCAGCCTTCGATGCCACTGGCGCCTATCTGTTCGTCGCGCTCGAGACCTCGCGTCAGGTAGCGGTGGTCGATGCGATTGGCGGCAAGGAGCTGTTCCGTATCGAAGCCGGTCTCGCGCCGCAAGGCGTGGTGGTGTCGGCCGACAACACGCGGCTGTACGTGCACAACTTCCTCGGGCGCAGCGTCAGCGTCGCCGACATTTCGGCGCTCACGACGCGTGGTGAGTTCGCAAGCACGTTGCTCGCGACAGTCGGCAGTGTTGGCACCGACAAACTGAGCGCTACGGTGCTGCTCGGCAAGCAACTGTTCTACGACGCTCGCGATGCACGCTTGGCGCGTGATTCGTACATGAGCTGTGCCAGCTGCCACCACGACGGTACTCACGACGGCCGCACCTGGGATATCGGCGCCCAGGGCGAGGGCCTGCGCAACACCATCAGCCTGCGCGGGCGCGCGGGCATGGGCCACGGGCGGTTGCATTGGAGCGGCAACTTCGACGAGGTACAAGACTTCGAAGGCCAGATCCGCAGTCTGGCCAGCGGCACCGGCCTGATGAGCGACGCCGCGTTCACCACCGGCACGCGCAATCAGCCGCTGGGCACCACCAAGGCCGGCGCGAGCACCGACCTGGACGCGCTGGCGGCCTACGTGAATTCACTGTCGGTGATGCCGCAGAGCACGCAGCGCAGCAGCACCGGCGCTCTGACGGCCGATGCCGTCGCCGGCCGCGCGGTGTTCGCGAAGCAGAACTGCGCGAGTTGCCATGGCGGTACCAACTTTGCAACCAGCGGCCTGCTGCTCGCCGACGTGGGCACCATCAAGCCCACCAGCGGCAAGCGCCTGGGCGAGGTATTGCGTGGCATCGACGTGCCGACGCTGCGCGATGTCGCGCTGACCGGTCCCTACCTGCACGACGGCTCGGCCGCGGCGCTGGGTGCTGCCGTGACGGCACACCGCGGCATGGCGATTGGCGATGCGGATCTGGGCAACCTTGTCACCTATCTCGGGCAGATCGGCAGCGAAGAGACGGTCGCTCCAGCCGCATTGCCGGCGGGCGCCGTGCAATGCGCGGCCGAAGGGCGCAACTGCACGCTGCCGGCCGGGACGCCGGCGACCGTGTACTACGGCGCCAATGGCAGCTACACCAGCAAGGGCGTGGTGGCGGGCGCAATCGCTTGCAACAACGCGAGCTTCGGCGATCCGATCTTTGGTACGGGCAAGTCATGCAGCTATGTCGCTGCCGTGAAGTGCGCTGCCGAGAACGCTACCTGCACCGTGCCTGCCGGGGCGATGGCCACGGTGCTGTATGGCGCAGGCGGCCGTTACATCGCGCGGACGGTGCCCGGCGGCACGGTGCTCGCATGCAACAACGCGAACTTCACCGATCCGATCTTCGGCAGCGCCAAGGCCTGCTGGCTGAGATAGCGGGAGGGCGGTAACGACGGGCATGGCGGTCGGGGCACGCAACGGCTAAAGTCTTGCGACACCATTTCATCCCACCCCCATGACCATCGAAAACCAACACGATGTGGACGGCCTCAAGCGCGTCGGCCGCATCGTTTCGCTCGTGCTGCACAAGATGCTGGACGCCCTGGAACCCGGCATGACCACGCGTGAGCTCGATGCCATCGGCGCACGCCTGCTCGAAGAGCATGGCGCCCGGTCGGCACCACAGCTCACCTACGGCTTCCCGGCGGCCACCTGCGTCAGCGTCAACGAAGAAGCGGCACACGGCGTTCCTGGCGATCGTGTGATTCATGCGGGCGACCTGGTCAACGTCGATGTTTCGGCCGAACTCGGCGGCTATTTCGCCGACACCGGCGGCACGCGCGTGGTGCCGCCATCCACGCCGGCGAAGACGCGCCTGTGCCATGCCACACACGAGGCCTTGAACGCGGCGATGAAGCAGGCCCGCGCCGGCGCGCGGCTCAACGGCATCGGCCGCGCCATCGAGCGCACGGCACGCGCCTACCAGCTCAAGGTGATCGAAAACCTGGCCAGCCACGGCGTGGGCCGCGCGCTGCACGAAGAGCCGGGGCAGATTCCCGGCTACTACGACGCACGTGACACGCGGGTGCTGCGCGAAGGCATGGTCATCACCATCGAGCCTTTCCTGTCGACCAAGAGCCGCTTCGTCGAAGAGACCGGTGACGGCTGGACGCTGGCCGGTGTGCCCGGGAACCTTTCGGCGCAGTACGAGCACACGATGATCATCACGCGCGGCGCGCCCATCGTGGTCACCGTGCATTGAGTCCCCATGTACACGGGCAACTGCCTTTGCGGCGGCATTCGGTTCAGCATCGACGGTGAGCTGCCACCGATCCAGCTCTGTCATTGCTCGCAGTGCCGCAAAGCGCAAGGCACGCCGTTCGCAGCCAACATGCCCATCGCCCGCTCGGCCTTCCGGCTCGACAGCGGTGCCGAGTTGATCAAAGAGTTCGAGTCGACTCCCGGCAAGAAGCGCGCGTTCTGCAGCCGTTGCGGTTCGCCGGTCTACAGCCGCCGCGATGCGACTCCGGATGCGTTGCGAATTCGCGCGGGCCTGATCAATGAGCCGCTGGCCGTGCGGCCTGTCGCACATTTCAATACAGGCTCAAAGGCAAACTGGTGGACGATCGGAGACGATCTGCCTCAGTTTTCCGAAAATTTCATTCCTCAAAAACCATGACCACACGCCGCATCGGCCTGGTGGGCGACTTCAACCCCGCCGTCCCCGCACACCAAGCCATCCCGATGGCCCTGCAACTGGCCTCCAACGCGCTGGACGTTGATCTCGACCACGACTGGCTCCCCACCGAAGAGATCACTCACACCAACCGCCTGTCGCGCTACGACGCGCTGTGGTGCGTGCCGGGCAGTCCCTATCGCAACATGGACGGAGCTCTGAGCGCCATCCGCTTCGCGCGCGAGAACAAGCGCCCGTTTCTCGGCACCTGTGGCGGCTTTCAGCACGCGGTGATCGAGTACGCACGCAACGTGCTGGGCTGGGATGACGCCGACCACGCCGAGACCTCCACCGATTCGTTACGGCTGGTGATCACGCCGCTGGCCTGTGCGCTGATCGAGTCGACTGGGCCGGTGCGCTTCGAGCGTGGCTCGCGCATTGCCACCGCCTATGGCGTGAACGAGGCCGGCGAGGGCTACCACTGCAGCTACGGCATCGATGCCGAGTACCAGGCGCAGCTGATGTCAGGGCCGCTTCAGATCACGGCACGCGACGAAGACGACGAGGTTCGCGCCATCGAACTCGAGGGCCACCCGTTCTTCGTCGCCACGCTGTTCCAGCCCGAGCGGGCCGCACTGCGGGGCCGCCTGCCGCCGCTGGTGGCGGCCTTCGTGCGGGCGATCGACAGGCAGGCGCGTTCGCGCTGAGCCGGCACATCCGCGAGCAGACATGAGCCAGCTTGACTTCGAAGCCCCGCCGATCGAGTCGTCGCAGATGCGGCGCGCGGGCAAGGGCTTGCTGTCGCTCGCGCTGATGGATGCGCGCAACCACACGCTGCGCTGGATGAGCGCGCTCGAAGCGGCGCTCACCGAGCCGCCGCTCGCGGTGCCGATGCAGCCCGAGCTGAACCCGCCGCTGTGGTCGCTCGGTCACCTGGGCTGGTTTCAGGAATACTGGATCTCGCGCAACCTGCAGCGCCATCGCGGCGAGCATGCTGACGCGCACTCGGTGCGCCTGGCATCCATCGACCCGTTTGCCGACGAGTGGTACGACCCGACGCTGGCGCCGCACGGTGCCCGCTGGCAGCTGCCGCTGCCCCATGCCCAGGCCACACGACAGTACCTGGCCGACACGCTCGAGACCACGCTCGAACTGCTGGAACACGCGGGCGAAGAAGACGACGCGCTGTACTTCTATCGCCTGGCGCTGTTTCGCGAAGACATGCAGTGCGAGGCCTTTGCTGAGATGTCCCAGACGCTGGGTTTCGACGCCAAGTTGCTGCCTGCCTTGAGCACGATGGCAGCGCGCGAGCCGCTGATGTTCCCGGCTTCGCGCTTCAGCCTGGGCAGCCCGTCTGAAGGGTTCGCGTTCGACAACGAGCGCGCAGCCAACGAACACAGCGTGCCCGAGTTCGAGATCGACGCGCAGCCGGTGACCTGGGCCCAGTATTGCGAGTTCGTTGAAGACGGTGGCTACGACGAGTCCCGTTTCTGGTCGGCCGAAGGCTGGGACTGGGTGCAACAGGAAGGCCGCCGCACGCCGCGCCATGTGGACCAGATGCGCCAGAGCGTGCTGCTGCAACGCTTCGGCAAGCTCACGCGTGTGCCCATGAGCCAGTCGGCCATGCACGTGAGCTGGTATGAAGCCGATGCGTGGTGCCGCTGGGCCGGTCGGCGTTTGCCGACCGAACTGGAGTGGGAGGCGGCAGCGCATGCCGGCGTGTCACGCGGCTTTCGCTTTGGCTCGGTGTGGGAGTGGATGGCGAGCGGTTTCAGGCCGTATGCCGGCTTCGTGCCGGGGCCGGACCGCGGCTATTCCATGCCGTCGTTCGGCACGCACAAGGTCTTGCGAGGCGCTTCGTTCGCCACGCGCGAGCGCATGCGCAACCCGAAGTTCAGGCGCTTTCTGCTGCCGCAGCGGGATGATGTGTTCAGCGGCTTTCGCAGCTGCGGGTTGTAAACCGCCTGCTTAGAACAGGCGTGCGCTGAGGCCGCGTCAAGGCGCGTAGCGAACGGCGCTCTCGCCGCGGCAGAAGCCATACAGCTGCATGCCGGCCTGATTCGCGATGTCGACCGCCAGCGTGGTGGGCGCCGAGATCGTGGCCAGCACCGGCACGCCCAGGCGCGCGCATTTGCGTACCAGCTCGTAACTCGCGCGGCTGGACATGATGACGAAGCCTTCGTTGTTCGCCAGCCGGTCCAGCGCGCGCTGGCCCAGCAGTTTGTCGAGCGCGTTGTGGCGGCCCACGTCTTCCATGACGGTGGTGACCTCGCCTTCGGGCGTGACCCAGGCGGCGGCGTGGTGCGCGCCGGTCTGAGCATTGAGTGGCTGCATCGACGGCAATTGAGCGAATGCGCGCAGCACGGTGGAGGCTTGCAGGCCGCCGACCCAGTCGGCCGGTGCCACGCCCTCGGGCAAGAGGTCGAGCTGCTTCAGGCTGTCGATACCGCACAGGCCGCAGCCAGTGCGGCCGACCAGGCTGCGGCGCTTTTCTTTCAGGCGCATCTCGGCGGCGGCGGCCACCTCGATCTGAATCTCCACACCCTCGGCGTTGCCGATCACGTCGATGCCATGGCATTCGGCGCGCGAATCGAGCAAGCCTTCGGACAACGCGAAGCCGAGCGCAAACGCCTCCAGGTCGGCCGGCGTGGCCATCATCACGGCATGCGAGATGCCGTTGAACACCAGCGCGATGGGCACCTCGGCGGCAATGCGGTCGGTAACGGCCTGGCTGCCCTTCGGCCCGAGGCGCAACACCGCGACTTCGCGCGTGGAGTCGGGCGGCGGTGCGTCGGGCAGTCGATCGTTCATGCCTCTACGCTAGCACGCTCCGGTGGCTGACGATGGCCTCCTTCACAGCAGGGTGAAGGTCCTCGCCGCCGCTGTCGATGTAGCCCAGCAACTCACGCCGCATGCGCGGCTCCCAGAATTTCTTGATGTGGTTGGCGATGCCTTCCCGCGCTTCGACCGGGTCGGGCATGCTCTCGAAGAAGCTGCCGATCTGGTTGGCCATCTTGACCAAGTTGTCCACGTGCATTCGAACCTCGCTTTATTTTGCGGTGACGGCAGCAGCGGCTGAGCCGGCATTCAGCAGCTCGTGCTGCACACGGTTGAAGCGGCTGTACTCCTGCTGCCAGGCCGAGGGTTGCATCACCGGCATCACCTGCACGGCCGTCACCTTGTACTCGGGGCAGTTGGTCGCCCAGTCGGAGTTGTCGGTGGTGATCACGTTGGCGCCCGACTCCGGGAAGTGGAAGGTCGTGTACACCACGCCCGGCTGCATGCGCTCGCTCACCGTCGCTCGCAACACGGTCTCGCCCGCGCGGCTCTGGATGCCGACCCAGTCGTCGGTCTTGATGCCACGGTCTTCGGCGTCGTGCGGGTGGATCTCCAGCCGGTCTTCGCTGTGCCACTGGTTGTTCTCGGTACGCCGCGTCTGCGCGCCCACGTTGTACTGAGAGAGGATGCGCCCGGTCGTCAGCAGCAACGGGAACTTGCGCGTCACCTTCTCGTCGGTGGCCACGTACTGAGTGATGATGAAGCGGCCCTTGCCGCGCACGAACTTGTCGATGTGCATCGTCGGCGTGCCATCGGGCGCGGCGTCGTTGCAAGGCCACTGCACGCTGCCGGTCTCGTCGATCTTGTCGAAGCTCACGCCCTTGAAGGTGGGCGTCAGCGCGGCAATCTCGTCCATGATCTGCGACGGGTGCGTGTAGTGCATCGGGTAGCCGAGCGCGTTCGACAGCTTGACCGTCACCTCCCAATCGGCCAGCCCCGCCTTCGGCGGCATGACCTTGCGCACGCGCGAGATGCGGCGCTCGGCATTCGTGAAGGTGCCGTCCTTCTCGAGGAACGACGAGCCGGGCAAGAACACGTGCGCGTATTTGGCGGTTTCGTTCAGGAAGAGGTCTTGCACCACCACGCATTCCATCGCCATCATGGCCTGCGCCACGTGCTGCGTGTTCGGGTCTGACTGGACGATGTCTTCACCTTCGCAGTAGAGGCCCTTGAAGCTGCCGGTGAGGGCGGCGTCGAACATGTTCGGGATGCGCAGGCCCGGCTCCGGCTGGAGCGTCACGCCCCACGCGTCTTCGAACGAGGCACGCACGGTGCTGTCCGACACATGCCGGTAGCCCGGCAACTCGTGCGGGAACGAGCCCATGTCGCACGCGCCCTGCACGTTGTTCTGTCCGCGCAGCGGGTTCACGCCCACGCCTTCGCGGCCGACGTTGCCGGTGGCCATGGCAAGGTTGGCGATGCCCATCACCATGGTCGAACCCTGGCTGTGCTCGGTGACGCCCAGGCCGTAGTAGATGGCCGAGTTGCCCTTTTGCGCATAGAGGCGGGCGGCGGCGCGCACTTCGGCGGCGGGCACACCGGTCACGTCTTCCATCACCTCGGGTGAGTTGTCGGGCCGGGCCACGAACTCGCGCCATTCGTTGAAGGACTTGGTATCGCATCGCTCGGCCACGAAGGCTTCATCGACCAGGCCCTCGGTGACGATCACGTGCGCCAGCGCGCTGATGATCGCGACGTTGGTGCCGGGCTTCAGCTGCAGGTGGTGCTCGGCGTGTATGTGCGGCGACTTAACGATGTCGATGCGGCGCGGGTCCACGACGATGAGCTTCGCACCTTCGCGCAGGCGCTTCTTCATGCGCGAGGCGAACACCGGGTGGCCATCGGTCGGGTTGGCGCCGATGACCATGATCACGTCGGCCTTTTCCACGGACTTGAAGGTCTGCGTGCCGGCCGAGGTGCCGTAGGTCTGACCCAGGCCATAGCCGGTGGGCGAGTGACACACACGCGCGCAGGTGTCGACGTTGTTGTTGCCGAAGGCCGCGCGCACCAGCTTCTGCACGAGGTAGGTTTCTTCGTTCGTGCAGCGCGACGAGGTGATGCCACCGATGGAGTCACGCCCATGCTCGGCCTGGATGCGCTTGAACTCGCCGGCAGCGTAGTTGATGGCTTCGTCCCAGCTCACTTCTTGCCACGGGTCGGTGATCTGCTTGCGGATCATCGGCTTGAGCATGCGGTCTTTGTGGGAGGCGTAACCCCAGGCAAAGCGACCCTTCACGCACGAGTGGCCTTCGTTGGCCTTGCCGTCTTTCCACGGCACCATGCGCACGATCTCGTTGCCTTTCATCTCGGCCTTGAAGGAACAGCCCACGCCGCAGTAGGCGCAGGTGGTGATGACGCTGTGCTCCGGCTGGCCGAGCCAGATCACGCTCTTCTCTTGCAGTGTGGCGGTGGGGCAGGCTTCGACGCAGGCGCCGCAGCTCACGCACTCGCTGTCCATGAAGTTCTCATCTTGGCCCGCTGACACGCGAGACTCGAAGCCGCGCCCGCTGATGGTCAGCGCGAAGGTGCCTTGCGTCTCTTCGCAGGCCCGCACGCAGCGGTTGCAGACGATGCACTTGCTGGGGTCGTAAGTGAAGTACGGGTTGGACTCGTCCTTCTGGTCCTTCAGGTGGTTGGCACCGTCGAAGCCGTAACGCACGTTGCGCAGACCGGTCACGCCGGCCATGTCCTGCAGCTCGCAGTTGCCGTTGGCACTGCAGGTCAGGCAATCAAGCGGGTGGTCGCTGATGTACAGCTCCATCACGCCTTTGCGCAGCTCTTGCAGCTTGGGCGTTTGCGTGTGCACGTTCATGCCGGCTTCGGCGGGCGTGGTGCATGACGCGGGGTAGCCCTTGCGCCCATCGATCTCGACCAGGCACAGCCGGCAGGAGCCGAAGGGCTCCAGGCTGTCGGTGGCGCACAGCTTGGGCACCTTCACGCCGGCGTCGATGGCCGCGCGCATCAGCGAGGTGCCTTTCGGCACCGTGACCTGCACGCCGTCGATGTTCAGCGTGACCTCCTGTTCCGACTCGCGCCGGGGCGTGCCGTAATCGATTTCGTTGAGGTGATCCAGCATGGAGCTCTCCTTCAGGCGGCTTGATTGGCGGGTGCGTTGCTGGGCGCGTTGTCAGCTGCAGCGAGGCCGAAGTCTTGCGGGTAGTGGTTCAAGGCCGAGAGCACCGGATAGGGCGTCATGCCGCCCATGGCGCACAGTGAGCCATTGACCATGGTGTCACAGAGGTCGCGAAGCAGTTGGACCTCTTGTTGGAGGGCA
>Ga0307515_10004860_pt1 | contig 27492 bp, 6 predicted proteins | sample 17_EM_MG_FD_194513 | JGI IMG/M metagenome (GOLD analysis project Ga0307515, IMG submission 194513) | Populus trichocarpa ectomycorrhiza microbial communities from riparian zone in the Pacific Northwest, United States - 17_EM | ecosystem: Host-associated > Plants > Roots > Unclassified | place... | reverse complement strand
TTAGCCCCCAATCGCTATTACCTTACGGTAGGGAGATTATAAGGGCTTGTCCTAAAAGAGGTTCGGAGAGATATCAGAGAGGTATTAGTATGCCGCTATATATTATCTATCTATCTAACCCCTGCTTTAAACTCCTAAAAAACCTTAATAAGGAAAAAACATAACTAGAGAAAAGACGCGAGGATTACTAAAAAACCTATTAGAAGCCTACCGGAAGCATACTAGTAGCTACCTAGGCTAATATAGGGATTTTTATACAACTCTGCTTCTAAGCCTTTATACTAGTCTATAATTAATTATAAGTATTGTAGGCAATTTAGTATTCCAGTATAGTTCCGTAAAACCTTTTGGTATGGGATTTAATATATAAAGCCTTGGCTTGCCGTTATCTTTAACTGCTAAGATATAGTCTATAATTCTTTCTTATAATCCTTTTCTTATAATCCTCTGCGTTACTAATATATTACTCCCGTATTTACCCTTAAGCTATTAAATACAGTTAAAGTATTAATCAGTTAGTTAAAGAGACTTATCTCTTAAGATTTGGTGCATATGGTTTTAAATCTAGTGGTCCTATACCGTATATTTGGCGTAGCTCTACTGCCTAGCAAATAGGGATATTTTGTAATAGTAATTGTAGCTATTATGCGATTGTTAAGAACGTCTATAATATTATTCTTTAATACTATAGTATTGTTTTAGGTCTAATTTAACCCATATACGTCTTTAATTTAATATTTTAATTGCCTTCCCCCGGCCGCGTAGTTAGTTTTTATAAGGAAGTAATAGTTAAATAACTTATACGCGTGTTTCCTTCCTTCTAAATAGCGCTATTATAACAGAGTTATATTGGTAAGGTTACGGCTATTTATTAAGAGGGTATTAGACGGTAAAGTATAAGGACACCTTTACTTATTAAGCTACTCCTTTTCCTTAACACCTTACTTTCCCATTATTAACCTTCATCTAATTTTAGACGTATCTTCGATATATTATTAAGATTTTCTTCTTTTTTATTATTAATTTAATATACCTCTTTGTTCTCCTACTAACTACTCTTCTAAGTAAATTCTATAGCGTATCCTAGCCCTGCCTTTACATATAGGACCCCAACCCCCGCTAACCCATAACTAGTGCTAGTTTTACCTAAATAATTTTACTTACACGTCTTTAAAAGACTAGAAATCTAATAATAGGATTTTAGAGGCTTGTAATAAGACGCACTACGTTAGATCTAATACCTTTAGTCCTTATAATTAATGTATGTATACTAAGAGCAGTAGTTGTGTTAAGGTAAGTTATTCTATCCTTAATAGATTTCTATTACTAACTTTAAGCTTTAATAGCCTAGGCTTAAGTAGCGACGTTCTTTTAATGTCCTTAACTATTATATCGCCTGGGCTCTCTCTTATTTTAGTGTAAATGCTAAATAACTTAGCCGAATTTAAGACTATGCTATGGCTATCTATACTACCCATAATTCCTAGTAAGCTAGCCAGCAACGCCTAATATAAAAGCAAGGTTAATATACTAAGGATAGGGTGCGTAATAGGGGTGATAAAAAGAAGGTCGCTGTCTACTATAGGAAGAAGTTTACGTATGCGCGTTAAGTTTTAAAAGAGTATAATATAATACGGTATTAGGTAGGTTATCCTTTAGGTACCTAGTGGATAGGTAACTAATAGTTGCTGTAGTAAGGTCTCAGTGGTTCTGGACTATACTAGCCAGCTAACATCTCTATTTATTCTGGGCTTAAGCGTGTTTTTATTAACTATAAGCTTATATTATAAGAGCTTTATTAGTATTGGTTTGGACCTAATATTAGTATTAAGTATTTAAGAGTCTCTGCTTTAGCTATACCTTATTGTCCTACCCCTATTTTTATGCCTACTTATACGCCTATTAAGGTATCTAAATCCTATTCTTATTAGCCATCACTTAGTGGCCTAATAGACACTAATCCTACTCCTAATAATAATAAGGCGTAGTGGCTTTTTAAATTGGGTATTTATGGTTTAGACTTTTGGGATTTGTTCTTATATATAGTAGTAATTAAGGACCTTAATTAGGTGCTTAGAAAGGCCTTAGAAAGCTTTTAGGAAGGGCCTAGGAGCCCTAGGAATAATGTTCCTAATATAAATAAATAAATAGGAATACAATTCTAGCAAAATGCCCTATTAACTCTATGCTATATACGTAAAAAGGCTAAGGGCCTGTCCTACCTTAGGCCGTAGCCTTATCTCTATAGTTTTTAAAGCCTATCCGTTTTATATCTAATTTAACCTATTTACTCTTTTCGCGAGCCTTCTTTATAGGTCGCGATAACACCGTAGTATTAGAGTGCTTTTTACGATTTGCAGATTATAGACCTTGGTCCTAATATTCTTTTAGAATATCTTTGTAATAATTAAGGTAATCCTCTAGTTTCTATATAGAGTCCTTAGTAGGCTAGCCTAGCCATTTAACTTTAAATTAAAGCTTGTTCTTAATAGACTTATAGCGTAGTATAGCTTTAACCTTATACCGCTCGCCTACTACTTTAGGGTGTTTAATTAGGCCTAGACGGAAGTTCTTTTCTAGCGGTAGTCTATGCTATAGCTCTAGTAGGTTTATATAAAATACTAGATGTATACAGGCTATAGATAGGGGTAGCTAGAGACAATAGGCTAGCTTATTAATTTGTTCCTTAACTTAAAAGGGACCTAGGTATCTTATATTAAGCTTCTTTAATAATCAACAGGTCTTAATATTTATTAAACGTAATAAAACCTTATCGCCTACTCCAAAATACTTGTTTTAGTGCTTACGGTTATACTAAAGTCTCTACTACTCTTAGGTATTTTATAGGCTCTGCTTTATATACTTCTATTACTCCTCCTATTTTTAAAGGTATCCTTATACTCTTTAGTGGATGTCCTTAAACTTCCCAATAGGATTCTATAACTAATTATGCGGCCTTAGCTAGTAATTGTTAGGTATACTATTAAACCTAAATAGTTAAACGCCATAGGTAATCTGGATTGGTGTATACTTATGCGATATATATTACTTTAAATTATAAGCATACTCTATATATAAAAGTAGCTCGCACTAGTTATTTTGCTAGTAGTTTAAATACATCTATAGGTAAGACTCCAGTTCCTAGTTCTAGCATTCTATTTACCTATCCGTCTATAGGTAGAAAGCTATACTATACTAGTAGTCTATTTTTAAATGGAAGTATAGGTCCGACTAGTATTAGCTTATAAAGACGCTGCCCCTATTAGTAATAATAGAGTGTGGCTAATCTACTTTAAGAAAGCATTTCTCTTTAATTAGGTTGGCGAGCTCTTATACGTTAATCGTCTTATTAATAGGAAGGTATTAGACGTACTTTAAAAACCTATCAATAAGTACGAGGACTGAATTATATATTCATCCTTAGCCATCTTTAGATAGTGGGAGATCCGTAATAAAGTCTATAGTGTAATATTGCTATAGCTTACTAGCGGGGGGAACTGATTTAAGTAGACCCTATAGCTTATACCTGCGGATCTTATATACTTAACACTTCCTATAATAGCTGATGTACTCCTTTACTTCCTAATTAAGCCTTAGCTAATAGTATTTACGCTAAAGTAATTTTACTATCTTTACTTAACTATAGTGGCCGCCTAGAGGATTATCGTAATTCTTTATAAGAATCTTCTGTTGTAGATTTACTTCTTATAGTACCTAAACCTTATTACCTTTACGTAGTAGGCCCATCGGGTCTAGTTCCTAATAGTGGCGCCTAGCAGCTTCCTTTCTGTTACGTTTCCGGTCTACTTCTATATTAAGGTTAATATAGGAAGCGTCCCTCTATTATACCTTATGGATAAGATCCGTTAACCTTTTAGATAGTTCCTAGGTGAAAGCTATTTTGTCCTATATTACTCTAAGTATAAGACTAAATAGTACTATAGATCTTATAACTCTTTAATACGCATATATTAGAAAGGCCGCTATAAGATTAAAGTCCTTTAGTCATTATAGGGCTCTAAGTTTTAATTACTCTATAGCTTTGCTATTTATTTAAGGGGATAGCTTAGTAATTAGAGGTGGTATATTACTAGGTTCTAAGAATATATCAGGGATGTCCTATTTAGGTATATTTAAACCCTTATTGGCAATAGACCGGGTACTAGCCAAAACATTAGTAGAAACTAATAGGGCTTATACTACCTAAGACTTGGTATATAGAGCTATAGGTGCTTAAGTATTCTATACCTAGAGCTTATTCTATAATATAGGGAGTAAGATATCTATTATCTGTTTTCCTTCTCCCGTTTTAAAGCCTTTAGTATAGTCTAGCCGTTATAACAGTCTATTAGTAGGGTTATTTTCCCCTAGCTTATATTCAATCTTAAAATTAAATCATATAAGCTCCTCTGCTTATCTGGCTTATTAAGGTATAAGCTCCTTTATAGTTATAAAATAGCGTAGATTATAGTAATCTAAAAGTATATAAGTGGTATAGCTCGCGTACTTAAGGTAGTGTCGCCACTATTTAAAGCAGTTAACTATAGCCAGCAGTTCCTTATTATAGGTATAATACCTAACTTTAGGTCCCTGGAATTTTCTACTATAAAATACTATTGGTCTTTAATGGAGCTAGGTAGCGTCCGGATGCCTATTAGGTTATAGTAGGATACCAGTAAGGGCAAAATTTAATATATTAGTAATTATTATTAATGGCTAATCTAGGTCAAAATGCCGCAGTAATAAAGCTTTTATAAACTTTACGCGAAGTTCCTAAAAGGCCTTTTAGACCTTTCCGGGCTATAATTATAGCTTATACTATTTAGTTGGTCCAGTCCTCGAAATCGGACTCTGCACCTGTACGTGGTAAGGCCTACGAACCTACTGGTCTTCGGACTCAGTAAAGCCAACGCAGAGACGTCGCACAGCTGCGGATAGGACCTGGTGGTGGTTGTGAGCGTTCTAGGCGGTGGTGAAAATTTTTTCAGATGGTGAGATCTCGAAAACCACTACTGTTGGCCCTCTACAATTCAGCTACACTGTTCTCCTATTCCAACCCTGTGTAATCCTCGCGGATACATACAGAATTCAACGTCCCCCGACCCCCAATTAAAAGCATCGACGACCTTACATCGACGAACGAACGCGGACGAACAAACGAACGAACGAGCAAATATACGGCCCCTCCTAACCCCCAGGGCGATCGCCCGCGGAGCATGCGGTTACTCGCCATTAACTATCGAATACTAAGAAAAACCTGGCAGCCTGGACGACACCGTACGGTTTTCCTGTCTCCTCTTAAGGAGTGGTAACCCTTGGCGAGGGCCTAGTGACTAGGGCCTAGGCACAAAAGATACCCAGGCATACACGTCCCGCTCGCCTTATGGTATAGTGTGGTGGTAGTTTATAGATAAATCCCCCTTACGCCTTCGATAGGCCCTAGGGGGGGGGAGGCATGGCGTATATAGCAATAGTCAGTAAGAGATAGCACATAGGGGACGGTCAATAATATGGGAAACGACAACAATAATACACGGCGATCGATCGGCAAGGCCTGGCTAGGACGTAGTGAACCCCAGCTTAGGATAAGCTGGAAAGGGAAGTAGTAGTACCTAAGGAGTTTAAAACATCCAAGGAGACAGGACGTAGCCGTAGGCCCGCAGGGCCGCTGCTACGGACGGACATGGCAAATCAGGGTTTTTCATCCTACTAAGGTGGCTTATAGGGTTTTTCCTCCCCCAACCCAACTGTAGGGTTTTCTTCCTGTAAATACATAAGTTTTCCCCCTGTGACGGAGTAGTCTGCGTGGGCCTAGATAGGATCCGTATTAGACGTTAATTAAAGAACTACTATTTAGTTAATCCCTTCTTAGTTTTCTTCCTTACCGCCTTTAAGCTTTTTACTCCTTAGGTTTGGTCTTAGGAAGCTTCTATAATATAGTTAGATAGGTATTAGATAATATCTAAGTAGTTATAGATAAAGCGCCTATAGAAATTAGTAAAGCCTAGGAATACTTAAATATCTCAGTAGCTCTTTAGCTCTAGCCACTCCTAAATTATCTACACCCATACTAGGTCCATAACTATACCTATAGGCGTTATAATATAACCCAGAAACTTGACCTGCTTAGTATTAAAGATATACTTTAACGCCTTGGCGTAGAGGCCTTAATTATCCAAACGTTCTAGTACTTCGCGGATATATTGCTTGTGTTAATCCTTATCTTCTAAGTAGATTAAGATATTATCTAAATAGATAATGTATATGCGGTCAACTAGTCCCCCTAAGGCTCTATAAATATATAATTAGAATATTATAGGCGTATTAGCTAGCCTAAAAGGCATTACTAGATACTTAAAGTGGCCGTATTAGGTCTTAAAAGCAGTCTTCTATTTATCCCCTTCTTTAATACGGAGCCTATAGTAGGCGTCTTATAGATCTAGCTTTATAAAGATCTTCGCCCTAGATAGTTAATTTAGTATTTTACTAACTAATAGTAGCGGGTAATGGTTCTTAATTATAATCTTATTAAGACTGTGATAGTCTATATATAGCCTTATAGTTCTATCTAGTTTTAAAATAAAGAGGATTAGTGCGCCTAACGGCAACTTATTAGCCGGATCCACCCCTTTTCTAGTAACCTATTAAGGTACTCCTATAGGATCTTAAGCTCTTTACGCAAGAGGTTATAGATAGGAAGGTTTAGTAGTTGTTTACCTTCTTCTAGATTAATTATATAATTGTACTTTAAGTTCTATGGTAGGACTTTAGCTCTCCTACCTAAAAATACCCTTAGTAAGTCCCTTAGGCCTACTAGAATATTTAATAAATTAGGGTTACGTTTATCCTTTATATTATTATTAGGTAGGTCCTAGAGCTCCTTTAAAATGCTTATAGACAGCGTCGTGCGCTATAGTGGTTGCTTATATATAGTTGCTACCGTACGTTAAACTATTTTATATAGTAGCTAGTAGAGGGTAGGGAACTCCTTAACGCAGCATTTGAGGTACTATAGCATACTCTCCGCATATTGCTTAAGCTAGAGTAACCTGTAGCAGTTAAAGTATCTTATAAGATCCTTAAAATCGCCGCCTCCCTATAATGTCTCCGTAACCTATCCGGCAGTTCCCTATAAGGTCTCTATTATAAAGAGGTTATTACCTATACTAGGCTCTATACCTATCTTGCTATTAAATAGGGGTTAGATCTAATACTCCTTTGGGTGTAGAGCGTATACTATTTCACCTAGGGCTATATTCTCTAGGATGTCCTTTAGGCTTATTAGTAATATGCGCCCTTCCGAATCTTTATCATTCTACTATTTAAAGGCTCTAGTTTTAAAGCGTATCTTAGAATCTGCTTCTATAAGCTAAGGGTATCTAAGGATAAGGTTATAACCTATAAAGTTAGCCGCCTAGAAGGGTTGCGGGCCGACTACCTTAGTGTGGTTGTATATGTTGGCCACTAACACTATAAGCTTATAGGCACTATATAGTTTAATCTAATGCTTATTTAGGAAGCCTGCGATAGGTTTCCGCCACCTTTATAATAGGATAAGTTTATACTCTTTTACCAAATTATATCATATGAGATTAATTTCGGCGCCGCTATTGTATAGTGCTTAAAACTATCATACCTTACCCGTAGGGAGTGTTATTTCTAGCTTAACAGCAATATAGAGAGTCTTTCCTTCTATATCTTGCCCTAGTTGTAGCTAAGAGAGGTCCGTAACTAGGGCTTTTCTTTTTTTAGATTATTAGTGCGGTTATTACCCTACTTGTTTTTCTAATAAAATCTACCTCTAAAGTTTTCTCTTGACTTCTTAGAGTGTTCCCATAAAGGTGCTAGATGGGTATTAGGTTAACCCTAAGAGTCTTTCCCGTTATTTAAGGTTCCTAACTTTAACCCTTTTAAAGTTCTCTTTAAGAACGGCTTCTTTAAAGGTTAGGTCTGCCCTATATTACTATTAAAGTGCCCGCGCTTTTAGTAACCCCTTAACTTCCTACCGGAAGAGGTTTAGTTCCTTACTATATTTTTAGCGTTTAAAACTGCTTATTTAAAATCTATATATACGGTAATCTATAGTAGGGCTCCTACGCGCTTTATTTTGTTACAAATTGCTAGCTTAATTCTAGCCTAGATAAATCCGATCTTCTCTTTCTTATAAATACTACCGTTCTTATTTTTAAAGGGCTCTGGATTTATCTATTAAGTATAAGTTTCTATAAAGTTTATAAACTAGTAGAAGTCTTAATAGTCTAGCTGCGTACTATTCTAGAATTGTTTTATATTATTATATTATACAATATATAGATCTTAGGTCTAACCCTTTAGGAAGGTCTATAGCTATAGCCATATTATAATTTGCTCTTTATTAAGTTAATTAAGCGTAATCTAGTTTAGTGATTGGTCTTTAATCTTACCAATAATCTAGCGTATACGCTCTTTAGTATTATCTCATATTATTAGCATCTTAAAGAAGTTGTCTACCTCGCGAACCTAATTGTCTAGCTGTTAGGCGTTAGGTCTATAACGAAGTTTTAAATTACTAAAGGCCTTGGCTAGTTAGTCTATATCCTTTTTCCATTCATTATATAGGTGCCTTTTTAAGTTTTCTACACCTCTTTAGGTAGGTACTGGGTAGCCCCTAGAAAGCCCTTAGCCTTAACTAGGTTATAAAAGAATTTACCTAGCTTAGATTAGACCCTACTAGATCTGGATTTGCCCTTAGAGGGTTCTAATATATTTATTAGTAGCTTCCTTCCGCATGGCTTCCGAGAGCCTTATAATAGCTTCCCAATATTTATTTTAAAGGAGATTGGTATAGGGCTCTTAACCTTTTAAACTTGGGCCTAGGGAGGCTCCTGCTATAGAGGTAGTGTTAGTACTAATAGTTAGTATAAGCTTCCCAACGGGGCTTGGGTCTTAAGTTAGTAATTAGCTTAGATTACCTAAAGGGGTAGGCCCGCTTAGCTTGTAAGCAGTCTATACACCACCACTATACTAATTATAGGCCGGTGGTCTTCTGGGAGGGTTTTAGTTGGTTCCCTGGTTGGATATATTAGTATATTCCTCTAGCATTTCTGGCTTAAAGGAAGATCTTAGAGTCGCCTCTAGCGCTTAATCTTCTAATTAGCCTAGGTGGGGCCAGAGGGGTTTTAGCTGCTTTTTAGTAGTGTTGTGACTGTTGTAGAGAGTATTTATATTTTCCTTAGTGTTGCTAGTAACTGTAGGTATGCGAGAGTCTTCGAGCTCCTAGAGTATCTGGGTATTAGGGCTCGTTCGGCCGTCTTGCCTAGAAGGTTATATTGTCGCAATCTCTCGCTATTAGAGGGACCTCCCTGTCTTTACGCAACGGCTTTCCATAAGGTATCCGTGGAGTTTCCATTTAGGTCGTCGCGAGATTTTAAGGGAGGATAGTAATTATAAATAAAAGATATAAACAAATAATCTGGTCCTTAAAGCCGACTACCCTTCTAAAAAAGAGTAGGAAGGATTTAAATATAAGGGGATCTTGTAGATAGGGGGCTATAAGGACACGATTGGAATAGGATAGATTAGTAAGAGAGATGAATCCTTAAGGAGGTAAGGCCTCTGGGATCGTAGAGACTATATATTATAGGTATGTACCTCCGGCACATAACCGGCAACCATCTAAGGGGCGTCTAGGGGTTATCCTAAGGGCAACCCAAGGTGTCCGCAATAATATCCCTTATAATAGTGGTTATTTTCTTCTCTATTAGAAGTAGAAAAAACTACTAAAAAAAAGGACTTGTTAGGCTTTTACTAGCAGAAAAGCCTAAAAAGGCAATCCTTCTCTTACTAAAGAAAATCTGACTAAAGGAGATATAGAAAAATACCTATACCCCTTATTTTATTAGGCTTTTACTTTTTATAGAAGAAAAACCTAGGAAAAGTCTATGTTTTAATATTTTGGTATTCCTACCCCTGCCTCGCTTATAAGCTAGGACTACCCCTTAAGAGAATTTTCTCTTAGGTAAAAAGGGGGTAAAAAGGTAAATGAATCCGCCTCTAGCTTGCTAGGCAGTAGGAATTAGGTCTTAAGAGTTTAAAAATTAATTGTTTTTAATAGGAAGATGAGTATGCGTAAGTTTTAAAGTGCGGCGCTACCTTTTAGTAAGGTTGTATATATGGTAAAGGTTTATAGCTAGTACTATAGGAGTTACTAATTGTACTAGGGCACTATAGGCCGTTCTTATATTGTTTATAGTCTAATTTAAAGGGTTTCTAGCTTTATACTATTTATTATATGCCTTAATTTAATAGAGGTCTTAGTTAATAGCCAAGTATTAATCTATAAGTTCTTTTAGCGTCTATGCGGTAGTAAAAACTAGTAGTATAGCCCGCTATAGGTCTAGGGTAAGCTTATTAAATAGGTTTAGCATTAAATCTTCCTAGAAAATTCGGGCTTAGCTAGCTAGGTATAGAAAGCGGGTCTAAAAGGCTAAAAAGGTCTCTGTTATTTTTACATTTAGGCCTTTATAATTAAGGCGGACGTTCTATACCTTAAAGGGGTCCTTATAAATAGAAGATAAGTAGTTAATTATTTCTTCTTTAGAGGTAAAAGGGTTTATTAAGTCCTTAGTATATTGCGAGCGTAGGTATATTTAGGCATCCTTACTAGTATAGCTAAAAATATAGGCCATTTAGTGTTACGGCACTGACCTGACGCGCACTATCTCGTACTGTTTCCTACTATTAGTTGGCCTACCACTAGCGCCTTGGCGGCTGGCCCTACTATTTATATACCCCCTTTTCACCTTCTTCTCCTCTTCATACCACAACGTAGTTATTCAGTCTACTTTATTGCAGCACTATAACAGTTTGTGGTATCTCTAACTACGCCCTGTTGCGATCTTTATTCCTCCTAATCTATTGTCTCCGTCTTTTTAGTGTAATCGCAACCCGGTGTAACCAGTAACACTATACCATAGTCTCAGTCTTAATATAGCCTCAGCATAGTCCCAGACAGTCTCAATAATTTTAATATTACAGTTAACCTTACAGATTTCGATTGCCTTACCTAGATCCCTTAAAATGGGCGACTATAATATGGATAATACCCCATTAACAAACACACGTAAAGCGCTCGCCCGCCTCTTTAATACCCCCTATACTAATATTGCCTAGGCAATTAGGAATGGTCCAAAGTACCCTAGGGACCTTAATATAACAGGAACCTTCTAGCACCTCTCCATAAGTATAACCTTTTTAACTAGCGTTAAGAGCGGTTTCTAAACTATCTACAATAAAGGCCGAACTGTAAACTCCTAACTTAAAGAAGCTCAGCACAGAATTAACTCCCTTAAGATACTTAAGCTACACATACAATAATACGAATAGCAAGCCTCTATATATACTAAGACTATATAAAGTCTAAGCTCTTAAATTACTACACTTATTTAGACCATTACCGATAAGAATACTATTACTAGCTCCCTTCTCCTAACTGAGCCCTATAGAAAAAAGCGTAAAGCAAAAGATTTAACCCCATTTAATGGTAAGGGATCACCAACTAAAAAGTAAGAAAAATTTAAAATATAGGAAATAAAGATCTAAGGCGTTTTCTAGAGGGATGTAAAGTGCTTTAAAACCCTAATAGACGAAGTCCTCTATATGTTAGACACGCTAACAGATAAGGCTTATAACTATATTAAGCATAGCCTTAATATGCTACGTATATACCTAAATAACTTAAGTAAATAGACCTTCTCCGACCGAGAGTCTATGCTTATGTACATAAGGAAGCACTATAAGACCATAGATACAACCTAAGCAGCTAAGAATAAGCTAGATACCTTAAACTAGGGCGAGCGTAACTACTAGTCCTGGAAAGCAGAGCTTAATAAGTTAATAATTAAAGCGAATAAGACTGAGGAACAAAAAGTAGATTTACTTAAGAAGAATATTTCCTCTAAGATGAAGGACCTAGCCCTTACCCTCAGCCGTAAGATTGGCGATGCTGATTATAAAGGCTGGAGTGAGCAGATGGATGTATTCGCTTATAACCTATAGAACTATGCCCACTATACTAAGCTGAATACCGCTAAGCTAAGTACCGCTAGCGGCTATCAACCTATATTACCGTAGAATGACCCAATGGACCTTGATGCCGTTAAGTTCGGCAGCGGTAGTAATAGTCTCCCTAATAACATCCGAAGATATTGTATGGATAACAGACTCTATATAGCGTGTGGCCAACCTGGCCACTAAAAAGATGCTTATAACCCCTAGAAGAACCTAAATCCCCTTTTAATACTACCGCGCCAACCCCCTTCTGGCCGCGGCGGATTCTTTAACAGAGGGGATAATAATTAAGGCGGTAACCGCGGATAAGGACGTTGGTTCGGATATAGAGACCCACCTCTGCGATTCCCCTTTCTAATACAGCCCTAGCTAATGGCCCTATATATAAACTATGGACAAGTGCTCCGTGCCGCTACCAATCGTGAGACCGGCTATATTATTAGTGAAATACCCTCTAGTATATATACACCGTCAGAGACTGACACGTTAGGACATACTAGCCAAGACTATAGCCACTAGCTAAGCCCTATAATCCAGCCATTAAAAGGCTAACCCTTAGACTAAGTCGCCTCTAAGGGTTAGAACTATACGGGGAGGAGGATAAAAGGATTAGATCTATGCTACTAGATTAGTTAGACCTTATTCTAAGCTAGCTACCACTTAACCTTAAAATAGTAAACAGCGATAGAAATGCTATCCTTATTTAGACCTACCTCTCCTTACTGCACAACCCACTCCTATAAGTTCTTATTAAAATAGTAAGCCTTATTAACACCGGTAGTATAGCACCAGCGTTTATAGACGAAGACTTGCTTATAAAAAAGCACAATATTATAACAAAAAGACTCCTAGTCCTAAAACCACTCCGCTTTACCAATGGACTCCTATCCAGGTTTATTACCCACTACTTTACGGCAATAATAATAATTGGCTACTATACAGAATCTATGCTCTTCTACGTCATAAAGTTATCACCCTCTATACTAATAATTCTTAGAATGCCCTAGCTTAAAAAGCACAACCTAAGGGCAGACTTCCCCGCCCTAGAGCTTAAGTTTGACTCCAATTACTATGCCTATAACTATCTCCTATAGCACATCCCCGACTATGACCGAGTAGCACCACGCGGACGCATTATATAGCCAATACTTAGATACCGTTAACTAATAGTAAAAGAGGTGCCTGATATTAATAAGCTAATATACGTAGTAAATAAAGCAGAGATTCTGGAAGACTGGACTACTGCCCCGCCCTTAAGAAAATAAATACTACTAGAACTATAAGTCCCCTATATATACCCGCTTAACCTAGGCCAGCTAATAAGACACCCGACTTTAAGTTATTTACTATACGTATATGCGACCGCATATATAACAGCTAAAGGTATTACAGCTAAGACCGAAACCAGAGCAATTAAGACCTCCCCCCCGCAACGCCCAACCTTATACCCGTCTCCCACGTGTACCGTATAAGGCCGCCGCCTTGTTTCCGCCCCCCTAAGCTAACTAAGCCACGCTAGCCTAGCCGTAGCACTAGAGAACCAGACACGCCCTAACCTAGATAACATTAAATGCACTTATGCCGTTAACTTTACCCAGTTCTGTAAATAAAAAGGTATAAAGGTAATAAGGATCTATATAGCGGAGCTAGTAGAAATGGTTAAATAAGAAGAACACCGATAGCTGCTTAAAGAACTGCCTATAGGCCTAATAGAAGTACCGAACCTGTTAGAAAGGTCTTTCTACCAACTAGTAGAAGGCGACTATATAATAAAGGAAGCCCATAAAGCGCTACCCCCTTATTTTTACGACTTCCTTAAGACGAACCTAAAAACTAAGTCTAAGTTTCTACGCCGGAAGATAGTTAATACTAATGTTGAGAAATTCCTAAAAGGCAAACCAGGGTTAACCTACGAAGACATTTTATAACGTCTACTAAAGGAGTTTTGTAAATATATTAAGCACTTTCTCCCTAAGAACGTAGATAAGCTGCTCCCCTACCGACCATAGGACCATAAAATTAAGATTATCCCCGGAAACTAGGCCCCATATTATAAAAATAGACTACTCTTACCTGCTAAACTTAGCTGTATAAAGAAGTGGATTGATAAGATGCTAGATAAGGGTTTTATCCGCGAATTAACCTCACTAGCTACTATACTACTCCTCCTCGCTGCGAAGCCTGGCGGCGGTATGTAAATCTGCTATAACTACTAAGGCCTAAACACAGTTACTATCAAGAATTGATACCTATTGCCACTAATCCGTAAAACACTTAACGCACTCTATAGTGCTAAGTACTTTACTAAGCTTAACGTAATTACTACGTTTAACCGGATCCGGATCGCGGAAGGCCATAAATAGCTTACAGCATTTATTACCCGGTTTAGACTCTATAAGATATTAGTTACACTATTTAGTCTCTATAACGCACCCGCTATATTTTAGAACTATATTAACTATGTTTTATATAACGCCCTTAATAACTACTGCACTGCGTACCTTAATAATGTCCTTATTTTCTCTAAAATACGCGCTAAGTATATAAAACACGTAAATAAAATTATCTAGAGACTTAGTAATACTAGACTCTAGATTAATATTAATAAGTCTAAGTTCTATGCTACTAAAACAAAATATCTCGGCCTAATTATCTTGACTAATGGCATGACTATAGATCCTAAGAAGGTGCAGGCCTTACAGGAATAGAAAAACCCGACGTTAGTTAAAGAATTATAGCAATTTCTTGGCTTCGCGAACTTTTATTAACGATTTATCCAAAACTACTCCGTAGTTGTTAAGCCTATAACTAGGCTACTAAAAAAGAGTACTAATTGGTTATAGGGCCCTGATTAAGCACAGGTGTTCCAGATACTAAAGATAGCGTTTACTACAGCACCGGTCCTAGCGTACTACGACTATATAAAGAAGACTGTGGTAGAGATAAACGCCTCGAACTGGGCTTTAGGTAGAGTACTCTACCAAGCTAATAAAGATGGTAAACTTAAGCTAGTCGCATTCTTCTCTGCTAAGCACTCCGCCTTTAAATATAACTATAAAATATATAATAAGGAGCTCCTAGCAATTATTAAAGCACTAAAAGAATGGCGTTCTAAACTGTAGGAAACTAAATAGCCGTTTAAAATTATTATAGACCACAAGAACCTCTAGACCTTTATAATAATAAAACAACTAAACTAGCGCCAAGTCCGCTAGGCTGAGTTCCTCTCTTAGTTTAACTTCGTTATTACCTATAGGCCTAGCACTAAAGCTACAATCCCAGACGCCCTTAGCCGCCTCCTAGGCGTAGCACCTGCTAATGCTGGTGACGAATATTTATAACACTAAGACCGCGTTGTCTTACTACCGAAAAAAGTCAACCCCGCTATTCTAGAAGAGCTGCTAAGTGAATCCTAAGACTAAAGCGCCGAAGACTTTATTATAGTAATAGACCTAAAGCCTAAGAATAAACCCCTTAAGGAGCTTATTAAGAATGCCTATAAGGAGAATAAACTCGCTAGGGATATATTAACTGCGCTACGCGAACGGGAAGGCCTTAAGGCACGCCGTTAGCCCAAGTAGATTAGGAAGTTACTCCGCTGTAACAAATCCGAATACTTGATTATTGACGGCTTAATCTACTATAGAAATTGAGTATTTGTTCCTAATTCACCTAAACTCCAACTAGAAGTCGTACACCGTATGTATAGTTCGGGTCCTATAGGCTACCTAGGCCGCGTTAAGACACTAGACCTCCTTAATCGAATATATTAGTGGCCAGGTATTTTATAGTTCACGTTGACCTTTATAAAAGACTGCGCTCTCTACTTCCGCACAAAGGCCCTATACTTAGCACCGCCCGGTTTCCTAAAACCACTAAAACTACTAGTCCGCCTATAGACCGACATCTCTATTAACCACATTGTCGACCTGCCTAAGTACCTTTGTAACGGCAAAACATACAGATATATCTTTATCGCTGTTGACCACCTAATAAAGATAAGACACTTTATTCCTATTACTGGCCTAGATATTAAGGAGCTCGTTAAAGCATTCATCCATACTGTTTATAAATTACATGGCGCTCCAAATACTATTATTTCCGATAGAGGCTCTTTATTCGTTTTTGACTTCTGGCGTCGCCTAAACTAGCGCCTAAAGGTAACCCTAAGCCTTAGTTCCGCATAGCACCCTAAAATAGATAGCCAAACCGAGATTATTAATGCAGTAATAAATAAGTACCTACACGCCTTCGTGAGCTTTACCTAAGACGACTAGGTAGATTAGCTCCCCCTTGCCGAGTTTGCTATAAATAACTAGGTTAACAAGACTACGGGAATCTTACCGTTCTTTACCAACTATAGCTATAACCTACAATTAGGCGTCAAACTAGCGGGCCCCTAGCTATTAGCCCTGTTTGTATATATAAAGAAGGAGTATCTATAAGCTAATACTATTACTAACCGCTTTAAGCGCATCTTAACCCAGCTTAAGGCCTTAGCTTGTATCTCCCAGCAACGCTATAAAGATAACGCTAATATAAAGCGGGATAAAGGTATAATATTTAAAAAGGATAATATGGTTATAATTAGCCTTAAAAACATAAAGACTAACCAGCCTAAGAGGAAGTAGAACGATAACTAAAACGGACCCTGGCCTGTCCTAGCTGCCTATAGAGGAGCTGTTATAGTTAACCTCCTAGACCACATTTGTGTTAATAAGTCTTTCTATACCTTAAAAGTCCGCCTCTGGTTCCCTAAAGAGATCCCTGGCTAAGTATATATTAACAAAGAGGAACGTTATAATGTTATAGGCAGGATAGCTAAAAGAGATAATGACGGCAATATTACGGATAAGTGGGAATTTAAGAAGATCCTTAATATATATAATAAACAAATAAACAAGCACGGCTTAATATATTGTATTAAATGGAAGTATTACAATAAAGAAACCTAGGAACCCAAAAAATCCCTAAAAGGGTGCGAGCGCGCACTACTTAAGTTCTATAAATAATACCCTAAGAAGCCTAGACCCCCAGACTAGGCGTAAGATAAGGGAAAGTCACGCTAAGGTTATGGTCGACCACTATGTTAATTTGTGGTAGAGGTTAAAATTTGTAATAGTTAAGATGTTATAGAACTTTAACCGGCGGTTGAAGTTGTCTAATTAGCTAGATTTTTACTAAGAAGCGCCACGCGGATTAATTTAGGTGGTGGTGTGGAGTTCTACCAACTTTACTTACTGAACTAACCAATTAGGATTTTCCATGCCCGGCATAGAAAATCGCCATTGGCTTAATTAAGGGCGGTAAGCGGAACTAATATCTTTGCGGTAAAAATAGGCGTCTTAGTGTTATTTATTTAGTTTGGGGACCAAACTATCTAGGGGAGAGGAGTACTGTCACGGCACTGACCTAACGCGCACTGTCTCATACTGTTTCCTACTGTTGGTTAGCCCACCACTAGCGCCTTAGCGGCTGGCCCTACTATTTATATACCCCCTTTTCACCTTCTTCTCCTCTTTATACCACAACGTAGTTATTCAGTCTACTTCATTGCAGCACTGTGACATTTAGGCCTAAGGGGTAGGAAAGTGGTCGGCATTAACTTTAAGCTTGTCCCGTAGTTGGAGCTTCTAGTTATTAAATATAGGGTTTGTTCCATCTATAAGTAATAGGGGATCCGCAACCTTTATAGACTATAATAGTACTATATAGAGCTTAGTGGGTCCGCTAAGGCGCTAGAATAGGGCTTTAAGGACTATAATAAGTCTCTAGATATTTAATAATTCGTTACTAGATATAAAAGTTAGGGTATCTCTAGCTTTAAGCAGCCCTCACAGTTGTTTAATTTTAATATTAGCTGCTACCAGCTCTTCCTAGGGGTTTAAGATATTAACTATTTTATTGTCTAAGGTATTTAAAGGTCCTATAGCTGCTTTGCTAGTTACTGTGTTTCTTAGTATAGTAGTAGGGGTGTTAGATAATTTTAGGTAAATTCTTTAGGGGTTCTGGTCCGTGCTTATCCTATTCTTAGGGTTTATATTCTTTTTATATTCTTTAGTTCCAGTTCTTATTCTTATTCTTATTCTAGTCTTTAGATATATTTAAGTTCCTTCTTAGGAAAAAAAGGTGGATGAGCTTTAGATAATATTAGCGACTTAGTTAATTAAGGTACAAGCACGGTATAAGGGACGCGTAAGCCTATACGATTAAATTGTCTATAAACAAGAATCTAAAGCTAGATAAAGGAAAAGAGAAGAAGAGCAGCGCCGGTCGAAGTAGGCTTCTTTTATACGGTCCTCTAGTTACGTAATCGCGAAGTTCTACTAAGTTCTGCTAGTGCCGTAACAAACCATATATTTTACGGTAAAGTTAAGCTCTTGCCTATACTTATTTGCCTACTATTACATTAATTTTTAGGCATTTTTTTAGATTTATACAGTCTACTATCTAGGCTTCTTTTAAGCGCTTAGCGTACTACCGTACTTTCTTATAAGATAGTTTTTTATATACGGACTGGGGTTCTTTTAGTCTTTCTCAATTAAAGCTAATATAGGGTAAGTAGCCTATTTCTAGTTAAATAGGGGCAAATCCTATAAAGTCGTAGGGTAAGGTTGCTTAGGTATAGTCTATTAAGGGTAGCAGGTTAGCCTAGTTATCTTAAAAGTAGTTAATAAAGGGCTAAAGTCTCTAATCTAAGTATTAATTCACAATTTCCGTCTAACTATTTATCTGGAGGTAGTATACTATAAAAAGCTTTAGCTTAATGCCTAAGATCTAGGTAAACTTATTCTAAAAAGCTAATATAAATTACGGCCTATAATTAGATATAATAGTATTTAGTAGTCTATAGGTTCGGTAGATGTAGTATATATATAGTTAGGCCGCTTCTTTAGTATTAATACTTTTATAATATAGGATTAAGAACAGGCGTTTACTAAAGCGGTTAGCTAAAATTATAACTATATTGTATCTATTACGGTCTATAGGTAGCTTATAAAAGTCTATAAAGATATACTACTAGGGGCTTTCTAGTATTAGGAGTAGTTTTAATAGTCCTAAAGTTTTATCTTGTAGAATTATAGATCTATAGCAGCTGTCGCAGTTCTATATATAATAGTTAATATCTATAACTATTCTAGGCTAGTAGTAGTGGTTACTTATAATTTTACCGGTCTTATTTTTTCTATAGTAGGCTGTAAAGACCTAGGTATAAGCTTTAGTAATAAGTTGGGTCTATAAGTTCTATTCCTTAGCTACTACTAGCTATTCCTAATGCTTAAGTAGTCCGTTTTTAAAGGACTATAGGCTGGTAACGTTTTTTACCTTTTTATAGTACTCCTATAAAGTGGGGGTTATTTAGTTAGCCTATAGTAGTTTATTAATAAGGTTAAGTTTAAAGAAGTTAATAGAATATATCTTAGCGCCTAAAGAGTCTATACTTAGTTCTATATATATTTAGGGGTTAAGGTATTCTAGTTATAGTAGCGTCTAAGTTTATAATAAGATCTTTACAGCTATCTAGTTATTTAGGTCTTATTCGCTCCTTATAAGAGCGTCTGTATAGTTTATAGCGCCTAGTCTATATATAATTAAAAAGTTAAACTAAGATAGAGTATCCCCCTAGCGTACCTACTAGGCTATAAGGGCCTTAGTTATTTTAAAGTATTCTAGGGCCTTATAATCTAAAACTACCTTAATCGGCTTAGGGGTTCCCTCTAGCTATATACGCCAGTGCTAAAAGCTAGAGATAATAGCTAGTATTTCTTTATTATAGATATAGTAGTTTAGCTTAGCATCTATTATAGTCTTTAAATAGTATATAATAAGGTACTATTCTTTATCTAGTCGCTTTTAGGGAAAAATACCAGCTATTACGCCGTTTAAGGTATTAGTTATAGTATTAAGGGCTGCCTTAGGTTAAAATAGGCAAGTAAGGGAGCTAATACTAGCCGTTTTTTAAGCTTATTAAAGGCCTACCTATATATAGCGTTAAAGTAAAAGGGCTAGTCTTTTTTAGTAAGACGGTTAAGAGGCTAGGCGATTCTACTATAGTTCTTAATAAAGCGTTAGTAGAAGTTATAAAAACCTAAAAATAATTATACCCCCTTTATAGTCCGTAGGGGTACCCACTAATTAATTATAGCCGTTTTCTCTAGGTTGGCTTTAATTTTATCTATACTAATAATAAAACCTAGTTACTTTATACACTTAATACTTAACTTTAACTTCTTAATATTAACCTAGAGGCTAGCCTTATAGAGTTATTATAGGACTTTATAGACGTACTCTTTGTATTTATTAAGATTTTTTTTAACTACGTTATTGTAAGCGAAAATCGGAGTCTGTAAAACTTGTAAGCACAATTATAACGTTTCCCGCCCTAACGTCGCTATTCGGCCAAAAAGACACGGAGTGCTTGCGAACTTGTTTGTAAGCGCGGCGGGATCTAATATATATACTCTTACAATTATATAGTTTGCGCACTATTTATTTATAGGGTAGCGTTTTGCCGCAATTTGTTATTAGATACTGCAAACTTATTATAAAACGCGTAAATTGCTATTAGGGTGCTGCAAACTTGTTACAAAACGTGCGTTTTGCGCAAATTGCTATCGACGATATACATCTACTACAATCGTACAGTGTGCGGCAATTTGCTGCAAATAGCAACAACTAGCCCAAATTTTTTTTTCCTAATATTCTAGCTTATTCTTAAAGTAGATTATAATATTATCTAAATAGGCTATATAAAAGTTGTTAAGGTAGTTAAAGAGTATATTATTTATATACCGCTAGTATATAGCTAGTCTATCAGTTAGTCTAAAAGGAAGTACCTTATATTTATACGTTCTGTAATAGGTCTAAAATATAATAAAATCTTTAGACCTAGGGTTTATTCTAATTTAGTAGAAGGCCTAGTAGATATTAAGCTTTATAAAGACCTTAGCTCTACTTATTCGGGCCAGAGTCTTATTAAGTAGGGGTAGCAGATAGCGGTCCTTGTGGGTTATATTATTTAGCTTATAATAGTTAATATAAAAGCGGAGTCCTCTATTTAACTTTTTAGTAAAGAAAATAGGTAAGGCGAAAGGGGCTTAGCTAAGCTTAATAAAGCCCTTATTTAGGTTATTAATATAATACTACTTTATAGCCTATAATTTAGTAATAGACTGCTTATAGAGGAGGCTAAAGCTAAGCGTGTTTTCCTTACCCTACTTAATCTCAATCTTGTAGTTATACGGTTAGTAAGGTAAAAGTATATTAAATATTACTTTAGAGAATATGTTCTTAAATTTCTGGTATTAATAGGGCAGCTTTTATTCTACTAGTTCCTTATCTACAAGCTCGCTTTTTTATCCACTAAGCCTACCTCCCTTTTCCTTAATTATTTAATTAATTTTATATAAACTAGTTATAAAGGCGACGGTATTAGAATAAACTAAGTTCTAGTAGAATCCTATAGCACTAATATAGCAGACATTAACTGGTAGAAGGTTTACTAGTTTCCTAACAGATATCTATTAGTCATATTTTGCGTTATAAAGTTTATAGTTTTCCTTAGCTTACGTTCTATTTTCTATAAGTTATCTTTCTTATCTATTAGTTTAATATAGCGTCTAATATTCCTAGCTTTCCTTTATAGATGCGTAGGGCCTAAGTTCTCCGTAGTTAACTTAGTTAGGTTACTACTAGCTTCTTAGGTCTTTAGTATAGGTAGTATAATATAGCTAGTCTAGGGGCAGTATAGTATGCGGATCCGTTATAGGTTAAGCTATATATGTTTTTTAAAGTCTTAGTCTCTACGTATAGCATCTACCTAGTAAATAATATTAATCTAGGGCTGTATAAGGTTTTTTATTATAATACTAATTTCTTTTATAAAATAAGGGGTTAGGGGTAGGGTTTTGGGCAAAATAATCCGCCTACTCTATACATTAAGCTGTAAGTCTAAATAGGCTAGCTATTTTCTGCCTAAGATTATATTATAGCTTCCTAGGTCCGTAATAAGGAAGGGGATATTATACTCCCTTTATTTATTAATATTGAGGTAAATCCGCAAAATAGTTATAATAGGTAGCCCTATTTGCCCGTTATACCCATAAATAGTACTTAGTTTAGGCAGTTCTTTAATAGGTATATTTAAAAAGTTAGCTAGCTTTATAATATACTAGGTATCTATTAAGGCAAAGGTATTTACTTAAAAGTTAGCTAAAACAGAGTTAAAACTTAATATTTATTACGGAATAAAGTATAAGGGATAATATAGCTTTTTCTACTAATTAGCCAACCTAGACCAATATATAATATATTAATCCCTTTTAATCCTAAAAAGGAGTCTTCCTTTAGGGTTCCTCTTTTTCTAACTCTATACTCTCTTCCTAGATTAATAAAACCTTGTCCGCTTTTACATTTATTAGGTAATTCTTTATATAGTAGCCTTTCTAATTATAAAAGAAATAAGCTCCTTAATTACTAAGGACCTATATACGGGGGTTGCTATATATACGCTAAGCATTCGCCAGACTTATAGTAGGACTATCCATATAGCTAGCTACTAAATTAGCGGCAGGCTGTATAGATAGTACTATAGAGGTTGCTAATTGTGCTAGGACATTACGAGCTGTTTTTATATTGTTTATAGTCTAATTTAAAGGGTTTCTGGCCTTATACCGTTTAGCACGTACTTTAATTTAGTAAAGGCCTTAGTTAATAGCTAAGCACTAGTCTATAAGTTCCTTTAGCGTCTATATAGTAATAAAAACTAGTAGTACGGCTTAGTGTTGGTCTAGGGTAAGCTTATTAAATAGGTCTAGTATTAAACCTTTCTAGGGAATTTAAGCCCGACTAGCTAGGTGCAAAAAGCGGGTCTAAATAGCTAAAAAGGTCTCTATTGTTTTTATATTTAGGCTTTTATAATTAAGTTAAGCGTTTTATACTTTAACGGGGTCCTTATAGATAAAAGATAGGTAGATAATTATCTCCCCTTTAGAGAGGAAGGAATCTGCTAAGTCCTATATATATTATAGACGTAGGTGCGTTTATACGTCCCCACCGGTATAGCTAAAAACGTAGGCTATTTTAGCTTAAGTAGTAGGGAAGTAGTCCGTATTAACTATAAGCTTATCCTGTAATTAAAGCTTCTAATTATTAAATATAGGGTTAGTTCCGTCTATAAGTAATAAGGGGTTCGCAACCTTTACGGACCGCAATAATACTAATACTATACGTTAGCCTAGGACTTTAAGGACTATAGCAAGTCTTTAGGTATCTAATAACTCTTCGCTAGGTATAGGGGGTTCTCTAGCTTTAAGTAGCTCTTAAAGTTATTTAATTTCGGTATTAGCTACTATAAGCTCCTCCTAGGAGTTTAAGTTAGTTACTATTTTACTATTAGAGATATTTAAGGGTCCTACAGCTACTTTACCGGCTACTATATTTTTTATTATAGTGGTATAGTTATTAGGGTAACTTTTAGTAAAATTCTATAGAGGTTTTAGTCTGTGCTTATTCTATAGGTCTTATTATTCTTTTCTATTCTTTAAGTTCTAGTAATAGTCTTTAGGTCTACTTCTGTGTTCCATTCTTATTTATAGTCCTATAAATATATTTAAGTTCCTTTTTAGGAAGAAAGGGTTTAAGCTTTAGATAATATTAGCAACTTAGTTAATTAAGGTATAAGTACGGCAAGAAGGACGCATATAAGCCTATATAATTGGATTATTTATAAATAAGGATTTAAAGCTAGAGAAAGGAAAGGAAATGGAGGGTAGCGCCGCTTAACGTTATATATAATCCTCTAGTTACATAACGGCAATTATCTAAAACTGTATAAAACTGTCTACAACTGTCTGCCATAATCCACTAATATCTATTAGCTATAATCTACTAGTTTTTACCAGCGCCGTAATAGTTATAAGTAATAAAAGAGTCTCTTCCTAGTATAAAGTTAGCTATATTTAATACTAAAAATATATACTACTTTAAGCTAGATAAGTGGCAGAACTAAATCGTACTGCTTTTATTACCACGGAAGTTTAAAATTACTTAGCTTTAAGCTGTCGCCTTCTATAAGAAGGCATAATAAGCTAACTTCTGCCCTTAAAATATTTGGTTAAGTAAGGATCTAAATTAAGCTCTTACTATAATTAAGGAGTGGTATAAGCGCTAGCTGTTAAAGTTTTTATTCTTATACTTTACCTTATATTTAGTTAAGAAGAAAAACCTAGAGACTTAAGCTCCTACTATAACTTTAAGTTAGTATATAAGCAATAGACTTATAGGTAAAAGAACGGCTATATTGGCTTAACTTACTAATATACCTAACGTACTTACTGCTAAGGAGGCTTCTAGCAATAGTATTCCGGTAATTATAGATAGGTAGCCTTATATAAATATATATTGCCGTAATAAAGGTAGGACATACTAGTAAAATAAGAAGTTACTTAACTTGCCTAATAGCGCAATTAATTATTATCCTATTAATATAGAAAACTTCTAGCGGTAGAATAAAGAGCTTCTCTTTTGTAAATTTATTATTAAGCAACTATTATAAAACCCTATTATTAATTTAGTTAATTATAAAGAGAGGGGTTAAAGGAGCTAGCAGGAGCAGGTAGTAGAGAAGAAAGTCCCTACTTAGATAAATATTAATAAACTAGTATTAGTTATAATAGTAAAGGAGCTATAAGAGTACTTTTAGTCCCTTACTTGGCTATATCCCGGGAGCTCTTAAGGGCTACTAAGGCTAGCCTTTGGCTAGGCCTTGGCCACACCTTATAAGCTCCTTAGGTATAGCCTCCTTTCTTTCCTATTAGTTTATCTCTATACCTAGGCTATTACCTACCCTTATTACTATATCGTTCTTTTCTAATAACTCTCCTTATAACTTATACTTAGCTTACCTACTCCCTACTATATATTCTAGTAATATATCTTATATTTAAACCAATCCTATACCCTTACGGCTAGTAGCCTATAGCAAGCTAAGGGCTTCGCCCTTAAGCAATTTTACAATCCTCTATTTTTACTTAAAACGACTATATATACTGCAAGACTAGGTACACTAGTAGATGCTTAGCAGATTGCATCCGTATAATAGTATTAGAATACGGATTAAGTCCTTTACCTTTATCTAGGATAATTGCGTATGTTATAAAGTAGCTATACTAGCAAGACGTCTAGCAGATCGCATCCGTATATTATAGTAGTAGATATAGATTAGGAGAAAAAAGAAATTCTTAATCCTTTTCCTCTTACCTAAGTCGATTAGTTTACTATAATAAGTAGGTATATTAACAGATATCTAGGATCGCGTTTATTAATAACGGTTATGGAATATAGATTAGAGAAGGGAGACTAAATCGGACGCGATTATCTCCTAAGGAGATTAGTAACGCTCTTTAGGCCAACCGCGGTTTACTTATTATAGAGGTCCCACTAACAGAGCTTAAAATGTTAAACGTCCTTAAAAGAAATATAAAGAGCTTTAGCTTTAAGATCGTAGGTAGTTTTATAAGCTACTACTTACTTTAAGAGCTACGGATCTTAAATTATGCGCAATTACTTAAGGGCTATGGCCTATCCCGGAAACTTTCCGGCTATTAGCTATAGAGCTACTAAGATTAAATCGCGGGCGCTTGTTTCTTAGAGCTATAGCTTATTTAAGGGCTACGGCCTAACCCGGAGACTCTCTAGCTATTAGCCTAAGGGCTACTAAGACTAAACTATAGATAGCTGTCTCTTATTAAGCTATAGCTTACCTTAAGAGCTACGGCTTAAAGATCCTATATAATCGCTTAAGGGCTACGGCCTAACCTAGAGACTCTCTGGCTATTAGCCTAAGGGCTGCCAAGATTTACTATATCTAACTACTTAATATATAGCCCTACCTAATATATAGGCGCCCTATATTTTAAGCCTTAATAAATAAAGCTCTATAGCTATATAAAAAATCTATTATTATAAGGCTTTTTGGAACAAGTTTCGTATATATTTAAATTTAAATTTTGCCTATTTAGAATTGTTGCGATAGCGTTATAGAAGGCGTAGTTATCGCCCTCTCCGGGTCGTCCGCCCCTGCGCCTCTACAACTTCCAGTACCCTACTATATCAACATCCTCCTCCCTGTCGCTTAATATATATAGTAACCTTCTTCTTATCCTTGCTCTTACCTTTAGTAGACCTTTAAAGTAGATAACTAGCCCCTTTAAAGTCTGTATCGCCTTTAGATTGCTTAGTATTTATAGCAGCCTTGCCCTTCTTCTTTACCGCCTTATTACGCTTTCAATTCTATATAACCTGCTGCTTCTTTACCTTCTCCTAAGCCTTTACACGCTTAGTTTCTTCCTTCTTAAGCCTTATAGCTTCTACAGCTTCTTCTTTCTTTGCTATAGTATTAAGAGCAACCTAGATCTTCTTAGGACTATAAACTATAGCTCTACCGTCCTCTGGTAAGGGAGCATAAACTTTAAAGCTTTGCCACAATTTTTACGCTTCTCCCTGCGCTTAACAGTCTTCTAAAGGCCTTTATTTTCGCGTTTTAATAGCATATTTTCAGCTAATAGGGCGTAGATTATTCGCGTAAAGAGTCTTATATTTCGGTTAAAGGCGTCGCCAACAATAGACTATAACATAACTTTAATACGCTGCTAGTCCTTCTTACTAAGTACTAAATCGGTAGATTCGCTTAACGAGGGCCTCTTAGCTAGTTTTAATTCGAATTTTACGAGTACGCGACGTGGATTAAAGGGCTCTAAGCCAGTACTTTTAAAGGCGCTAAGTATATTATCTTTAGTAAAACTACGCTGCTATATAGGCCAGAACAGTTAGAAAAAATCTCCCTTTCTTATTTAATTAAACCCCTGGCTCTCGTCTATAAATTTGCTGAGTTTATTACTATAAACATTTAAGAGAGGACTAAACATTATAATATTAAGAGGCTGAAGCATTCCTATTACGTAAGGGGGAAAGATTGCTAAGATAATCTTATTTTGTAAGCAGAAGTTAATAAGCTTAAGAGAAATATGCGAGCCGTGGCTATTGATAATTAAGACTTAGTAGGAAGATCTAGCCTTCGCCTTTACAGTCATCACCGAAATATTAGTAACTCGCTTAGAGGCGAACGTCGCGCATCGCCCACCCTATCAAAACGATTTACCCCCTATAACTTTACTAATATAGCTTTATAATTTATAAATAGGGCCTTATTTTATAGCCCTCTACTAAAGCTATAAAACTAGCCCCTATTTATATAATTTAGAGTTATATTAGTAGGACTGTAGGGGGTAGAGCCAAACGTCGCGCATCGCCTACTTCATTAAAACGATATACCCCCTATAACTTTACTAATAGAGCTTTATATTTTATAAATAGGGCCTTATTTTATAGCCCTTTACTAGGGCTATAAAACTAGCCCTTATTTATATAAATTAGAGCTATATT
>Ga0307515_10004859_pt1 | contig 27492 bp, 30 predicted proteins | sample 17_EM_MG_FD_194513 | JGI IMG/M metagenome (GOLD analysis project Ga0307515, IMG submission 194513) | Populus trichocarpa ectomycorrhiza microbial communities from riparian zone in the Pacific Northwest, United States - 17_EM | ecosystem: Host-associated > Plants > Roots > Unclassified | place... | reverse complement strand
TCTCCTCATGTTTTCTTGGGACTTTTTATTTAAAAGAGTCTGAATGTGTCTGTAGCTTTGTTTTGGCCGTCCGGAATTTGTACCACGCAATGTACATGAAGCCGTGCAGGAATCCGATGTGATCAACGGCCGAAGCTAAGATACTTTGCCCCCGTCTCCGGTCGGACGAAACTGGCAATCACTCGCGACAAACAGACAATAGAGGAAGGAGTTCAAATAAGTTTGTCTTTCCCCTCATTTCTGGCCCCGTTTACTGTCCGCATCATGCATCAGCGCTTCAGCATTGGACCTTGCTGATCGGTATGATTTGACCTGGCCACTGGGAAGAGTGAGACTAGACTTTGAGCATGCGTTTACGAGGTTCACGTCAGACAGCTAGAGACAAACGGAGAAGCAGAGGTTTTGGTTAAAACACCGTGAGGAGGTACCGGATAGCAGCTGGTGAATCTGCGACCAATTTCCGAAGGTGGGCCCGCTCATTGAATGCGATCTCATCAACCCATTTCCCTGCCCGTCAGGATTTAGTAACTATCGAGGTGGCCTCCGAATGCAGTGTCATAGATTCTCGTGCCAACAGATCCGCCCGGTCCTGCCGTGTGGTCAGGCTTAATGCCATTCCGGACAATCGCATCGTGACATGCTGTCGATGAGGTCTAGAATGTATGTCCGCGCCATGGTGAGGGTCAGCTGTTCTCTTCGCTCACAAGTAGAAGGCTACTCACGGTTTCCGAAGCATATAGCACGGTGTCATTGGACCTACACTCGGAAATAGAGGGCCCGGGTATTTCACACCCTTCAACATCATGTTCATCGGACTCAGAAGAAGAGTTGTTAGCATCCGGTGAGAAATCCCAGAGGTCTTCCCCAGATGCTTTGTGAGACTTGCCGGCATCGATACCACGCCAAGAATCCTGAGTACGCTAGGATGCCCAACTCTGGTCTCCTGTCATCGTCTTGGGAATAAATTCCCCCGCCCGTTAACCCGAGTGTTGTCAATTAATCATCCGGGCGTCGCGGAATATGTCACGCTAGCAGGGGGGTCGGATAGGGGCTTGGGAATGAGAATCGGCCTAGATTCTCTGCTGACTTGGCTTCCACAGCCTCCTGACGTTACCCCGGTGGACGCCTCCGCCGTACGAGTGCCTGTTTGTGTGCGTGTGCGTGTGCGTGTGTTTTCGTATCCAGGTGAGCCCTTGCTTGGCCCCCCGAAGATGTACGGGCCCACGGGTCGCGGTTTTCCGCACGCGCAATGCAGGTTTGCACCGGAAGCGACCATTCCTATGGTTTCCGTCACTTGGGCGGATGTGTTCTACATCTGCAGCAGCTAGCTTGAGATCAAAGGATCGACTCTGCGTTCGCTCACGACACCAGATTTCACCGCCATCTTCACCGTCACGGGACCAACGATCTACCATCGGAAGTCTCTCACGGGTTCAATGTGGTGGAGGCCGAGGGGCTGACTCACCTGAGCGGTATTCGTGGACAAGTTCACAGGGCATCGGGATGGGAACGTCTGGGAGGGGTTCGTTACGACAACGCTAACCCGAAGGGTATGCCGTAACTTCGGTTGTCCGAGTCTATGAGCTCGGAAGGACTCGTTGAGTTTGTACTACGAGTGGGGTCACACTGTGTTCATCATTCTGCATTCCGGCCGCTCTCAACACCGAACAGCTCCTTCTTGTACCCGTTTATCGTTCGTGCCAATCTATTTTGTTCTTATCGCAGCACGAGGCTCTGGTTCTTTATTGGTGAACATCGCGCGATTTCCGACTTCCGAAGGATATCATTGAGTTGCTTTTTTTTTTTAGGGCCGCACCCGATAGGGTGCCCGCAACGGGCTCGCTGACGTGACGGAAACACACGCTCAGATTCCGATTGATGGTGGTACTATCGCGTAATCGGCCAGGAAATGGGGATCTAAAGAGACCAAGGCTATGCATGCATAGGGGACTTGATATTTACCCTAACCGTTTCAAGGCCGTACTCACCTTACTTAAGGGTGCTCAGTGGTTTCTCCTGTTCCTCATCCCTCCAGTCCCAGCATGTCTATCTCCGGATTTTACAAGTGAATTTCGCGTTCCATTCTCACCGATAAACGAAGGTACTGACGGAGATCGCCGCGTCTTATCTAATCCATCCTGCTACAGAACACCAGAGTTTGAGACTCTCCAAATACACGCCGGTCAGGAGATAGACTCGGCGACGAATGCTAGGGCGGTCCCCATCTATGCGAGCACAAGTTTTTCGTTCAACAGCTCAGAGGTACGTTGTACCCGTCAGCACGCCGGTATAATATTCTCAAGGTCGCTCGTTAACTTAGCATGGAGCCGATCTCTTCGCAATGAGGTCGGAGAGCCTCCTCCTTCGCTTCGACCGTCAACTCATCTTAACTCCAGAACCGTCGGGAACGTTTATTCGCGCATCGGAAACCCCACAGCCGTTCGTGAAAACGCCAAAAATCCCTTTCGGGGATCTGACCTGAGCGCGTCTCTAGGAGGTTTTTGAGAAAAGGATCGCTGCCCTTGAAAATGGCATCGCCGCAGTCGCAGCTTCCAGCGGGCAGTCTGCTCAGTTCATGGCAATTACTGCCATCGTATGTGCTTTCTCTTCCGGGGTGGAAAGGATTCCATTGATCATGTATGATGCTTTTCATTAGGCTGGTGCCGGTGACAACATCGTTGCGAGGTTGGTACCGTTCTGGCCACCTTATTTTATCACAAAGATTGACTCCTTCCCTTAGCACTGCATTGTACGGAGGGGTATGTTCTGTGCACATCTAACCCCGGCAGTAAACTGACCCTATCCAAAGACTTTCAACCAGTTTAAAGGTTGGTTCTATGAGCAGAAGCTTTGGCTGTTGCACACTAACGCGCCTCGCAGTGTTCCTCAAGAAGTTCAATATCGGCGTCAAGTGGGTGAAAACCGATGACCCAGAAGAATTCAGGAAAGCGATCGATGAGAAGACGAAGGGCGTTTACATTGAGTCCGTCGGCAACCCAAAATACAACGTTCCAGATATTGCTAAAATCGCCAAGGTCTGTACCTCGAGAATTCGTCGGTCTTTGCCTCGTTTTACAGGATTTTTTTTAGGTCGCTCACGAGGCGGAGATTCCCTTAATCGTTGACAACACTTTCGGCATTGGCGGTAGGTTTGTTTGTAGGCGCTGAAAAAGTCACTGACGCCGTTCGGAAAGGCTATTTGATTCGTCCGATAGACCACGGGGCAGATATTGTCGGTAAGCGGAGTGATCAACTGAAGGGGTTAAGCGCGATACTGACCTGGGTTCAGTGCACAGTGCCACGAAGTGGATATGCGGTCACGGTACTACCATTGCAGGAGTGGTCATCAGTTCTGGTCGGTTTTGTAAAGGCTAGGGGGGGGGACGTGACTCAATACCTTTCCAGGGAAATTTGACTTTACGAGGGGCAAGTTCCCTTCATTTACGGAACCATCTGAAGGTTTCCACGGCCTCAAATTCGGCGAGGCGTTCGGACCTCTGGCGTTTGTTGTGAAACTGCGAATGGAGATTCTCCGAGACTTGGGAGCTTGCATGAATCCGTTCGCAGCGTTTCTGCTTCTCCAGGGTCTGGAGACACTCAGTCTTCGAGCGGAGAGACACAGTGACAATGCCCTAGCTTTAGCCCGGTGAGCCACACAGGGTTACTGCGAGATGGTGGAAGGGACTCACGATGGGTTTAGGTGGCTCGAGCAACACCCAAAGGTCGAATGGGTATCCTACCTTGGTCTTCCATCCCATTCGGACCATGAAAACGCCAAGAAGATCTTCCGATCAGGATACTTTGGTGGAATGTTGAGCTTTGGGATCAAAGGCAGCTCTCAGGACGGGAGCAGATTGGTGGACAAGCTTATCCTCGCGTCTAATTTAGCCAACGTCGGTGATGCAAAGACACTGGTGATCCACCCCGCGACGACTACTCATCAGCAGTTGACTGTTGACGAGCAACTGTTGTCTGGGGTAACCCCTGATTTGATTCGGGTACGTGCCGACTTTGATGGAGAGCCGTGGGCGATGCTGATCACCGCCCTTCTGTCAGGTGTCGGTTGGGATCGAGAACATCAAGGATATCATTGCCGACTTTGAAGAGGCCTTCAAGGTTATTCCGTGATCCAGTGTATACGTAGTGGGACAAAGGGAGGATGGGACGAGGGTCTGTACTAAAATCTGTATGCACGTCTCGTGTTAGGAAAACGCCGTGAGGGTGAATCGGACCGGGGCTCGGTCTTTCTTATTTCTGGGGGCGTGGCTGTGATTCCGATGATGCCCAGTTCAGTCCGCTGAGGCTCGGCACGGCGAGGCCGCACTCAATAGCACGTGGCGGGATGGAAGTGGACCCGGCCGATATAACATCCCAGCCCACTACCCGACGGTGCTTTTCCCTCGACCTGCGAGTGCTCAGCGGGGTTTATCTTTCCACTCTCCTTATCCTCCCATCCACTCTCGCCGTACGTCTTCCGAGCGCTGAACACGTACCGCCCTCGTCGCCAAAGTGGGTCATCAATTAGCCGCCAACGACTCGTCCACAACGTCGAACGCCCTTTTCTAGCACAATCCATCCAGTCACCCTCCTTCCCCGTATAAACACTACCGTTCACCCGGACGCCCTCGTCAGGACCAGGTCACTCCCTCAGTTTCCCTCTTGTTTCCCGTCGCACCGTATCGCGCGTCTCCCATATCGCCCCCTCTCTGCACCCTAACCGCCATGCCATCCGCCGCCTCAGTATCCGACATCCACAGGAGACACGAGCAACGTCTGGCCAACCAGAGAGAACAGCTCACCACCAACTCTATGCCCCAAAAGCACGATAGCCAACGCTCTCGCCAGCGCATGTACGAGATCCAGGCTTACGCTGAAGAGCTTAAGCAACAGGAGGCTATGGCATTCTCCATGTCTGAGGTAACTACTCTAGAGCGGGTGGTCCCCGTTCTCCTTCCCATCAGACGCTGACATTCTTTCACGCTAGAACGAACGACAGATTCTGTTGCGATCATTCGCTTCTGTCAAATTCGAATTCAGTGATCTGGATGGTCTAACATGGTCCCCCTCCTCGACGCGGCGGAGGCACTATCCTGTATGCACAGCTTCGACTCGTCCACTACCCTTGTTCCTAAGTTAGAAAACTTTCTCCACAGAACGCTCCCTATTGCACAAAACCCTACGCTCGTTCTCGGGTGCAGTCCTCTGAGTCTGCCCCCTTTGCTGTCCTTTCGAACAAAGATATATCTTCGTCCCACCCAGAAGAGACTATCAAGTCATCTGTTTCTTTACCCTCGATCATGTCCCCTGGTTACCACCCGTCCTTCTCTACCGATCAAGCGAAGAAGGAAGATCCCGAGGAGGTTTCTTCTGAGGAAAGCTTGCTTTCCACTCCCACCCAGTCTCACTTTGACTTGCCCCAGACGGTGGAGACCCCAAAGGCGTCGCCCACGTTCTCGATCTTCTCCTACGATGTCCCGTCGTCGAAGCACGATTCTCGAAGGACCTTCCTCCGCACTCAATCCTTCAGGTAATGATCGCTCGCATTTACATCTCAGGCATCCACCTTCCCCCACAATCATCACGAAAACCTTCATCGTTGCATATCAACCACGATACCTTTCATACCTAATATCTTCACATTCTGCATTTTCTCTTTCTGGGGTACATAGTTATCCATTTCTGGTGGAAGGGTGTACCATAATTTCTCGCAACGCCTACTCTCAATTCCTTCAGTACTAATGTGCTTGAAGCCGGGACTTAATGTATGATCTAGGGTCGTTAGTACGTGTATTTGTTAGCTTTCTCTACTACCAGCGCTTTGCTCCCTTTTGCTCAGCGCGGTACGACTCTATATAATTCATCTTCACGACCACCTTTCGCATTCAGGGCTTCGTGTTGCCCGTGGTTGGGGATCCAACTCAATCAGCCCCACCTGTCTATGCAAACGTCCCCATCCGAACTCGACACCTCTCGCGGTTCCGTCCTTATATCAGATGTCCGGCGTAATGTCATGTGTTGTTTGCACCCCGTGCGTTAGAGGTTATCGACAAAGGCCAAGTATGCGAAGTCAACGGCTGTGCAGTGACTCGGAACCACTCAGTCAGAATTCTTGCAGACCGTGTACACCGTGTGTGAGACCGGGTTGCCTCGGATGTCCATAATGTCCCATGACCTCTGGGCAGTATCATCATTTCACAGGCGCGTTCCAGACGTCCTCACGGCCACAGCACTCCATGGCTACTAGGATCCTCACTTCCAACCCGTTTGACGAACATCGGGCCACAACTCGAGGGAAATCTGACTCGAGCATTGAAGCAGGCTGTCCTTGCCCACCGTAGTTTTCCTGGGTCTGCTCGAGAATATAGTGTATTGATATGTAGAACTCGAAGAGGTGGGTGCCGGCTTGTTGCGGGAATGTTTGCCGCATGGACCCTCGCGCCATGCCATAAGTCGGACCAGATCGGACCACCTGTATTACTATGGCCATGAGGAAGTCCTGTTGCACTGACGTAACGATGCTATCAGGTCAGTGCAATCCGCCAGTGCGGGACGCCATGCCCTCCATGGCCACGCCTGTACCATGGCCTTTGTTATTACGGCTGTGCGTGTCTTGTCGATGCCTCGAGGTGAGCCGTAGCCCTTCCACCGTGGTCTTCTTGGTCTCGGACTCCCAGCCTTGGGTATATAAAAAGGGCAAGGTGGGGGTGAGTGTGATTCTACACCGCCCTTCGATAATTCGCGCTCAGTTGCTACGCCAGCATGCCAGACCATCCCGGATTCTTATCTCGATCTGTGTCCAGGAGTGAATATCTCCTCCGGGCTTGTGATCCATTCTCAGAAGAAGCGGCTCAGGCTTTTCTCAGATCAGAGGTACTTGAATTATCTATTTCCACAAACGTTCGTTCGTTTTGCTCACTGAATCAACGTAGGACGTGGGGTGGGCTCTCGACAACACCTTCAAAGACACCAAAATCGAATTCGAGGACCTTGATGGTCTCTCTTGGCCGGGGAAGCCCGCGCCGCCCCAGACTGTTCCCAATTCTCCAGCTCTAGAGCCGCTATTCACCCCTGGAAAGCACACCACGCCGATGACGATCTACGAGACTAGCTGGATCAACGCACCCTCGTCTCCCGCTTGCTGCCAGTGTGATCTTGACCGGTCGGCGTGCCAGTTGCACACACGAAAGCTTTCACGTTCGCGACGCACCTCCGGGGTCACCTTGACCTTCCCTCGATTCGAGGACTCTGATCCGTTCGCGTTCGTGCCCACGCCTCCTGGACTGGAAGAGGAGTCGGTTCTGCAAGAAAGGGCTCAGAGTGGAGCCGCAAAACAAACGGAAGGCCGATCACGGCCATTTAGGGTGCTGGAACTTCCTTCGGATGACGCCTCGTCGATTGGGCCTCCCCCTGGTCTCCCTTCACCCCTTCCAGGATTCCAGCCTCTACAAGGTGTCCCGTTTCCAACCCAGGTCTAGGGGAATGGGCTGTACTTTGTTCTCACACGCGCACGTCCGTGTATAGTACTGCATCGCTTCTAATTGTAGACAGGTAATTGTAATAGATGTATTCCGTAGACAAGGGCACCCGGTTGGTCCCTCCGACGAGGTTGACATCCATCGGGCAACGAAATAATATTTAGAAAGGCCTACATGGTGCAACTTTACTCTCGGTGTGCGCTGCGCCAGTGAGCGTCCTCGGATAACCAACTAACTAATCTCACTCACCCGTTGAGATTAACCAATAGAATAATTCTCCTCGGCCTCCCAATCAAAAACTGCGTTTGTGATCAGTCAAATGGCTTGGCTGATAACGGAGAAACGACCCGACTTTATGACCGCCTCGACACGAGGTAATTCAGATTGAAATGAAGCGGATGCATTTCTTCCGAAGGTTCCGGAAACTGTGGGTTCTCAGAAACCCCAGATTTAAGGGGGTGGTGTTCGCGATATTGCGCCAGATCCGCAGAGTTCGCTGGTTGGAAATTCACGGTAGTCCAGGCCAGGGATGATCCCACGGGAGATTTTGGGGTGTATTACGCCCTCACGCAAATGCATATGTCCTCGGGTACGGTAACTATAACAGAGTGCGATAACCAATACGAATCGTGGGTCGTTTGTCATCGCTGCTGCGTCGTGAGTTCTAAAATACGATCAACGGCAGATCTTCGCCCCCCAGCTACTCTACATAACCCGCTGATCTCCAGAACCCCGGATCTATAGCTTTCAGCTTCAGGGCTACTGCCGACCACTCGAGATAGGGCAGCGGCAAATTCGTCAGCATCAATGTCGGGCGCAACGTTTCTGTTCGCATAGATCCCGATCCCCCGATATTCTGCCCTGTTTTCATTGTAGTAAAGGTCGTACCATTAGGCGAGTATTACCTACGGAAGTGCTGCTTTGTGAACCATTGAAAAGGAAGAAAATACGATCAATGTATTGTTGAAAGGAGCCCGATTATTCCCGAGCTCACACCGGGAGGTTAATCAATATAAGACGTCAGACGATTCCCTACTCACAATGCTGCTTTGAAGTATGAATTTGCCCCGCCGTGGTGAACGAGCGCCACGACATTTGTGTGCGTCATGATGAAGAACAGATCGACCGGTATCCAGTCCATAACCACGAATCGTTCTTTGTCCTCGATTCCCGGGAGTAGCCTACCGATGATGTCCTTGAATGAAGAATGCTGCGATAACTTCCAAAGCACGCGCGTCTTTGGGTCCAGATCTCGTACCAGTACGTTATCGGGAGCAATGGGCCCATACAAGCGTACGAGATTTCGTGTGGTAATCGACCGAAGATGCCAAGCAAGTTTCGGTATTTGACGAGCGTAGAAATTTCTCGAGCGGTGATGTAAGAGTAGAGCATGCGAAGTTTCATCTTAATGTTCTTCCAGATCTTTCTTTTCTCCGAGGGATAGGAAACGACAAGCCACTCTCAAACCTAGTCAGAGAATGTTTGAATTGGACGAGAGGATGGGACTCACGCTGGGTAGTACCAGAAGAACTTGAGATGCGAGTGGGACGTCCCGGTGATATCGAGTGCCGATGATCATGATGGGTTGTTCAGGATGTATGAAACGTCTAGACCCACGACTGCATCCCTCGCGGGGTTGAACAAGCAGCCTATTACAGTCAGGTCTGGGTCCGTTATCTGGATGACCCCGTTGCAATTTCCAACTGTCTGTAAGTAGTCTTAATTCCGAGAGTTACCCAGGTGGGAACGGCAGCATCGAAAGTGGCCCGCACCTTCACACGACCAGGGTGTCACGATTGTACTCGCGATGCCGTACGCCTTGTAGGGTTCCGTCGTGGGAGAGTGGATCAAGTCCTCATCTTTGACCCCTATTTGCCGTAGAGCAGTGTTCGTGTCCACACCTTGGATGGTGTGGAACGTCAGTGAGGAGGATGGTTGGGACGATATGTTATCGCGAAGAGAGAGGAAACACGCTTTTCAAGCGCGGCAAATGACGCAACGTGAACCTCAGCGTTGGGCAGAGATGGCAGTTCGGCCACAAGAGCGAGAATGATGTTGGCCTGACCACTCTCTGAGTTAGTGATGAAGAGGATGGCAGTCCGAGCGTTCTGGACCATGGCGTAGCTTGAGACGATGGGGAGAAGAGCGGACACGAGGGGTGTGAAGGGGATGAATGCAACCATGGAGAGTGATTTATACCAGATTGGCTCGAACAATTGGGGTACGTATGTGGGCTGGTATTGGGATGACTGAAGCCAACATGTGGAGACGGGGGAGGTCACCAGTCATTGGTTGATCACCTGGTGTAAGAGGAATCAGGGAAAGAAGATGCTGAAGAGGATTCGAAGCGCTATGGTGATTACTTTGTGAGGATTCGACGTTCAATGTCCAGCGTTCATGCATGCATGCACCAGGAGCGGGCAAGCGATGCCTTCCAAGCCCAAAAGTCATGGTCGTGCCTGGTGGTGTCACAGGAACAGATTTTCCACGTGGTTGCACAGGTATGGTCGCCTACTTCCCCCTTCCGTCAGACAAGCCATTCGGATTCGGATGAAAAAAGAAAAGAGAACATGAAACTGACTTACCCCGCAGACGCAAGTCCGACGGCGGACTCGGAAGCTAACAGCTTGGGATCCTAACAACCGCAAACAACCTCCTCCCCAGTCGGCCAGCATGGATCAGCCTCCTCCCTCCGTCAGCGCAGTTTACCCTATCCAGGTCCGGCCAGAATCATCCTCGAAACAGCCCCGGAGATCGACTTCCCACCATTCGCTATCCCATCAGCAGATGCAACAGCTTCAGGACATCAAACCAGTCTTGCTTCCGAACCCGACTCACCGGCAGAGGTTCACTTACAAAGACAAGTTCCAGGCCCTGAGGGATAAATATGAACAGGTATCTGCGGTATGTGAACCCCTTCCGCGCTGCTGCGGCTGGACTGGACGCGTTTGACAGACGAATGAGGCACTGAGGAAAGAGCTGAGCCTTGCGGAGGAGAAAATGCAGAAACTGGAAGCAGAGAACAGGTATGTCAACAGAACCTTTTATTCCATCTCTTGCCTGACTCTTTCGCTCAAGTCTCCTGATTGACGGTATTGAGATCGTTGCTCCATTTAATCCTTCAATCGAACAGTTCTTAGCGAATCAGACCGGGGAACGACCCACACCCCTCTCTCCACCCATGCTGCAAGTGAACGGCATGCCAGATGATCGGGGAGGCCTACAAACGGTGAATGGTCATAGTAAGGTTCGCCCTCCCCTCCAATGCCCCTAGTCTGCATTTGTTAACCGTTACAGTGTAGAATTATCCGACCACGACACCCGTCGCAGATCCACATTGATGTATTTGTCGCGTTCACATGCTATATACTTGCTTCGCGATTTCTTTCCGCCACATACCCTGCGTGGGGCACGACCAACGGAAACGTGTTCTTCATCTCCGAAAGGACGTCGCACCAACGTGTCGTTTATTAGGCATATTGCCGTTGCCTCGAGGACAACACGCACGACTGGGTTTGCTGAGTGGCTCTTCCTCACCTCGCTGTTGGGGTCCGGTCCAAAGGAAAAAGACTCTTTGGGATCTGTTGCGGAAAGTTGTTTTGATCTATTTCCGTGTTCTTTCACTTCTTTCAAAGTTAACGCTCACCTATAAATGAGCGTCCCGTTGGCACGCGAGAAACTCACCTCCCTCACCCTGTGCCCGTCTTCGTACGTCCCCATCTTACCTACATGTCTTCTTGACCCTGCGTTACTCACCGCCGGCCTTGTCAACGCGTTTTGCAGAGCGGCTTTACTTATATTACGACCCTCGCTTCGATAGACACTCATTTTTATCTTTTTTGCAGTCACCCTTCCCTTTTCAGAAGCGAAGGCACCAACTCTCATTCTCGTTGACTGCTACCATCGACTGGTAGCCCGTAACCCCAGCCAACACGACCATTTATTAGGATGTCTTCTCGCAAATTAACTGATATACCCACGTGCATGCGCATGTCATTCATTTACCCGTGGGAGAACTCGCCTGAGAAAGAGATTGTGAGTGACGGGGTACTCTCCCTCTTTCCAAGTCTGATTCTTTACGTTGCAGAGCGACCCTCTTTCATATGATCTTCCTGACATTACGTCCGACTTCGAAGCCATCTATGGCGAAGGCGCTGCGAAACTCTTCTTCCCGTTAACTCCGACCCCAGGCGACAATCTTCCTCCTATTCTCCAGGACAATTCTTCTTGCGCGGATGTTTTCTTCGACTTGTTTGGGCCTGAGCCTACTCCTGAGCTGCAATCGCGGACGGGGGGTTCTCCCGCTTCATCCTCCAGTTACACAAGTGTGAGTTCTATCTGTTTTATTTGCATTAGCCCCAGGTCTGAATTGGGATTTAGGATCCCAGCTCATTATCTTCCATTTCCCCCAGCCCGAGTCCCAAGCGTGGGGTTCAAGGCGGAAAAAAGGGACGGCAGACCACGATAAGCAACGCTCGTACGCTCTGCCTTCCGTATAAACGCCACCCATCGGACCCTGCTGCCAGCTTCGCTTTCCGACCCGGCCGGCCGGATTATTCACGGTCTCCACCCAGTCCCCCCTCTTCAAGTCCCTCGACCAGTTCCTCGGTTTCCAGCAACCCCGATGATGTGCTAACCCCAGAGTTCATGCGCGGTCTGCAAGTCCGTCCGCCGGGGACCCCGATGGCTGGTCCCTCGTCCCTTCCTACAAGCCACGGCCCGGCCCTTTCCGCTAGCCAGCGCCCGGTCCTTAGTCCTGAGATAGAGGCGTTTGCGAACCGATACTGCCGATACCTCAGCTGTAATGGACGATTCGCCGATAAGAGGACGACGGAGAGACACAGACTAACGCATCTCGACTTCGGTACGTATGTTTGTCCCAACCCTGCGTGCGGAAGTCGTACGAAAGTTCGACCCCACTTCGCAAGCGACTTCTCTCTTGGACGACATCTCAGATTGGCCGCAGACGATTCGCCATGCGCTGTGGGGAAAGGGAGGAAATTGTCATCATTTAGGCGAAACGCCGCCCAGGCGGAGGCACTGATTCAGCAGGCTCTGGTTCCTTTTGATCCCGCAACTCACACTCCTTTTTGATCTGATGCCGGTTGGCGACATTATATGACGTCCCCAGCGGACGGATGCCTTTTTTCCAGTTAACCGTTCGTTCTGTCCATCCTTGCCCGCTCATTGTAATCGCTTGTATCTTAGTTCGATTGTGTTTTCTTACGCTTGTTGTTTCCCTCGTTGTAGTCGTTCTCGGAAGTTACGCGGCTGGTTCTCCACTAACACTAATCCACTCGCAAACCAAAGTGTATTCGTTTCACAAATACACTACATTGGCCTGATGATGAAGGGGTTTGGAGTCGGACGCCTCAACCAACGGATATGAAACTCGGGCGAGGGGTGGGTTTAGACGCCGGCTGCTGCATTTCAGACCATCCTCTCTTCCAAGAACCGGGACTGCCCTTGGCCCGCCCTCATCGCGTCCTCGACGACCACAACAACGACCGCTCCTGTGCCCTCCTTGGGTATGGTCACATATCCAGCAGGTCTTTCCCAGGTCAACGAAGAATACGTATCGACACGCTCGCACGGAGGCACAGTCACCACCGGTCACGAATACGACATGGCAATCACTGAAAAAACCGGAGGGGAACAACTACAACCCCCGCCCACGACCGTTCAGCAGGCTCCGGTTCAGAAGCGGCCGGGAGCCTCGTCGCAAAGGCCACGACCAGCGTCGATGCCACCCCAATCCTATGGACAATCAAACGGACCCGTTCCCGCTGAGCGTGAACGACAGCCCGCGGAGGAAAGCTCAAGGCAGCAGCATGGCAAAGACCAGTCAGCTCCCCGCGTTTCTAGGGGGTCAAGCAGGGTTTTGGGCGACTATACCCTTGGCAAGACCTTGGGCGCGGGAAGCATGGGGAAGGTCAAATTGGCCCAACGCGCTAACAGCGATGAGAAGGTGTGTCTTTCGTTCGATTTTTTAGTGTCCATCGAGCACTTATGGGCCGACCCAGCTCGCTATCAAAATCCTACCTCGCGTCATTCCCAACCCTAATCCCAGTTCCGAGACCGCGGCAAAGGCAGCCGCCAAGGATGCTTCTAAGGAGATTCGAACACTACGGGAGGCCGCCCTATCCATGCTTCTCCACCACCCCTACATCTGCGGTATGCGGGAGATGATCGTCCATCAGCACCACTACTATATGGTTTTCGAATATGTCAACGGTGGCCAGATGTTGGATTACATCATCAGCCATGGTCGCCTACGAGAACGAGTAGCGAGGAAGTTCGCGCGACAAATCGGAAGCGCGCTCGAATATTGTCACAAGAACAGCGTCGTACATCGTGACCTCAAGATCGAGAACATCCTCATTTCCCAGACCGGGAACATCAAGATCATCGACTTTGGCCTTTCCAACCTGTACGACCCATCAAGCCACCTGGGGACCTTCTGCGGATCCCTGTACTTTGCTGCTCCCGAATTGCTCAATGCGAAGGTGTACACTGGTCCCGAGGTGGACGTTTGGAGTTTTGGTGTTGTGCTTTACGTGTTAGTCTGCGGGAAGGTACCTTTCGACGATCAGAGCATGCCCGCGCTACACGCCAAGATCAAGCGTGGTTTGGTGGAATATCCTGTCTGGCTGAGTGCTGGTACGTCCTGCGCCCCTATGCCAGCCCCATGCGCTGATCTGATCTATGTTAGAGTGCAAACACCTGCTGTCCCGCATGTTGGTGACAAATCCTCCCGCCCGAGCAACCCTAGCTGAAGTGATGAATCACCCGTGGATGACGCGAGGTTTCCCAGGGCCCCCAGACCCACACCTTGTTCACCGTGAGCCGCTGCGGTCTGATGAGCTTGATAGGAACGTCATCCGCGGGATGAAAGGCTTCGAGTTCGGGACGGAGGAAGGGATCGAAAAGAAACTTCTCGAGGTTCTGGAGTCCGACGCTTACCATCGCGCTGTCCAGTACTGGGAGCGCAAGCGAGGCATCAACAACGGTCGGAATGGCGTTGCAAACGGCAAACACTGGGACTCCCCTTCCAACACCTCCTTAGGATACGAGTCTGCAAAAACCGACTTGACCGCGTCGCCGTCTAAGAAATCGAAGCGTTTCTCTGGCTTTGATTTCTACCGCAGAAAACTATTCTCGCCGGCATCTTCTCCCCCTACCACCCCGATGTCTTCGCCTCCCAACTCCCAATCCCACCTCTCCCTAGGCGATACCCGTGAACCTGCGGATCCGACTTACGGATTCCATCCCCTCATTTCGATCTACTTTCTGGCAAGGGAGAAGATGGAGAGAGAACGTGTTTACGGTCCAGGACACTTTGCCAGCTCCCAGCTATCGCTCGCGACAACCTCTGCCGCCTATAATAATACAGGCGTCAGGACAGAGGACGACTCGGCTCATGCTACAGGATCCACCAAGCAATTGACCAACCCTCCTAAGACCACGACTACAGAACCGACTTCCACCACCAAGGCCGATTACAGCATGGCACTGCCCCGGCTGCCCGCCCCAGAGTCTTCACACTACTCTGGCATGTCTTATGAACCCGCTGCTCCTATACCCTCCCCCACTACGCAAGCCTTCCATCCGCAGCCCAGATCTAGGGATTCCGCCGGCCTGTCGATCAAACACCCCGATGGCATGGGCGATCTAGGTGTCCAACCTCCGGCACCTCCCAACAAGGTACCCATACGGGCCCCGCAGCCCTCGACACACAGGAGGAGCCACAGCCTTAGTCAACGACAGAACGTTGCTCGTACTTGGACCGGGATGTTTGGACCCCCAAATACCGTCCGGGAGGAGAAACAAGACGCAGGTGCTGATGATCAACCATCCATCCGAGAACCTCCCAAGAGTGCCGGCCCGGAAACCACCCGATTCTCCGAGAAGGTGGATTTCTCCCCTGCAGTGGACGAGTTTGGGGAGAAGGCGGAGGACACCGAGGGGAAAGCCATCGACGACAAGACGCTCACAACTTCCGTCAGCGGTTCACCACCGGTCTCCACAAGTGCGACGTTGGCGAGGAAGTTTGGAAACTTTTTGAGCAAGGGTGACGAGAGTAGGAGATCGACCACGTCTAGCAAGAGGACGAGTATCTTGGGCGGTTTCACCCCAAGACCTTCGGCAGATGTCGATGGCGCGAAAGAGAAGACAAGCGTGAGTGAGGATAGGAAGACCAGCGCCGAGAAGGAGAAGGAGAAGGAGAAGGAGGGTCCCGGGTCTACCTCTTCTCCGATGTTGACACAGAGCCAAAGTCTGCAGCTTCCCAGCACCCATCGACGCGCGCACACCGTTCTCGACTCTCACGGAAGGGCAGGAAGACACGAGAGGAGAAGCAGTACCGGTGGTTCCCTGTTGTCTGGTGGAACACTTGGCCGTCACCGCCGACCGTCCACCGGTTTCAGCGCCGTTACTCGCCCGTTTGGTGCTGAAAAGTCGTTCGGCAGGACCGAAGAGGTGGATGAAAACACTAACAATGACGATGCGACGGGGAATGGTACTGCAAGAGCTAGGAACGGCAAGGTTGCACCCGATGAGGAGATTCACGACGACAAAGAGATCAAGCCCATCTTTTTAAAGGGCTTGTTCAGGTAAGTAAAAGGTGATATTTTCGAAATGTTCGAAGACCTCACGGTCACGACCAGCGTTGCTACGACATCGACGAAGAGTCCTGGTACTCTCAAGAGCGATATCCGTCAAGTATTGGATAGGATGCAAGTACGGTATCGCGAGACACGATCCGGGTTCGACTGCATCCACATGCCATCGATTGACCTTTCCTCGTTCCCGGTGGAACAGCAGACGCGGCATAGAAAACAAGGTTCGTCAGGTTCAGATGAAAAGGCGAGCACGACCTCTCGGCGGATTATGAAGCGGCCTTCGAAGCTGTCCTTCAGGGTGAGGGGCAAAGATCGCGAAAAGGACAAGGAGAAAGAGGGTAGGACGAGTGCGGAGAAAGAAAAGGATCTCCCCAGCCGGCCCTCCGGTGCGACGACCCTCACTACGACCCCGAGCAGCGAGTCCTCGTCGTTTTTCAATGTAACCTCTCATCCCAACCCCACGGCTGACACGAATACTCGACCAGAGACGGATAGCACGGCAGTTACGATGCAGGCGCCAGAGGACGTTCCAACCCCAGTCCCCTCTTCTCCCCCTTCGGCTGCTAAAACACTCCCGCCTATTCCACGGGATTATGCCGGCTCACCTCCACCCCAACACGCCATGCACCACACTGGTGAGATCGATGAAGATGTATTTGAGTCAATTGGGGCAAACAAGTTGGCAGTACGTTTCGAGATCAATATCGTCAAGGTGGGTATCTTGCCCGGCTGTTCCAACGCCAGAGTACCTTGATTGACGGATTCATAGGTTCCGTTATTGCCGCTGCATGGTCTGCAATTCCGAAGAGCGAGCGGCGATGGCTGGCAATACCACATGCTCGCCCGTAGAGTCCTGACAGAACTCAAGTTATGACCAATTTGCCCAGCTGCCACGACGACCTTCATCTGTTTGTTCTCTCCTCTGTTACGATTTGACGGAAGCGCCTTCTTTTTTTATTATGCATCGAATCTACCGCGCAACGCCCGGGCTGATTGCTCTTGATCCTCTCTAATCCCACTTTCTTCCCTGTATTATATCGTATGTGTCCAGTTCGGGTCGTTCTTCCTCTCTTACCGATTGGTTTTGTTCCGCGAAATTTCATCCCAGGGATAAGCAAGTGCATATCGTATTGTTTTCTCCGTTGATTACACACAGAAGACGACACGGAAACTCTATATGAACGAAAGGCTGTGCCCAAATCATCGGCGGCAGATACCGCCAGGGTTAAGGTCGATGACAAAGATCATGGGACAGGTCTCAGGTCCGAGGAGTTGGCAGTGACGCATGGATTGCAGTGCAGTATTCCTGCCATCACTTAGATTCCCCGGTGCCTTTTGTCGGCAGCCATTTGACGGCGTGGGTGTTGTATACCGGCCAGGGGGGAATTATGACCTGGCAAAAGTTCATGAGGGATTCTAGGCAAAGTGATGATGACGTACGAGCGCAAGGACGAGAACTGATGAACCGAAGAGGACGAAAGTTGTTTGAAGGGACTGTAAGACAAAACCTATCAAGAACGAAAGGACCTAGGGCACAGCTTCAGGGATGACGGAGTGGAGAGCCGGGTGTAAGAGATGTTGCGTACGGAGATGATTAGGAGTGCGTAGTGGGTCGCCTTCTCTGCTATTCGCTGCCCCTCAAAGTCCTACATTATAGTTAGGATGCAGGCCGCGGAAAGGGTGGACACGGGTTAGACTTGCGATGTTCTTGTGGAAGATGTTAGAGAGGAGGTCGGCCATGAGCTTGAAGCTTGAAGAGTGAAGAGGAGGCGATGTCGATCAGCCAAGGCGGTTGTTTGGGCCGGCCGGTTAAGCGGGAGGACATTGGCGTCTACAGCCGGGATAGAGCTCCTATAATCATTCTCCTCATTTAAATACCGGCGACGGTCTTTTCATCCTTTTGAGCATTGTGCCTATACTTCGACTGCCGTCATCGTCGGTCTGTAACCCTCCCCATCAGCAACGCGGCCCGCTATCTTCCAGAGCTCGGCTAAAGGGTGCAGATATGTTCGGAGGGGATCAACACCGGTCCCGGAATCCGCAGTGGTCGACGCCCAATGGACAACAGGGCGAGGGTCAGCATCCCCCAACTCAGCCGTCATCCTCCAACCCCGGAATGATCCCAGGCGCACCTTCATTTTACGATCCTAGCGCAGCCGGTCAGCAGCCCCAATCATCGCTAGACGATCACCGATGGCTGCATGCCACTGCGACACAGCAGTTCGCGTCGGGATTGGGCACCGGTGCCTATAGTATCCCACATCGGCAACAGCAGCCCCAGTCCTCCAGATCCACCCTCCATGGATCTTTCTCGCGACAACAGCAGCAGACCGCAGCCCAATCCCAGCAGCAGACGGCCCCTCACCTGCTGAATCAGTACAATTTTGTCGCCCCTCAGTATCAGTCCCCCCAGCACACGCAGTTTTCTACTCTCGATCAGGTTCTTAACGAATCTTACCTATACGGACAAGCTCCCTCGAACACCTCGCAGAACGCGCAGAACGCGTCCGGGGTCGGACATTACCCCTATTCGCAGCAGTTCCAGTTCTTCAATTCTCCCCTGTCCGAACTTGCGAACAACCCGACATCATCTTCCTCCTCTTCCGAGTTACTTGCATACCCTCCGTCTCATGGTCCTTCCGTTTCCCCTGCCGTTTCGGACCGATCGTCACAGCAGAACGCGAACGGACCGACCCCACCGCCCGCGCCCACTTCCTCAGCTTCCGCCCCAAACCCCATCGCTACCGCCGCAGAACCAAAAACCGCTCGAAATAAACCGGTCAGGAGCAGCAAAAAGCGAAAGAGTGCTAAAAGGCTCAGGATGACCGAAGATTCCTCTACCGACACAGACGAAGAGGATGGCCTTGGCGATGGTGCCAATTTTTCCATTCATCTCACGCACCCGCCTCGTGGGTCGGAGTTTGTCTTCCCTACTAGACTGTAAGCCGCACTTTCAGCTATATCCCCGGAGGTCTCGTGCGAAACAGACATCATTGCCTCGTCACACGGGCGTTCCCCTCCGGGCCTTGACTACTACCGGAGCCTCCTCTTCCCATCTTTCCTTGCGCCGATCCGATCGCTGATTTCCTTCCCTTTTTGACAGTCCGGGAGCATGCACGCATTGCAAGAAGTTGAAGGTGAGGGTCTCCGCAGACATATCGTGGCCGAACAACGTCAGCTCATGTGGGCATCGATCGCGCCTTCACACGCGTGAATCTGCACCGCTTCAGATGAAATGCGATTTTCCGAAGAACGAGAACATCTGTAAAAGGTGTAAGACAGGGGGACACCGCTGCGTCGTGGAGGGTAGGAAGCCTCGGAGCGCCCCAAAGTAGGTTTTTCCATGACGCCTCCTATCGCTCGCGGGATCCCGTGTCCCATATAAAGGCTCGACTCTAGTCTCCTCTACTGCACCAGTGCCGGAGATGTCCAGACCTTTATCACCTGCCTCTTCCGACGACGAGTCGTTGACCGTTCCTTCGTCTAGTAAACGAGAATACCTCCTGGCCCAGATCAAGCAGAAGGATGCAATAATCGAGTCTCTCCTCAAACAGGTATGTCCTATGACAATTTACTTCCCCATCCCTCGACGACGAACCCCTGCAGTTGCACAACCCATACGTCGCAACACCGCTATCCATTGCTGCGTATCGGAGTTCCACCTCTCCCTCCGATCAGAACAACCAGAGTGTCGTTGATTGGCTGGACAAACTGACAGCCAGTTTCAACTCTGATATCAAGTCTGCCGGTGGGACTATGGGATCAAAATCATTCACGTTCACCTCGACTTTGAAGGAAACAAACTCCGACACAGATTCTGATGGTGATGGTGTCACCACTGTGTTGGGCGGGGGTGCACAGGACGACCTTAACAGCGACGATGAGGGTAGTAACGACTCCGGTATTGCGAGTAAGGCGGCCGAAACCCTTCCCGATGTCGCCGTGCCTATTGGCTTGATTGCGAATCTGAGCCTGTCGAATGGTAAAACTTCGACGAAAAAGAACCGCGATGATGATGAAGACCTCGTGAGTTCTCGAGATTTGCCTAGCGTCTGGGGTAACTGACGCGCTATGCCCGAAGGGTTATGCAAATGAAAGCTATTTCAAGAAAGGTGAGTTTGGCTCCCCCGCTTCCAACATTCTCCCGGTTTCCTCGTTCATTGATTTCGCCCCTCTCCAGGCGCCGCTACGGATCTGAGACTCCGAGCATCGTTGATCGAACAACACACACCCCCGGAAATTTTGGTTCACGGGTTGGTCACGCCCACAGATGTCGAGAAATTGTTTTCCATGTAAGTGTGGTCATCCGCAGTATCCGGAATGTTCCATGTCATCTAACATCGCTGATTGCTAATCCCAATCCCCAGATTCTATACCAAACTAAATGTGGGTTTAGCCACATTCCGTAGAGCTTGTCGCTAATCAAGGGTTGCTATGCAGCCCCATGTGTCTTTGTTGGATCCCTCCCTGCACACACCTGCCAGCACTTATGCTAGATGCCCATTCCTCTTTACCGTTGGTGCGTTTGTTCATCCTGCCCTTTCCCGGTCCCGGAAAACTGACCGATAATAATATATAGTGTGCGCCGTTTCGTCCAGGTACTATAGGGAAAAATCCGAAATATATCCGATTGCGATGCATTTCGCCAGGCACGCGGCCGCTAATGCACTCACAGACGGTTGGAAATCTGTAGAGTTGTGTCAGGCGTATATCCTCCTTGGTACCTACGGCGTTCCTGCTAAACGTTGGGAGGAAGACCGCAGTTGGCTGTATATTGGTCTCGCGATTAGGTTTGTTAAATCGCGTGCCGCATTTGGCATGTGCTAATCCTGCCGCATCCCCAGGATCGCCACGGATCTTAATCTGTATCTGCCGCAACCGAAGAAAGCGGGTAACGAGAAACAGGAGAGGGAAGCGCTGAACAGAACGAGAACGTGGCTGATATGCCATAACTTGGACCGCTCTACAGCCACACAGTTCGGAAAGCCACCCTCAATCAAGGAGGACTCGTGAGCGACTTATCTGCTTCGACGTATGTGGCCTTCGCTTACGGTATCTATAGGATTGTCAGGAAATCGGCAGACTGGTATAAGAGGTCTCACTTCAGTGATCGCGTAAGGCAACGTGTGAAAACGACGTACACAGGCTAAGATGAAACCCTCATTTTACAGTATGATGTCGGGTTGTGCAGCTACACCAGTCTCCTGAGAATTGTGGCAAAGTTCCACGAGGAGCTGTTTTCGGATCCCGACACGGCTACTGGCTTGAACAAGGTAAGGAGAATCCCGTTGGGTTTGGCACTCGTTGCGTCATGGCTTACGACATCCCCGATATCCGGCAGTCCATCGATTTCAAGGCGGTCACCAAATACCACGATGACAAATTGACGGTGTTCAACGATGAATGGAAAGAGAAATTTGCCGAGAACGATACCAGTGGTAAGTGTGATACGCCCTGTCCCCTGACCATTCCTCATCAAAATTGCGCAGAACCTTCTTATGCATTCAGGAGCTCCTTGCTTCCCTTGTGCGTACATCTTGGGCCTCCAACGTGTTAGAGGAGCTAACAACACCTTCCCCCCTTTTTAATGAAGCCTCGTAAGCTATTCAAGACTCGTGATGCACTCGTTCGGGTTCCAGCACGCCCTTGAGAAACGTGTCGAGGCAGATCTGCGACATTTTTACACAAAATGTTTTGGCGCCGCTGCGTCTGTGATCAAAATCATGATCGAAACCTTGGCTCCAAGTGGGTTTATGCTCTATTCTCCGGATGGTGAGCCGTTACTTCCACTCCACGTGTTCCGGAATCCGATATCGGTCGGTTCTTGACAGGTCACTTCGTCTTCACGTCCTTCGCATCGGCGTTCCTGCTCAAGGTCAGTACCGGGTCAATCACGTGCGCAGTGTATTTCCCTAATGTCATGTCCGCTCCAGCTCCTACGGCCCGAGTTCTCCTGGCTAGTAGAAGCTGATGATAAGGCGAAGACCCTCGACCTCATCGGCCGCCTGATACAAACCCTGAACTCCCCCGAGGTCGCCATCGATAACAAGCACACGCCGAAGCTGCATGCCAAGTTCCTCGCCGGGTTGCTCACGAAGTATCACCAGCGTTCGAACCAGGACCAGCTTACCCAAGGCCCCCCTCCGCCGAGTAGACACCCCGCAGGTGGGGACCCCACTTCGTACGAGGGGCAGCCACCGCCTTCCAGCACTTCGACTCAATACCTCGGCCATGGTTCTGGGACCACGCAGAGCACATCGATGGCGCAGGGCGGGTTCGACAATGTCTTATACGCATCGGACCCAAGACTATCCTCCCAACCCAGCATTTCGTTCCCACACGACACGCCGCAGTGCCAGTTTCAGACGTCGGATGGTGTGACCGCTGCCCAGGACAGCGCCGTGAACGCGATGGCTGGCCTTTCGGAAGAGGAAATGCTCGCGACCTTGCGAGCGATCGGGAACCCCAACTGGTGGTCGAACATGATGATGCCTGGGTATGTTAGTCTTCTGTCAACGGTGACGCGGTGTCTGATCGTATACGGTACAAACAGGTTCTCCTGGCCAAGTCCAAGTTCTACCGGCTCTCCAGAAAGCAGCGGAGTGGTCCATGCTCAGTCCTTCCCTTCGAGTTCCTCTCTGTCAGGTGCTACTGGGTTTGGTGGGGGATTTGATATGTATCCTTCCACTCAAACCGCCTCCATTTTGCTTCACTAGAGCACCTCCACCTCCCCCGCCTTTGTATCTTGGTCACTATGTTGCGATCGTTATCCTCTGCTTCGTGTAATGAACTCCCAAGCTAGCGTACATATACGTGTGTTAGGATCCTTTTGTTATGTCTTGTTGTTACAATATAATGACTCAAATGGTCAGAGTACATTCTCATGTGTTAGCAAATGTTTGTAAGAATTCCCAAGGTAGCAACGAAGCAGTAGACAAGAAAGGAAGGAACCAACATAAGGAAACACAGATCGTAGTAGTTCTCATGCGATGATACACGCGCTAGAATCCCCGTCACCCTTTAACCCCATCCCCGACTTCTCCGTCAGAATAGCGTTCCGAATCCGTAGATCTTCGACCTCCCTCTCAAGATCGTCTCGTGCAACCTTCTCCTCGTGCCTAAGTTTCACCGATAGAGGAAGGTAAAAATTAACCTCGTCCCATCCGTTGATCCTTTCCTGCATTACAACTCGAGAAGTGTCATCCACGAATGTTTCCACATGTGACCAACACACCCCCGCTTCAACGTTGCAGTCCGCAGGACAGATACGACTGAGGAAGAGGGCAACGGCCTCGGGCTCTCCGATGCTCGAAAGGCCAACGTTCAACTCGGTGAGTTTGGTGAAGGGACGCGGTATGTCAGAAACCGATGGGAGATCTGCCTCCGTTGCATTTAGGTACAATCCGAGTTTCCGGAGGTTGGGACAATTCCGCGCGAAGGGGAGTAGTGCGCGGAGCGTCAGATCAGATCGTGTTCCCATCGCGGACCCAAGGACCACTGGCTCCCTATTGAGGTCGATTACTTCGAGCGTGGGCCACCTTTTCGTCAGTGTCTCTAGATCGTCTAGTGTCAGACGGAGCGGGATGGGGTACATCAATTCGAAGGTAGTTAGGTGAGAGCAGTCGAGGAGGGGTTTGAGAGTATCCAGTGTCAAAACCTCGAATTCTGGTTCCATCTCTTGCCACTGGGCACTCATGATTGGTCCTGGAAGGGCCTCCACGTAGATGCTCTTGATCAAGGGGAAATTCTCTCCTAGTATAGTGAGGTATTGACGAACGGACGCTTCGTTCTCAACGGAGATCGCGTGGATGTAAAGAGATGTTAGATTCTTCGCAGCAGGAGCGAGCGTGTCCACCACCACCGGAATGAATTGCGAGAGATGTGCACTGAGAGACAGGTCCCAGAGTGCCGGGAATCCATCCCTGGAGATGGTGGGGTTGAAATCCTCTACATCCGCCTTGTCCCCGATGCCTTGGTACAACAAGTATTGGAACTCGATGACGCCCAGATTTGGTAACTTGGCGAGGGTTTCCGTTACGCGGCTCGTGATATGGTAGGGGGGTACAACGACCTTTTCCAGGCGTGGAAGTTCACCAAGAAGATGGACGAAATCGTCTTCGATGGATGAAGCATGGCGCGAGGTCCGTAGGTCCAAGGTTGTAAGATGTGGCATCCGCGCCGGGATGTTATCGAGGAAGGGTCGAAGGGGCTCGGGCCCGGTGTCCAACCGGAAGTTGAACCGACGAACTGACTCGTTCATGAAGAGAACCGCAAACCTCCTGTGACCGGTGAAGACGGTGGCATATGTAAATTCGCGAAGATGGGGGAGTAGGCTGAGGTTGGTCCTGGTTTCCGATATCTCTGTAAGAGAGGCAGCATTGATCTGGGGTGTTTGGCCAAGGTCCTCGTAGGCAAATTTGCGGACGCGGCGAGCGTATAACATGAAGCGAGACCAATCTCTCGGCTCGAGCTTCCTCTCGAAACTCTGAAGAACATAGTAAGTCATCTGAAAGTAATTCGCATGACGACCACACCACTTACTCCGGTGAAGACAGATATTGGGGCTAGGATGGATAGCAGCCGTCTGGGGCTGGAAACTTCCCGCCACAGCTTATCTCGCGCCACCTCGGACCATACTTTGCAGACAACGGCGTTGTTTACGTTGGAGTTTGGGTCAAGGTGGTCGAAGACGAGGTCAAGGAGTTCCGGGATAGAGCAGACGCGTTGAAGAACGGATTGGTACATGGTCAAAGCCATAAATGGTTGTGTGCGGGCGGAAGGGGAGATGAGTTGCGACACGTGACTCACAATTGCATAACCTTCTCACGGGTAACAGCATGGATCCCATCAACCGTCTTGGCGGACATGCACTCGGTCGGCACAAAATATATAGTAGGAGGGACGTATGGGATAGTTCAACGTGGTATATGGAACGGCGGTATCGAATATCTTATGGGAAACCGTGACCAGGTTGGAAGGAACTATACGTATACGGAGCAACAGCTTCTATGCATCGTGGAGTCGCGGCTGTCCTTTCCTCGTTTCTATCGAAATGATAAGGCCAGGTGGGGGTGTAACAGACTTCCTGTAAAATTTACCACGAGTTTAGTCGACCCGTCAGAAGGATGACTCGAGAACTGACCTCGGGTCCACAGGCGGGGTTGCATTTCAGCCAAATTGGCCAGTCAAGCCAATCCATGAGGTCAGTGACGTCTGATCGCCACTTCAAGAGGAACCGCTCAAGATCCTTGATCTCAGCCTTCTCTGAATCGAATGCGTCCACCCATATCTCGCCCAGGACACTGCAGATCTGGGATAGAACGTCTTCTACGGCTCCTTTGATCAAAATTTCCTGCGGCGTCAACAGAGCCTCGGGGGTCCAGGCGGTATATGTGGATGCGCAATGCTTTACAACCGGCTCGATCCACAACCGATCGACAGGGCCGGTGGGATTGGGAGGGATGGCGGAAGTGAGCATGTATGGCGTTAGCATGATCAGGACCTGCGACCTAGATTCTGCGACTCGCTCGGTAACGTTCCGTTTAGAATCCAGGATTTGTAGAACGTGCCGCAGTAACTCAAGGCGTTTCCCGTAGCGATCGACGATGACTTTGGTAATGCTTCCCCAATCTATCCCACTCCCTTGACCATCTCGAGTGAATATGTCGGTGAGTGGTCCAGAACGTACTCAGTGTCTACCTCGGATATTTCATCGAGACGGAATTCTTCCCTATCCTTCCCAGTCCTCGCCTCGACCAGGCTGGAGAGTGCCGGGTCGAAAAATGATACGACACGCGAGTAGTCTATCTTGATACGTGTTTCCCCAGGGGATGGATTATGCCGCATCCCCGAGTTGAGGACCTCGAAATAAGTTGATGGGCCAGAACGTGCACTTCCCCTCCAACCCGGTGGTAGTTGTGGAGTGGGATGGTGTGGCGGTGGCTGTGGTCGCAGAGCGCGGTTAGACGGACTCATAGAATCCTGATGGGGGCGAATCCCTGGCAAGGCATTGGGAACGATTTCGGAGTCCGAAACGAGTTCCATCCCAGAATTAAAGTCGCAAGTCATGATTTCGCTGTGTAAGGTCATGGGTTAACCAACCCGAACGACAAACGAGAGGGATGGTGCTCACAAATCCATTTCCATCCTGAAGGAGACCCGTGAGTGACAATGCATTAAGCAAAGGAAAGCAGCTGAATCAGTACCTCACAAAACCGTCTAGTTTAAATCGTTCTCCCCATTTACAGAGTTCCTCAATGCGAATGCGTTCGCTCCAAGCCATGTCAGGACGGACCTTCCCCCATATCACAATATCCTGGGAATCCATTACTCCAGAAGACGTCACCTTGGCGGCGCTGGAGCCGTCGAAGTAGGCAAGGCGAAGCGATCGGGTTGTCACGTAGGTGTAGAGATGGCACTTGCCCCGACAAAAGACGAAAGAATGTTCGGGGTCAGTTGCTAACCAATCCAAAGTCATGGGTCGGTCGTTGTTCGATCTACCATGGTAAAGGATTGTCCCAGGCGGAACCGTGGCGGCAGTTATGGTATGCCCTATCTCACATCAGCACACTAATGATACGATGGGGTCTGTTGGAAGGTCATCATACCATTGGTGTGACGGGTATTCGGCAATTGTTGGAGGAGCGAGCTGACAGACCAGAAGATGAGGTTCGCAGTCGAGTTTGTCTTTTCAGACGCTGTCTGAACCTGCTTCAAGCCCTGGGCAGTGTGTTGTTGGAAGACCTGTTGATCTGGCGCAGCCCCAGCTGCGGCCGCCACAAGGGTGACCAAGAGACACGACCAGCTACGCATGCTGGACTGAGTGAAGGTTCGGGACGAAAGCTCGAAGCTGCGGAATTGTGTATTTTTGATGCGCTGGCCGCGTATCAGATGGGTCCAGTCCTTGGGTTCCGTCCTGCCACCCTCCGACCGATCAGAACAGAGCTCCCCCCCCCTCTCTAGACCCGAGCTCTGAACTTGAGGCTGGATTCCAGTCTAATCAGATCCAGGATCAAACTCGGGGATTCAGCCACACAGGTTCTTTCTCGGGGTTAAAGAATTTTGGACTCAAGGGGGCATGAGGATCTCAGATCGCAGTCGCTTAGAGTCTCACAGGCTCAAGTTTCGAGCAGCAGGGGAAACAAAACGACTGCAAGCTCGTGTAACGGTATCTACTTTGAACTTGTACACCTGTTTCTCCGCCTCTTCCCTCCCTGCGTCAGCAAGCCGCCCGCTGGTGATGCTCTAACTAGAGCCAAAATCCAACCCAAACGATCGCCCTGCCTCCCGGGAGTAACCGAGGGATTGGTTTGCTGGTGGGCCATTCTGATCTTCAAGTACCTGACGGACTTACTCACCGAGTGCCTTCGTCTTGACCTCTAATCAGCCTCGGTAGA
>Ga0307515_10004858_pt1 | contig 27494 bp, 34 predicted proteins | sample 17_EM_MG_FD_194513 | JGI IMG/M metagenome (GOLD analysis project Ga0307515, IMG submission 194513) | Populus trichocarpa ectomycorrhiza microbial communities from riparian zone in the Pacific Northwest, United States - 17_EM | ecosystem: Host-associated > Plants > Roots > Unclassified | place... | reverse complement strand
CTTTTCTTCTCTCTTTACTCGTTCTCTTGTATAGCAAGCAATAGTACGACTTTGAAAGATATTCTGATTCTTGTCCCTCGATACGCACTTCGAGTTCAGATCTGCAACATCCATATCACCTGCGCTCGACCCCGCCCGTTACAGCCAAGACACAACAATTCCAACATCAGAACTTTGATTCACTTCAAAATGATAGAGAGACAGAATTCATTTATGCAGTATTGTGTGCCATACAAATGATCTTTTTGAGAATATATATCAGTTAAGAAGATTATGTTGGCTGAATTTCGACAGAGGCATACATTCATGAAGCATCCTTACAATCTAAGATGATACATCATCAGAAAGTGACATGTCTCCATTCTCTGTCAGCTGCTGTGTGTGGTCCTCACAAGACTCCAGGATCCCGTAAATGATGCACGTAATGATGTTCGGTTGACTCATCTAGCCATGCAGGACTCTCATTTGCACCACTCCAGAGTGCTCATGGAAATCACTCACACGGTTATCATAGCCACCAGGACCCGTATTTAGTAATCATGTGTGTGGGACCCTCATCAGCAAAAAACATTTCCGTCCGGGCGGGATGACTCCGTCCAAGTGGACGCGCTCCATCAGAGCCGTCAGAGACACCCCGGTTGGGGATTACTCACCGCCCGGCGTCAAGACCACGCGTCGCATCACATATCGCCCTCCGATCGCCGTTTCACTGTTTCTTCTCGCTCTGTTGGTCTCCTATTTCAAACAATCACTCTGGCGTTGTGGCCAACTGTGACCATACGTCAGAATGGGTTCATTGGGTACACGCTTGCATCGGGATTGCAATGCAATAGGTGACGCTGCGAAAATCTCTCCTCGCGTTCCTTCTACATTAAGCTCAATGAGCGTAGGAAGGTCAGAAGATATGATACTACCCAGCCGTGAGGATCCACGCAATTGCGTGGATCTCGGACAGAGCGAGTGAGACCAAAAGTTCGGAAAGATAGAGTGTGAATTTTCATTATATGATAAAAGGAGAGGGAAATGAGATGATGTCTATCTACTCCAGGGTCTGCCGAATATATACTCCCCGTCACTCTGTCCACCTCCGTTACCCCAGTATCTCCGTACAACCGCCGTCGCTCCTTGAAGATGTACTTGATCGAGCGTGTTTGAGATGCACTTGGAGACGGAGATTGAATCAACTCAGAGATGCACTTGGAGGCCGAGATTGAGTGAACTCAGAAGATTCACTTGGAGGCCGTGATCGATTGAGTTTGGGGATGCACTTGCAGGCTATGATAGAGCGAGATTGGAGGAGTACTTGGAGGCGGTCGACATGTAGGGAGGCGCAACGGCAGCTGAGACTCTATTCATTGGTTAACTTGTAATTGGATGAGAAACTGGCTGGGAGCGGGAGACTGTCGATCTTGGGATGATGCTGTACTTGGTGTATGCTGTACTCTGTATTAACTCATGATTATGGCATGGAGAGATAGAGAGGGATGACTGAAATTTGTGTTCTTAGGTGATGGTAGAGTTGAGCACAAGAAAGTGAGAGATCGGGGGAAATGATCATGACAGACTGGGACTAAGAGAATTTCGTGTGCGAGTCATTTGACCATCCCTGATATGGCAGGTACGAGTCCCAATCCGGCCCGAACTAACCCCAATACAAGGTGTTCCCAACCCAATCAGGCAAATCGTACCCCTGATTTCTCATATCCGCTCGTATCCTCCATATCATTCTTATCTTCATCCCCTATCACTCTCTTTCTCGTCCACAACTCCACCATCATTGCAGAACACAATGTTAAGTCATCCCTCTCTATCTCTCCATGAAATGATCATGAGTTGACACCGAGTACAGCATACACCGAGTAGAGCATCCACCCAAGATTGTTTGTCTTCCCTTCATTCTCATGATTACGAGTTGACCCCTGAATGTAGCTTCAGCTTCCGGCTTACCTCCCTACATGATCAACCTCCATCAGCCAGCTCTCCATGAGAGGCCAAAGGTAAAGTCACATTGTCACATTCTCACGGTTGCGAGTTAACTAACTGATGAATAGAGTCTCAGCACCGCGCGCACCGTCCATCGACCGCCTCCAAGTACTCGTCCTCCAAGTGCATATCTCAACTCGCTCGATCATGGCCTCCAAGAACATCATTAATGAGCGACGGCGGGTGTACGGAGATTCAGAGGTAACGGAGGTGTAGATACGTAGTTATATAGATACCTAGATACATAGATGAGAATACAAACTGAATACATAAGTTTTGAAAATCGTTGAATGATAAGTTGTAGCTATGATTTCCAGGCGCACCAGCAGCATTCCCAAAGAAGCGGCGGCTGGAGAAAGACATAAACATCGCCAGGCATTAATCATCGCTAGGCGTTGTGTAAACGGCTTCAGCATAACTACAGCCACTGCGAAGGGTGTAACACACGTGTTGTTCCGATGGTGCTTATATGTCACCACACAGTAAAGGAGGTATCTGTGCAACGCGACCCATCACCTCGGCAACCGGTGGCGTGTAATTCTCTGTCAGTGGGTACGATGTTCCGTCAGAGCCATCAAAGCCGTCCAGAACACCCAGGTGTTTCTGACGGAAACTAGGGTCATTGCTGATGCTGTTTTGCCCTAGCTGGACAACTCGCGCAAATGCCTGCCACTGCTCATTCAATACCCAGAACTTCTGAGTTATCACTGCATGGTTGTAGCAGTAAAATTTTGGCCTATCCCGGCCACTTTGGGTGTAGTTACAAATGCAGAGGGATTTTGTGATTCCTGGACTTTGAGCTGCATTTCTGTGTGTTCATCATGTCCCATTTCTGCATACATGTGGAACATATCCACCAGATCCGCAAAATACTTCTATAGGCACCACTTCAAATGCCGAACTTGGCCAGGAAGAGGACATAATAGCACTGCCTTTTGTGGAGGAGGTGCACTGGGGAGAGCATTTTCATGTCTATGTTGTTCCAGAAGGAGTGCCCCTCAGGATGTGTCATCTTAGACAGGTTTGAAATACTCTGCAGGTTCGTTGACCTGATTGGCAGAAATGTCTTTCTCCGCCATCAGACAATCGGAGAATCCACCGAAGTATCCATTGGCCATTCATCATACCATTGTTCAGAAACGTCTTTGCAATCCTCTATCCTTCCCAACACTGATGTACAACATGATAGCTGTCATCTATGAACCATCCATACTCCTGAAGCACCCTGTGAGATGTACCTCTCCACAACAGTCTTCAGTTTTGCTTCGTCTTTGTTGGTCCTGTCGAGATCAATCAGCTGTGCATTCTCGCTTGGGATCCGAAAGAGTGGTTTTCAATTGGCAAGTCTTGATTCCAATGAACTCCTTATAGTCCATGGCTTGGCAATCTGTATCATCCACTGTGCAACTTCCCGTTGAGCATCTTTGTCTTCCGTCTGGATTGCATGCATCACACTCTTTATAGTGGTATCGAATGCCTCCGCACCATGCGTTTCCATCAAAGTATCATCCTCTGCATTGTCAGGCACACCTGGATACAGCCACATGATCTGACAATGCCAGTCATACTGTGAATGGAATCCCGGTGTAGCTGTGACCAGAAGTTTGAATCCATTGCTCGCTTTCATTGCAATTTCCCAGCACACCATGTTTTTTGTCTTGTACTGATGGGACTCATCAAAAATCCAAAATGTCCATGCACAGTGTGAGAGTTGGCCATTGCTTGATGGTTTCGCTCTGGATATTTAGGTATCAAACGTAACACGGTGGATATTCCATCTGTTTTCTGGCTTGTCACTACTGATCATCATATTCTCGAGGATAATATTCGCATTAACTGCATGCAACAAGTTCAATACTTCGGAATCAGTTACATATCTCATCTTGTCAATGACACAGTTGAATATCTTTGCCACTCCGGGCATTGTGACCACCAGGATTGGTTCAAGGGGTGAAGTGAGTGCTGGATGCCCCTGAAGGGGAGTTGTCTGGATCTCTAAAAGGTGGCAGGGCACTAAATTTGGACTCTGCAACAGATACCACTCCTCTTCTTCACTGATAATCCCAGGATAGTCTTTCTGCACTATATTCAGCCACTCTTCATGGGTATTCCGCCACAAGATTGATAGCAGCAACCCCATAACAAACTTCTCCGTCAGCGATTAGCACATCCTTGCCACTGCCACTGAGGTAAACATTTTGCCAAGACCCATTTCATCTGCCACCAGCGCTCCTGGCATATGACAATCCCAAACCCACCTCATCACAATGAACTATATGGCCCGAACCTGGTGCGCCAGAAAATTGGTTGCAGACAGCCCTGGGATTGAATCCTTGTGGCCTGGAACACAGTCATCTGTTAATTGGCCAATCAGATGGGCATTCTGCAGCCTGACTGCTTCATCAAGACAGTTGTGTTCAAATTTGTTGTTGATTGTATTGAGAACAGTATTGAATACTGAACTGGTATTTTCTGGATCAAGGACCTCCTCACCATCCTCCACTTGCTCCTGAATCTGCCTTGCACCTTTGCCTGTGTTCTTTTGGTCCCCAATGATCTCTTTCAGTTCCTCCAATGTAAGCTGGGCAGATGGGCTCATACTCCGGTGCACCAGAAATTCATATAAATTTTAGGTATTTCACAGATAAGCAACCATTGGGACAAATATTTGTGGATGGAATATCATCAATTCTATTCTTTCAATCTGAACTTACATTAATACAAGTATCATTCTCTTGCCCACCAGTTTTCTCTCCCTCCTCGCTTCCACTCTGTTCAGAGCCTTCCGAAGTCTTTGCATAATGTTTAGCAGCTGAGCACATCTCACCCTAACACTGCTAGCAAGGATCACTTTCACTGGTCCAATTACATGCTCAGCAATCTCCTTCGCTGAGGCTCTCTTCATTTTGACCAAAAATATTTTCGGAATTTGTCCAAGTTTTGACATGAAAGCATTTGAATAGCAACAGTTGTGCAAAATCAGGCCATATATGGGGTCATTTATCACATGGCAGTGTGTATTTAATCCCAGATACTCTTCGTCCAATGCTTCCTCCTCTAAGGGGCATTTGAACATCAATTCAAGAAAGCCTGACTCCTTGAGGCCTCCGTGTTTGTTGACAAAATCCATCAGCTCCTCCCGGTGCCTCAACTCAGTGTATGAGACCTGGAGTTGTTCGGGGGATAAAAACATATCATTGGGATTTGACCCCCAGTGAATCAGAACCATGCACACTGTATATGGCAACTCTGGGAAGTTACTGCTCACTGATTTTCGCACGCACTCTTCCAAATCCCATGCCAATTGCTTGTTGCCTCACTTTCCCTTTTTTCTCGCCTTCCAAATTTCACTTGCGCATTTCATTATAATCATCTCTACCCACTGCTGCGGAACCCATATAGCTGTGTAGGAATTATTCAACGGTAGCCAGTCCTCGATTGTCACTAAAGAATCTTCAACAGCCGTGTCTGTGTCCGGCATCAGCAAAATGTATGTTAGATGCTGGAAGTCTCCAGGAGTTTCTGAGAGGATATGGAGTGAAAACTTTGATGGGTAAATTTCAGGAGAGTATCAGACCCTACGAGGGCATTCCGGCCGGCCTTCAGAGTAACTGAGATCTCTGATGACTGGTACAGGAGTACCATGGGAGTGATTGTGATGGGTTTGGGAACACCTCAGGGCACCGGAGAGAACTTTCGGTGCACCTGGGAGCACCAGCGCCAAGTCTAGGTGCACCGGCGACAAGTCTGGGTGCGCCGACAACAATTCTGGGTGCGCCAACGACAAGTCCGGGTGTGCCGACGACAAGCCTCGGAGTGCCGGCGACAAGTCTTGGAGCACTTTCAATCACAGTAGAGCAGTCTGGGAAAAACATCTTCTTTGGGAATGCTGCTGGTGCACCTGGAAATCATAGCTACTACTTATCGTTCAACGATTGTTAAAACTCATGTATTCACTTTATATTCGCATCTATGGATCTATGTATCTATATAGCACCCATCACACATGATATATCTCGACTGGCTGCAGGCGGTGTTTGAGAGCAATTCGAGGTGTGCCTGCAAATAACAATGGAGTGCACTCAGAGACGTACTCCAAGGCCATGATCGAGCGAGTATGGAGATGAACTTGGAGGCGGTGATCGAGCGGATTTGGAGATACACTTGGAGGTCCTGATTGAGTGAACTTAGAGATGCACTCGGGGATCGTGATCGAGCGAGTTTGGAGATGCACTTGGAGGCCATGATTGTGCCAACTTGCAGGCATAATCGAGCGAGTTTTGAGATACACTTGGAGGCCGTGATCGAGCGAGTTTGGAGATGCACACGGAGGCCATGATTGTGCCAGATTGGACCAGTGCTTCGAGGCGGTCGATTGACGGCGCGCTGGGTGCTGAGACTCTATTCATCTGTTAGTTAACTCCCAACCGTGGGAATGTGACAATGTGACTTTACCTTTGAGCTCTCGTGGAGTGCTGGGTGATGCCGTTCGATCGTGTAGGGAGGTACGCCGGAAGCCGAAGCCACATGCAGGGGTCATCTCCTAATCGTGATAATGAAGAGAAGACAAACATTCATGGGTGGATGCTGTACTCCGTGTATTCTGCACTCTTGGTGTATGCTGTACTCGGTGTCAACTCATGATCATGGCATGGCGAGATAGAGAGGGATGACTTAACTTTGTGTTCTGCGATCATGGTTGAATTGTGGATGAGAAAAAGAGAGATGGGGGATGAAGATGATAATGATGTGGAGAATACGAGCGGATATGTGGAATCAGGAGTACAACCTGCCTGATTGGGTTGGAAAGACATTGTATCGGTGATGTTATACGCCGGATCAGGACTCGTACCTGCCGTATCGGGGATGGCAAATTGTCTCGCACACGAAATTCTTCTAAGCCCCAGTTTCTCATGATGATTTCCCCCATCTCCTCTCATCTCATTCTCTCTCGTCCTCAACTCTACCATCCCCTAAGAACACAAAGTTAAGTCATCCCTCTCTATCTCTCCATGCAATGATCAAGAGTTAACACTGAGTACAGCATACACCGAGTACAAGCATACACCGAGTACAAGCATACTCCGAGTACAGCATACAGTACAGCATACACTGGGTACTGCTTACACCGCGTACTGCATCATCCTAAGATCGACTGTCTCCCAGCCAGTCTCCCATCTCTTGCCAGACCAATGTTGTACTCAATTCTCTACATTCCCACAATTACAAGTTGAACAATGGAGAGAGTCTCAGCTCCCGTGGCGCCTCCCTCCCGAACTACCGCCTCCAGATTAACCGCCTCCAAGTACCCCTCCAATCTCGCTTGATCACGGCCTCCAAGTGCATCTCCAAACTCGCTTGATCACAGCCTCAATGTGTATCTCTAAACTTGCTCGATCACAGCATCCACGTGCATCTGCAATCTTGCTCGATTACAGCCTCCAAGTTCGCACAATTATGGCCTCCAACTGCATCTCCACACTCGCTCGATCACAGCCTCCAAGCACATCCTTAAGATGCGATGGTGGATGTACAGAGATTCAGGGGTAACGGAGGTGGATGGAGTGCCAGGGAGTATATATTCGGCAGACCTCGGAGTAGATAGACATCATCTCATTTCCATCTCATCCAATCATCTAATGAAAATACATACTCTATCGTTCCCAACTTTTGGTCTCACTCGCTCTGTCCGAGATTTGGTGGCTCGTCAACATCGGGTTGTATCATATCTTATCACCAGATTCCTACACACCTGGAACCGGAACCGCTCTTTCTCATGAATTTCGTTTGGATATCGCAAGAGGTGCGGCGGAGTGTTGATGGTGGGCTCTCTGCCTTCTAGCTCTGTAGTTTCACCACAACGGCCTCCAAGTGGTGCATCTCTTAGTTCTCTCAATGGGCGTGTCCAGGTGCTCCTCTGATTATGCTTGACTTCCATCTGCGGCCAGATTGACCGTATGCATATATATACAGAGACTTAAATAACGCATGCCATATTATGATGTAGCAAATCTTGTGACTGTAACAAAGACGAAATGTCTTGGGGTTATATAAGAACCACTGCTGTGGGGAAATGGCACCAAGTCTCCCGCAGTGCTGAGCAGCGGTCTCGGCCGCTCTTGTAGTCTCCCGCAGAGCTGTGCAGCGGTCTCAGCTGCTCTTGAAGTCTCCCACAGATCTGCGCAGAGGTCTCAGAAGCTCCAAAATTTGACTATTCTATAAGTCAAATCTCGTAGCATCCTGAATGCACCTCCATAACTGCAGGTGCTTTCATGAGCACCTGAGAATGCTCTTGCAAAGTCTGAGAGCACCTTGCTTAGCTCCAGGGGGGTCTGAGAACATCTAGAAGTACCTAGAAGCACTGGTGAGGTGGCCCGGAGTGTCTGGGAGGATTGCGTATTGCTTCCGGACCAATTGACATTGGGCTGATCAGGGGTTCATTGTGAAGCTATTTCAAACGAGTCTGCCCCCAGAAAATGGACCGATGCTTTTGCTCGAGATACCCAGCTGCCCCTACCTTCTTCCACTCATTGAATACACTGTGGTTGGCTTGCCCCATCTTGTGGGCAAATTTCGCCAAGGAGAATTCAGTTGGCTTCAGGCTGATTGGGGGTTTGCTCTCTGCACTGCCCATGTCCGACAAATCGTCGCTCACATCATCAGTATCATAATCAGTGCACGACATCACTGGCAACGTGTGGAAGTCCGCGATCCTCGTGCCATCAGTCTTCCGCAGTTCCACTGGGGGCTGGAATCATTTCATTGGGATGGTAATGGGGAGTTTCCCAGGTTCACCGGAAGGCGGTCCTGGTAGAGTAGTAGAGCTGGATCATGTTTGCCAGATGACTACATTGTTTCCCAGTTATCCTGGAGGCGATCTCGGTACAGCTGGATATGATGGCCCTCGTCCTGTACACTGCGTATAGGCGAACATTTGAGACCCACCATATCCACCTTGGTGGAGGTCATATCATTGCCCATGTGGTTCGATAACTTGGATATCTTTGGCTTGCGCTAGTGGTTGGTTGCGAACTAGGTGTCATGTTGAATGGATGATGCTGATAAATTGGCGGAGCACCAGGAAATGGCTGGTGTGCAGGAGGGTAACCATAACCTTGTGGTGGATGATATTGATTGGTGTGTTGACCAAGTTGGCTGTGTTTGCCAGTGGCAGTTCGTAAACTATTATCTGATGATTCTGAAACGTTGTCCCAGCGTTGTTGCGGGCCAAATAGGCCACCCGGTGGAGACTCATTTGCAGATGTCAGTGGAGATCACTTCCTTGACATGCTCTGTGATGCAAGATGGTGGTAAACTACCATAGAAGCGAGATGTGATGGAGAATAATTGGGAGTATGGTTGACTATATTGCAGGTAACAGTAACATTCAGTGGAATGAAGGGCTTCTTATATCACACGCCGTTGTCATGATCTGTGGGGTTTCACTAAACCTTTGATTCAGGAAACATACCCAGCTGAGAACGCGAAACCATAATCACACACATCCGGCTGTTGTTGCAAATATGCTTGATTTCGTATACTCTCATAATGGATAGATGCTCACCTTCGTATGCTGTAATGACTTCACAGATCGTAGAGGGGATATGATATAATATCTCCAGGAACCCAACATGAACTACATCCAGTATGAAGGTTAGCACAACTGGGGATATTGCTCATACATTATGCGTGTACAACCTTGCAACATCATTCAGTTTGAGGGCTGTGAGTCGAGCAGCAACAGTGATGGTTCTTACAGAGCTCCCTGTCTAAACCTCATTGTACTCTTTACGATCCACACTCCGCTCACGGATTGTGACTGAGCGAACCATTCTAATAGCCACTCAGTTTTCGATAATTATTGCTCGGATATACTGCTAACCAGGAAACACACTGATTCATTGCACTCAGATGATCTACGTTCATTATAAGCTGCTCGGAGGCTCGAGTGTACGGTATAACTCACACTGCTGCCATGGCATAGCACAATGCCCATCCCGGTGATTGCAATGATGAATAAAGATCCTTCTCATCTCTCCTAACGATTTTGAGCAGATGATGTTCATGATTATTGTGCGGGATATGATATATATCTTGGTTCATGAAGAAAACCAATCGTAAGGTGACATTGTGTTACCCTTCCTCAGCATCTGGCAGTGAGCCATGCGGCGGTGAATGTTATACGCTAATCTGAGTTATCTCACTTTCAGATCAGTGTCCCTGACGCTGCAAATCACACACTGAAGCATCTAGCAGATTCATCTGAATACGTGTTCACTCATCGTTCCTTGAATATGGTTAACATTCACTAGAAGTACGTTCAGTGCTGGATCGGTATCGTGGTATTACACAATGAGGAACAAAACGACGCTCAGTATGGCCAAGATTGCCCAATATTGATTAATAAATGGCTATTACCTGACGGGATTTTGCCACCTGCAGGCTGGGATCGATCCAAGCATCATACTTGCACTCCAGTCGGAGCACCTGAATGACCATCGTTGAGTCAGCCAACTAATGATCTACCTATGGACAATGTAACTGGTGCACCACCACCTGAAGATACTCCCAACAAAGGAACTATGGATCCGCAGAAGCCTTATGTGACATGAACCACTGAGCCAAAGTAGTTGAAAGCTCAGTGGCAGGTAGTTGGAGTGGAAACCGTGGGAGGGAAAGCATATCGCAAACCAACTGAATTGTACAACAAGCATCACAAGTTCTCAGAACAATGGAATCCATGGCATCCATGTCAGTCTGCACATGACCTTCAACAGGCTCAATCATCTACCTAGCAAACGGAAAAGTGAATGGATCAACAACTGAGGCATGGACCGCACAACTTCAACATCGAATCATTCCAATAAGCAGATACCATCCGAACGCTCCTCTCTGAACTCAATTATGGGCTTGGCGATGATAGTTACATTGATGATCATTCACACATCTTTGGAACACTATACCGCATGGATATTTTCAAATATATACAGTTCCTTCAGACACATCTCCCATGTCAGACGTACCTCGATTTTGACCCAGTGTGGGTGGCGCACTCGGAATGCAGGCAAATTTATGGCGAGATCAGCACAGGTAATAGGTGGTGGGATACGCAGAATCAGTTTTCTGCCGCAGCGACAATTCTGCCAGTCATTTGTGTATCCAACAAGACTCGCTTAACCAATTTTTGAGGCATTCAGCATGCCTGGCCACTGTACCTCACAATTGATAATAGTCAAAAAGATATATGCAGGACACCTAAATAGCGCGCCTGGATTCTCTTAGTCTAGTGCTCTATCCACAGAGGGGTACCAAAAATACTGCCAAGGCATGGAATTCCCCGGTTGGAACTGTGCTGTGCCAAAGCTGGAATCTTGACATAACAGGTCCTGGCTTGAAATGGAATTGTGCTGATGGATTCCAGAGACAATGTTATCCTCTTATGGCAGCCTGGGTTGGGGAAAATCCAGATTGAGTGACCAGCGGGTGAGTCTTGTATGGCTCATGCCCGATGTGTGAAATTGCTAACTGTGCGCCAATGGGGCATTCTATCATTGAAAGTCTTGAAACTTCAAGTGATCAGCATGTGTACTCGGAGCTTCTGGATGAAGCTAATATTGACCTTCTGCACACTCTGGGTGTTGATTGAATCCGCAACCAGATCTGGCGATACCCTCCCTGCAATGTCTATCGGCTTTGGCAGCCTGATGAATTCCCTCAGCTGCTCTTGGGTTTCGTTCAAGACTGATTGCACTGGCTACTCAAATACCTGAATGCTAGAGATGTCAAGGATCAATTTGACGATTGATTCACATGGGTACCAAGAAATCCAGCCCACCGGCGCCTCTCTAAACCATTCTATTCGGACAAACGCAGCTCCTGGCAGGGAAAAGCGATCAGTGGCATAATCAGAACACTGGCAGTGAATTGCACTTCAATTGTTGACTGCTCCAAGGATGACGGGAAAACTGTGGTGGAAACAGACTCCGATGAAATAGCAATGGGAGTAGAGCGGGCATTTTATGAATTCTCTCTTCTTGTTAGCCAACAAAATCTCTCTGATCTACACCTCACAGCACTAGATGATGTACTGAAGCGACTTTACCTGAAGAACGGTGCATTTTGAGAACAGAAAATGTCGAAGTCTGCCAAGGCCAAAGTGGATGAACAGTTCGCACAAGAATCCAATCAGTTTTGAGAACAAATGATTGAAAAATCCATGCGGCAATGGAGGTTCAGTTGAATGTAGCTGAAAAGGTTACTACAACACAACACAGGAAATTTCAGGTGCACCTGAGTGGAGCTTGACAAGCCGCAATGAAATGGTCCAATGCAAATAGGGAGATGGCAAAAGCGCGATTGGAGTGTGAAATCCATCCGGTGACACCTCTGAGATGTAAGCATTTCGATGAATTTTAACAACATCATGAGCGACATCTATTGCAGGAGGTCCGGACTATGGCAACCAGTCCCCGAAGCACATTTACCAAAAGAATTGCTCAAATGAAGACTGCTACAGAAGAAGAGGTTTACGGGGTGGCAAACATGACCACTGACAACCGTGTGGAATTTCTGGTCCTGCTATCGGATGCTGAGACTGAGGCCACCATTTGGGGTATGGCTGGTACAGACCGCGCTGTGAATCAGCTGGAGAGAAAGATTGATGGTATCACATGGAATTAGGAGATGTGGTTCAAGAAGGAATTCTCCATCCACTTGATTGAGTTTGATGCTTGGTGGAAGGCAATTGGCATTCAGAAAGTCAGCAAAACCATCAAACAGCAAGTAATACATTTCGGATATCCAAGATGCATCTTCTGAGTCATATGTCAGAGTTGATTCTGTGAATCAGTTCTGTTGACAATTTCAGCACCCATATTTCTGAACAGCTACATATCAGCAATAAGAAAGAGGTGAATTGATCTTCCAACAAAGCCAATGACATTGGACTGATGCTCAAGCACAATGACTGGTGTACTGGTCTTGACTAAATGGAGGAGACACTGTCACAACTTGCCCATTAAGGCTGGTATGTTATTGACTCAGCAAAAGTTGTGAACCTACTATCCGTTGCCGATAAACGAAAAAATACTGGCCCAGCCTACCTTCTATGCCTCGAGCATTGTCAGGAAGAGCCATTTTTTTGCCCAGTATCACAACAGGTACATCATGTGAGATAATCCCAGGTCCACGGAGTGTACAGAAGTATCAACTTAACCTCACTCAGAGATGCATCAGAAGATTGTGGCATTCCCAACTTTGGACAGCTATTCCGTGAACAAATTGAAGAGGACTGGGGACAAGCAGTTAGTGGACTGCTGCTTGGATATGATCAGAATGTCCTCATAGACAGCATATATATTAGACTTCAGAATGGGCAGTTGTTCTACCATCAACCATTTCACTGCCCTACATCTGTTGAGCGTCTGGGACTAGATTGCAAGGTAGAATATACCAATGCCAACCAAGGGATCATGCATGAATCTCATATCATCTGGGTCTAATATATGGAAAGTGACCTCGATAACACCTTCCAAGGCTGAGTTCCTTGTTTTCCTATAATAATCTTTTTCTGGACTCAACAGAATCAGATCCTCCAATTTCAGGAGTGCATTCCCGCTGGCATCACAATCTCGACCGTTTCTACGAGTTGCAAGAAGACTCATCAATGGATATCACGTCCTCAAGCTCAAGAATATACTGTGGTGATTCCAAACAAGTACACACATCTGGGTGGTTTGGCTGATTGTATTGACAGGTTCATCATGGTAGTGAAACATATGAATAGAATGCATATTGTACCTATCGGAGCAATTGTTGGACCAGCACATCTGGTCCGAATGAATGCTGGAGTAGACCGACTCGATAGCATCTGGCTTGTAAATAATCATGTGGATTTTGATACCCACTGGACTGTATATTCAGTTAGAATGTCTGAATCAAGGTGTGAAGGAATATAGTTAATTGAATTGTACGATTTGATATAAACATTATAATCATCACTCCCAGAGAGCTTGGCTCCAGGTTCATGGTGCACTGAAATAGTCTTGGAGACGCCGCCAATACTCCCTATAGCTCCAAAATTTGCACATTCTAATAGTTTGATTTTGTAGTATTTTGAAGACAACTATACACTCAGCAGAATATTCTTGTACTCTGTGTCACAACTTCGAGAGCATTTATGAGAACCGGTGAAGCGTTCCCAAAGCACCTGAGAATACGTCGGTTTGCATTCAGCCTATCCGGCAGCATCGGGGCGCATCTGGAAGGCTCAGTGTGGCTGTTCAGAGTTGCTGAGTTGTTCAGTTTTGACTTCCAAACCATTGTACATTTTGCTGATGTGGAGGTCATTAGTTTGGAGGTTGGCTGCTTGTTTGAGGTCCCATTTGTTTGCATCACTTGAGTAGTTTAGGCAGTGTATAGCTGCATCGATATCATCTCACTGGGTTTCCAGCTGCTTTCCTCCAGATGCTAGCAGTGACGCTGTATCGTCAATAGCATGGGTACATTGGGTGGTATTCCTCATTCCGTCCGTGAGCACTATTGGATGAATTGCATCTTGATACAATCCGTGGTATCCTGGCGAATGCCCAGTCATTTGTCTGATGGTGAACCTCTCCGCCCAGTGTACTGCTGGTAGGAGGTCAATCCACATCTCTTTCATTTGTTCACAGCTGGCCGTGAGTTTGAACAGTGCTTCAGCAATCACTCTGTGTCCTCATTCGATTACTCCATTAGCCGTGACCTGGTACTGGGTTATGTTGATGTTCTGGATATTGTAAAATGGCAAATGAACTCTGTCCATGTCTCAATTTCCACCTCTGTGTTGACTATGATTCATCCGAAGATTCCAAATCGACAAATAACTGCCTTGACAAACAGATCTGCAACCCACTCCCATGTACCCAGATGAATTCGTTGGTCCCCAGCCAACCTGCTGAGATAGTGTTCGTCTGTAACCAATTGGTGATATCTATCTTCCCCTTTGTGCATGTACGAAATGTCCATTCTCACCCACAGCTTTAGGCGACTAACACTTCCTTCATTCAAGTCCTCATTATACAGTGGCAGCGATCTCTTCCCCCTCTGCTCACAAAGTGTGACATAGAGTTTGACCTTGACATACATTGCACATCTCCAGTCCAGCATAAGTATCTTGCGTAATGTTGCTTGTCCTCCAAAATCCCAGCTCAGTTCATATATAACCTTCGTTGCATTCATTTTCTGCTTCAAGCTAACTGATAGCTTTGCCAGCATTGGATATGTTTTCCACTCCCAGTAGTGTACTCCATCGGAAACAAGGTCCTGTGTTGCATCCTTCCAAACTCACAGCACCTCCTTTGAAGGTTATCCTTCCAGCCACTGCAACTTGCTCAGAAATTCACCGGTCTCCATCCATCAACTATTGTATTCCTGTGCCAATCTTGACCCAGCAAATGGTTGGTATGGTCTCTTCTTCCTCTATCTTTCCAATTCTTGTTCCAGTTGCATTTCCCACAAGGTTGCATGAATTGTATCCTATAGAACATCATGCTGTTCTGGCTTGGGCTCCCCATCCTCTTGCAGCTACCATGAGAGACATTCAGGATCTCCATGCTTTCTCCCTGCAGTGCACTTCACATTGAAATTGAACAGTCATATGCATGCAATCCATTCGGTAACTAGTGCTCCTGGAAGGTCATTTCTGGGCAAGTGTAGTTGATCCATTAATGTACTAGCATTTGCTTTTGCATGGAATCTGATGCCATGTAGGTAGTTGCAAACCTGCTTGAGTGCTGTTATAGCTTCACAGCACTGATGGGTTTCCAATGGATACGTCATGTGGGCGGTAGGTGCAGGTCTCACTTCATAGCGACACAGGTATAAGTTATCATTTTGTCCTATAACAAGTATGATCAACCCCCCCACCCACCCCCCCTCCTCTCCCAGCCCATGTAGTTTGGCATGAACTCCCACGACTAGTTGCCTGCTGTACTCACTAGTATCCAACCTCTTCAATGCAGGTGTATTGCACAAAGCTTCCTTCAAGATTGCGATACCAATCTTTTTCCCAGTCACCTACTTCGATGCAACATGCTTTTGCAAGATGCAAAACAAGAGGTCTATGAGTAGTGCATACTTGGTGATTGATTTTGGATTGCATATGCAAAGCCCAGAAATACACCGTGCTCAGTCCAGTGCATGTACTGGAGCCGATTACACTTCTTGCCAACCTTTTAGTGATGTGGCCACCATCTCACCACTCCACTGACAGTCACGACTCATTGTAATACATTGCAGCAAATTTGGATTTGTCCTTGCCTGTGGTGGCACTGGCTCTCTCTGCACTTGGAAGTACTTCTTCAACATTCTGGAGATATTCGATAACATTCCTTCAAACTCCAAGCAGACCAGCTTCATCATCTTCGGCGAATGGACTCATTGTGCCTTTCACTCCTACCTAATCGAAAAATGTTTCCACTATTCATTTACAGCGAGCATTAACAATTGTCTCAGATACTCTGATACGGGCAGATGCCAAAAAAGTAGCCCCCAATACCTGTCTGGTTGGCCAATACATGGCTTACATAGTCTGAATGGCCATATAGTCCTGGCTATTCCTGTGCAATACAATTTTGGCATACCAATGGTCAAAGTCCATCAGTAATGCAATAGGCAGCCCAGTGAATGTTTCAGAAACCACTTCAATGCAGGGTGGTATGCTGGCTTGTTTCAATATATGCCGATTTGCCCTCATGGCAGAGACAATGGAACCCTACTGCCCAGGCTATTTGGATCTGAAAAGTGACCATAAGTATAGGGGCAACATGTAGGCTTCCGTAAGCCCTGCTGAACCTGTTGTTATATCAACTTCTTTCCCACAGGAATAACTTTCTTGGGTATGCAGAGGACAACACCCTTCCACTTCTTGTGACAAGACTACTGGTGAATGTGATGGAGAGGCTCGAGCATGTCACTAATCATTCTGAATTCCCCCCATGTCAATACCAGAGTGTATTTCCTATTCGATGACATACCCTGGAGGGTTCCCTTTCTGTGTAGCGTTACTCTCCACCCAATCCATAGCTCCTGGAATCTCTCACATTTGAGCGAACAATTTTTTGCTCTGTGGCACATTGTGGGGATAAACCATTCATCCCAAGGGCCTGGTATTGGTACAGCCCAGGTGATAGCTATTCCTTTCTAGTCAAGACCAGCATTATGGGTGCTTTCATCTCACAAGGGAACAGGTTTCACTTTCTGGGCAACTGACATGTAGGGGGCACACACACAGACAGCATTGGTGCTTTTGTGTAAGTTGCACTTTGCTGAATCAAGGTATGAGGAGAGAGTTGTAATTAACTATGCTCCAGAGCAATGTGATTTTGAGCAACCCATACACAGGTTATGGAGTCTCTCCCAGTTACCCTCTATTCCTTCAACCGAGGCTCCTCTCCCATTGACTACTCCTCTGGTCCCATCTTCCTACCGAACTCTCTGACTGCCAGATGTTCCTCCTGTTCCCACTCATACCCCCAGTAAACACCTCTTTCCATCCACTTCCTCACTGCCTTTGATATCTCCCCTCTTCTGATTGACTGTCTCCCTTCATCCTCAACTTATATCCACTCTCTCCTGTTGTATATGCATTCTACTGTCCCTTCAAATGCCCTGTTCCTATAGATTGACTTCTTCTCTTTTACTGTTTTACTATTTAATCCCTTTTCATTCCACTCATTCCCCTCAGAATAATCCAATCTTGTTCGTTCATAGTGCTGCACCCTGTCTGTCCTGATCACCCTGGCTTTAACTAGGCATTCAAGTTTCGTGAGCTGCTGGCAAATCAATCTCTGTTGTCTCTGTAACAGGTTGCAAGAAACACGAGCTGCTCTGACCAATCAACTTTGGAATTTGTGATCTCGCAAATCCCATCAACGCGTGTGCTTTCACACTCAGAAGGATATGCTTAGCACACGTGGCCCATGGTGTCCTGCTCGGATTTGGACCTTACATTGGAGAACCGCATGGCTATCAAACTTCCTTGGATGTTGGCTGTCACCGCCTCTGCCTCCATAGTCATATCACGCTGACTGCCATCGGCAGTCATCATCTGTCAGTCAGCACATCTGCACCCAATAATTGACTTGCCAGTGACCATTTCACTGAATACGCAGCTCCCCGATCTACCATCAATTACCATTGGTAGCCGGTGCGGATGAATTCGACTGCAAATGGTTTGCAAGGCCTTGGCATATCCGAATTCAGTGTATCTGACATGATCTTTCACCACCGAGAAGGCAGAAACATGAGCGATTCTGACAATCTTTATTTTGGCCAGGGTCCTGGCAGCAACATGTGTTCTCTTGGGAACCAAGACAGTTTTATCATTTGGTTGTAGTGTAAGGGTAAAATCGCTTATTTGTGGCTTGTGATATGCTAAAATGGTGTAATCGAGTACACTCCCTCCATGGTCTGTATAGTTCCAAGTATCTGGGACCACCGCTTCTTTTGGTGACACTTGTGGAGTTTGTGTAGTCTTTGAAACTGTGTTTTGGATGGGGTCTGTCATGGCCAGTTGCATGCTCACTGTCACCGCTTTCCTCATTGGTCATTTCTGCTGGGTACTAGCATTTGCTAACTCATCTGGAACTTTGTGCTCCATATGAACGCACTTACTGTCTCAGATCATTACCATGACCATGCTCTTCTATCACCCAACGACAAGCGCACACACTGTCGAGGCACATAGTACTTCTAACCGCTGTTCCCTGAATTCATGGTTTACACATGCATCTCTCTTGTCCTCCGTTTCACTTTCCACCTCTTCCTTTGCTCTGCTTTCACATTGCATCACATCTTGCTGTGTATACTCCATGCTCAGTTCCTCGACATTGTCTCCATTACCATCCTTCGTACCGTCGGGACCTCCAGGATGGCCAGCATTATACCCATCAATTACCAACAGCTGTTGAGTGATCCCGGAGTGAAGGCAGTCACCTGCCAACTGGCCAACTCAAAAAGCTGAGATCTTACAATGCGCTGCCACGGGTGAGGTTGCAATGCAGCCGTGGTGGCTACTCCCGCTCCCTGCTGCACGTGCCGAGCCGCTTTCAGGGCGTACTCCGACATGGACAAAAACCTTCTTTCCAGTCGATATCCAACTACCTCCTGCATCATGTCCTCCTCTTGGTCTTAAGGTCTGTCTTCCATGTCAATTGTGATCGACAATCCCTTGTGCCTGATCGGTGCGCACATCCACACAGAAAATGGAGATGTGTCCCAGCGGTTGACAATGGATACAGGGTCGTAACAAGTGCTGTGGAAACTATTGCAAGTGGGTCTCAGTCAGTAGTAAGTAGGTCCCTGGGGTGCATTTAGAGGTGAGAAGTTCATTAGTGGATGTAAAGGTGGATGTTTACCTCAGATAGTGTACACCTGGGCAATCTGGTGACCTCAATTGCTGGGGACATTCCCCTTGCTAATCTGGAACGGGGAGGCCTCCCAGTCTATGATCAGATTGTCCATTGTCGTATCGATTGTATCTTTGACTTGAGCAATTGGAATGTTCTCTGCAGCGTGCCCTGCTGCCAGGATATCATTGTTAGGAATTGCCGAAATGTTCACTGTGACTTGAATGTGTGGGAGCAGAACTCCAGCTGTAACTGAGTAAGGATAGACGCCTGGTACCCTAGGGGCTCCTTCCGAATCTAGCAGGGCAAGGGGCTCATTAGCAAAGAAAATGTCAAGGAAATTCATTCGGGGTGTGTCATGTTAGAACATCAAGGTGTATCTCGGATCCAGTCTGAGTTTCATTACCATGTTGACCCTCAAATCTGTTTGGAGTGCCCCAAGCAACATGGCCACTTGTGAGTGATTGGCCAAAGCTCTGTGTTCAATCAAAATGCAGCTGATGTTGTCATAAGCAGGAATGTAGGCTATCAGCCTTGCAGACGTTGTCTTTCTTTCCTCTTTCAATAGCTCCCAGATCATCTTGATTTATCTGGTTATCATTTTGATTGTCATTTCTAAGGTTTCTGACCAGGAGTATGGGAAGGTTGCCATGATGTCTTGGGCCTCCCGGTCAGGCCCTGTGAGAGATGAGGGCTGTTATCAGCTTCAAACAGCTTGGTAATATCCACTCTGCCAAATGCTGGGGCACCCATGATCCTTGGCTGTGGCATTTGCCCCCATTCTTCAGCAATGGTGGGTGCCAAGACCTCGATAAATTGCGTCTAATCATGCACATGGTTGGATGAGGCATTAGCGGAAGGTCCAGTGCTTGTAAAAGAGCTGGCATTGGTAGAGAATCCACCATCACATGGGTGTCCACCACTAGGGGATTGGGCACTACCACTGGGGGCAGCAGTAGCTGAAGTAGATTGGATGTGCTCAGTCAACATTGTGATTGGTACTGTTGTAGCAGTTTGGAGATCGGATTGATGTTTCGAAGGCAAATTGGCAGTAATTGGTGATCTAAGGTCAAGTGCCAGTTTGTGAGTTTTTGGCAGGGGAGTTGGGTCAATAGGTGCTGTGTTTGAGGTAAGCTCTTTCTTTCGTTCTTTCTTCCCAGCTTTCCCACTTCTCACAGTCTTCCCTCTTAGTATCCTGCAACCTAGTTCATTTCTTGTGTTCTATTCCCTGCTACTTTCCCCTGTTCCAATGAATAGTTGTATCCTCATGACCATTCTTCATAATCTTCCCAGAATATTCCCCTCCATTTCTCAGTATGGCTTTTGATCAGTGTCTTCCTTAGTACAGGGGAGTTGTCCTTTTAGACATTTGTTCTGCCATACCAGTATAAGGTCAGTGTATGTTCTTGGAGTTAGTTCTCTCTGCAAGCTCAGTGACTGTCATCCTACTAGTGGGTTGGTGCTATCATCATGGTGTTCATCCAAGTATAAGGTCGGAGCCTTTCATCCTGGTGTTTGGTCACTGATGATTTCTTGGTGTTCCAGACGGTATAATGTTGGTGCATTGTTCATTAGTGACATCGATGTACCTGGCCAACTTCACCCTGTAATAGAATGAGTAATTATTAGTACTGTCTCTTGAAAGGTTGATATTTCCATCTGTGTTTGCTCTGCTCGCAGGGTGGGTTGCTTTCATCAGTTTCTTCTCTCCATGTTGACATTTATTACGTTGTGGGGGCCTTTACCAACATTTCATGTCAACCCTCCCAAATCAAAATCCCCATTTGGGCTTCATTCGTGCTGACATGGCGGAGCTACATGGCACAGGGCCAACCAACAACACTGTGGCGAACATCTCAGGGCATCCGAAGGGAATTCACTACAAAGAGGGGTTCAGGACAAAGGAGGGTAGGGGGAGGGTGATCAACGTCAGCAGAAAAATATTCCGTTCGGGCGGAATGGCTCTGTCAGAGTGGACCCGCTCCATCAGAGCCGTCAGAGACACCCTGGTGGCGGATTACTCCCCGCCCGGCGTCAATACAACGCATCATGTTGTATATCGCCCTCCGATCGCTGTTTCAAAGTCTCTTCGCGTTGTGTCGGTTGCCTATTTTAAACGATCACTCTCGCGTTGTGGCCAACTGTGACAATATGTCGGAATGAGTTCATTGGGTATGCTCTTGTATCAGGATTGCAATGCGATGGGTGACGCTGCGACTATCTCTCCTCACGTTGTTTCTACCTGCGCGCAAAATGCAATTCTCTCTTCACTTATTATACACATCACTCCATGTCGCCAGATCGATGTGGCTATTGACAATCCATCGCTCGTTCCGTCCGTCTCCTGTCTTACTCCTGGTTGCTATCTCTGAAATTACGTGCACGCAGCCGACTATATTTCCCACGCTGAAAACTTGCAAAGCAACGGCTGCCGGTGCATTTCTCACTTGTACAAATTTCGAGACCGGATCCAAGTTACCCGAGGTTTCAGGTATTGTAGTGAGCTCCAGGGCTAACCAGTACTCAACGAAAGCTCCATCCTCGTGTTGGAGTTTGATTTTGAATAGTCGTTGCAGTTGCCACGGGAGACGCCCATTCAGCGCGCCATGTCACCTCCCCGGGCGTTGCTTGACCCACACCCAGTTGTTCCGTCAATCCCCTCCGCGCCAGCTCTGGCTTCCTGTGCATTGACACATCTGAGATATGCGTTCACCATCTAAACCCTCAACTTGAACCTTAATACCATGGTAAATACAGAGCTCCATTGCGTGCAGTTGTTCATCCGATATATCCATCTTGTTACAACTCTTATGCTTGATACACTCCCGTGTGCGGCTGAATAATGCCACGCAGTGCATTGTGTCTTGCGTATTGTCGAGTAATGCTCTGAAGTCTTTGATCATAGGGTCAGGATGCTTTCCATCACGGCGGTTTTGGGGTGCCATGAATTCGGGCTTCGCATATGACTGAGGGCTCAGGGGGGCAGCCAGATCAGCACCGGAAAGTGAGGACTTTAGATGCGGCAGCACTGTTCTCCCGACGCTGAGCGAGGGCTTGGAGATTGAGCTCTCTGACTTCGAAGCAGAGGATGCAACGCTGAAAGGTGATTACTTGTGGCAGGTAGTTGAGATTATGATGGGAGGCGTTCCAACCGTCCTTGAGGTTCGTTGTATGTGCTGGTTCATGTCTCTCGGCAGAATACTGTTGCAAGGCTCCGTATTGACGAATCTTTTCGACCCAATGAGATATCAAGTGGATCTTCGGAAAGTTGAAGTCGGCATCTAACTCCTTGGAAACATCTATCTCGTGGCTGATATAATCCTGACAGGCATTCATTTCGCGCCGCTTCTTAGACGGCGTCCAAGTTTCAGCATGTGTTTCCTCATCTACCTATCGCTTCTTCACGAGGTCCGTCCTCAGGGCATTGGCTGTAGCCTTCGCCTTTTTGCCGGCTCGCCTGAGTAAGAATACATCTTTGAAGGTGTGAAAACGACGCACGGCGTCCTCCATCTAGCTCCATGTTGCATCATTGTGATATTTATATTGAGCATAGATATACAATTCTAACAATGCCCGTGTGCACTCAATTGCGCGATTGAATATGAGACGCTGAGCAGGGCTTCCGCCTCGTAGAGACTGGGTTACAACTACAAGCACGTACCGGCTCATTTCCTTCTTCTCCTTCCCATTCCATTTAGAAACTTCTTCATATGACTCATTTTTTGGTGTGAGGTCGTGGTAAGCAGGCACGGATTACCAGAGTGCATTGTACTTGTCGAGCCGTTCATGCGTCTTCATGAAGTGGAAAATCATCTTCTGGAGGTGGTCAAGCATGCCGATCTGCATTGTATGGAGGAGGTTGGGTTCAGGGAGGTCGCTCACGATACAAGGAATATGTCAAAACACGTTGAATCCTTGGTGACTATGTCGCGACCAGAGTTCGGCATTGGTTGCCTTGATGTTGGGATCGCTGAGGGTTCGATATAGATTGTGATCCCACCGGGGGTGTTGCTTGTTAGGAGGGACATAATCTCCACGTTCGTTCTTTCAACACTCACATCAAAAATGGACATCCCGCTCGAGATGATGTAGGTCGCTATACTCAGGGCAATCTGCAAGCCATGCTGCTAAAGCCAGTATGCAACGCCTGACATTGCCATCTGCACAGAGGACGTTGTAATACCCGCTCTCAGCGCTGGGAGTGTGCTTACAGGTGAGAGGCTGAAAGAACCGCCGGAGTACTTCGTTCAGCACCTCTCGGTTTGTTCACCGCTACTCATCCAGCCGCTTCTGAGGAATATTGCGGTTCTTGATTGGAATCGGCAGGAGAGCGACCATCACGACGCTGTCCGTTGAGGGCATCTGGCGGATCTTCGAAGATAGATTGCCAATTGTCATATATACAGGCCACTCTTTCTTGTCGCCAGCAAAATTCGAGAGATGTGTTCCGTCGGACTTGACGATCAAGGGAACCAGTGTATCCCCCACTCTGAGCGTTGCCTAAACGTCGATTAGCACGTTATGATCCTGGAGTCTCTCTCTTTACCTGTGTCTTGCACCACCAGTCCGCAGTGTGCATTTTGGTATAGAGGCGTTTCGGTGGCGCATCGCGGTTAAAGCAAAGCTGAGGGGCGTAAATATGATGCTCGGCGTATGCTGGCTGCCGCATCAACCATCTCATGCTTCTGATGATGTCTCGACTCCAGTATTTGATAGGGCGTTGGTGATTGTCATTCCATCTCATATCCTGGAGAGTGTGTAGTTCCCACTCCCTGAGTGCCTGATCATCCGGCATGCTAGCCACGAGCTTCTGGATGCCATCCCCGTTCTTGAAGCTTGAGAAATGCAGAGCGGTATTTTCTTCCTTCAGCACATCGTCGTAGTACGTCTTCATGCGCTTCTTCTTGATCCCACACTGGATATATTTGTACTCTTCACACGTCGCAAACGGGTAGTAGGGATTGTTCTATAGGTTCGTCTCCAGGCAACCCTGAGCGTCGTGTTCCCATCGCTCAGAAATGTAGTTGCTCAGCGGAGCATCGGCACCGGGGTTTGTTTCCGTCCGCGGCAGAAGAGGTGGCGGTGGTTGAGACTCCAAGTCTGCGATGTTTTCAATGTGTTTGAGGTAGGGAAATGCATCCAAGTCTTCTACTGAATCTTTGTTAGCGTTGAATTCACGACGCTGAGCGGGTTCAACGCGTCGGGGCACGCTGTGAATAGTCAGATTCTTTGCAACTTGAAGGTGTTCAGGATGGTGTAATTTGATATGATTAAGTCGCCAGCTGTCTGAGGTGAACATCTTTCGGCATGAAAATTCGGGGCAACGGAATGGGGTCTTCTCTGGCATTGTCGACAACACGGGAGGAGTGGAGTATTCACTGTGGAAAGGGACGAAAGTTGGTGCTGGGCCTGAGCAGTCTGGTGTGGGTAAAAGCTCACGATACTTGAGAGATTTATTGAGCCTCAACACGATCACACAAGGAGTTGCAAAAACACTGCATGCGCGATGTCTAGTGTTAGCAACTGTTCCGGACCGTCACTTCGGGTCCGGGTCCGGGTCCAAACCGAACCGGTGCCAAATTGGTGGTCCGGGTTGTCAATAAACCCGAACTGCCTACTCGGGTACGGTTTCAGGGTAAACTCCCACCCCGTCTGAATTGGGCGGGTTGTCAGCGGGTCGCCCAGCGGGTCCATCTATAGATTCATATATGGCTCTTGGATTTGCAGTGCGTTAAAAGTATCTTATCGAAATCGCATTTACAGCAACCAACAACGTGCTTTTGCTTGTTGAGCAGTTTGCAATGTCGATCAATTCGGTATCTGTGTTTCACCTTCGATATATGCTATTTTTGCTTAACAAGGTGGTCAATAATACTGTTATGAACGGGAAGATCCGCGCGATGCCTTGATTACGAAATATGCAAGTCCTAAAACTGTTGACGCTCTGTTGACGCTCATTTTCAGGATGCCGAAGGGAGCATGTCGCGGTTGTTTTTGCCAGTAAAGGCTTCCAATATCTCATAGATGGATGTCCGCAACCAATCGGAATAATAACTTACTCAAGATGCAAAGATGAAAATCTTTCATGTTCCGTTGACGCTCATGCTAAGAATGGGGTGGTGACCGTGTTGCTCTCCTTTTTGCCAATACAAGCGGCCAATACCTCCGTTATGCATAACAACGACCAAGTCACTGGTGAATTAGCGTACTTACAAGACTACAAATCGTTGACGCTCCGTTGACGCTCATGCTAAGAATGGGGTGGTGACCGTGTTGCTATCGTCTTTGCCAATAAAAGCGGCCAATATGTCCGTTATGCGTAACAATGACCAAGTCACTGGGGAATTACCGTACTTACAAGACCACAAATTGCTGACGCTCCATTGACCCTCATGCTAAGAATGGGGCGGTGACCGTGTTGCTATCCTTTTTGCCAATAAAGGCAGCCAATACGTCCGTTATGCATAACAACGAACAAGTCAATGGTGAATTACCGTACTTACAAGACCACAAATCGTTGACGCCCCGTTGAGGCACATGCTAAGAATGGGGCGGTGACCGTGTTGCTATCCTTTTTGCCAATAAAAGCAGCCAATACGTCCGTTATGCATAACAATGACCAAGTCACTGGTAAATTACCGTACTTACAAAACCACAAATCGTTGACGCTCCGTTGACGCTCATGCCAAGGATGGGGCGGTGACTGTTTTGCTATCCCTTTTGCCAATAAAAGCGGCCAATACGTCCGTTATGCATAACAACAACCAAGTCACTTGTGAATTACCGTACTTACAAGTCCACATATCGTTGACGTTCCGTTGACGCTCATTCTATTGTATTGTCCATTCAACATCTGCTGCCGTCGATAATTGTATTCATCCTGATTTGACTTTATCGATTGTCTTTCTCCTTGAATAAGACTGGGCCCTGTGGCAAAGCCGAGCGGCATAATCATGTTGCACTGTTCACTCTCACATGACTAAAAATGATGTATCATGCCAAAAGATTCATGCCAAAAGATTCATTGCGCCTGCTATGCATCCATTTATGAACCGATATTCACAAGCTACTGCTTACCATTCGCCCATAATACATCTCTAACTGAAACTCTCGGTCAAGCTACATAAAGCTGGTGAACCATTGACGCATCCTGTCCTACTTTTTCTTTCCTGCTTTATTGCTCCGCGTTTCAACTGCATTGACCGTCACCAACACCTTTTCAGCCTGTCTCTTTGACTTCCGGGTCGGCCGAACCAATCCGGGCACATTTGGAGGGGCGCTCACATCCTGCTGCTCTGAGCATTCCGGATCCTCGATGCCATTGTTGTGCTCTATATCGGATTCATCATCTGCTGCACAATCCTCTTCACTGTCATTTGGATTATCCAAGTCGCCATTCCAGTTAAGCCAATCATTGGTATCTGAAATGCTTTGAGGTGCACTATCATCGTCGCTTTCGACTGGATGACGGTTGATTCTCCCGATCCGGCGGACATTTAAGATTTGAGTTCTTACTCCAGGGACTTCCTTTGCAGACAAAGCTGGTGGCAAAGGTGATCTTTCTGACAATTTAAATGCAGCGGCACCATCATGTTGAAAGAGTGACCAGGATGCTTTGACGATCTCTTCCATGTCTGAAATGTATTCCACGGCGGTCATCTACTTGTTTTGAGCGCGAGATTCCTTCTGGGTAGCTCGTAGGTTTTGGCTGCCCTGCCACAGCTCCAAAGAGTCGTGAACCTTGGCCATTCTGTGCAATTTCCTTTCCTCCGCCTGTTTCTTGATTTCCGAGTCGTTTTCTGTGTTCGTGGTATCCAATTCTGGGTCAGTGCCTGCCAAAGTCCCGTTATTGGGTCCAGCAAACGGCCTTACGACGACTTTTTTGCGAATGTTCTCGCCTGTGATTTTTGACTGCCTCCAGCCGATAACATCTCGGCCAAGGGAACAACTGGCCTCCACTCTGACACCATGTGGTATGATAGAGAATATGTCGCGCGCCACATTGGAGAGATCGGCGTACTTTGAGTGCGTTTCCTCCTGTTGTCGCCACCAGTCGGTTATGTCCGGTATCCAAAATGTACTGCTAATCTCCATTGGGTCCGAGTGGTAATCATTCAGATTTGG
>Ga0307515_10004857_pt1 | contig 27495 bp, 20 predicted proteins | sample 17_EM_MG_FD_194513 | JGI IMG/M metagenome (GOLD analysis project Ga0307515, IMG submission 194513) | Populus trichocarpa ectomycorrhiza microbial communities from riparian zone in the Pacific Northwest, United States - 17_EM | ecosystem: Host-associated > Plants > Roots > Unclassified | place... | reverse complement strand
TGATCCAGATCATTTTTTATTTATTTATCTGTTGTTGTTGTCGTCGTCTATTTTTATCATATCATAAATTTAATCAAGGTTATTGAATCCAATAAAACCAATAATATGACTTTTAGATTTCTCTTATTTTTTAAAAAAATATTATAGTCACCTAACATTTTATTTCACTTTGAAAAAAAAATTTAGTCTGCCTACTTCTTTATGTAGGTCACCAACCTAGTTGCTTTTATATTCCATCTTGAATTTGCTTTAAAAAAATGATATTTCATTTTATATAGGTAGATAATTTAATTTTAATTTTAATTTCTAATAAAACATAGAGATTATTATGTTAGCAATAGTGTGCTTATCCATAATAAACTAAAATCTTTGTTGCCTCGTAATTTTGATACAATCAAATTTTTTCTTTTTATGAATTAATTATTTTATCTCAATATAAAAAAATATAAATAATAAAAATATATTTAGTTGTAAGGATTGAGATAACAAAAAAATATTTTCAATTTTATTTTTGCAAATAACATATCCTTTATGTAACTATATATTATATTAAGTATTGTTAACTTATCTAATAACTAAAGATTGCATATTAGAATCTTTTAAACAATCCAATGTTATTGAAAAGATTTAAACTATATGAAGCAAAGCACAACATTACTTAATCATGGAGATCAACTAAGTTCATACAAAGAAAATTTCAATTTTTTATTGATCTCCCAAAATCAAATCAAAATCCACAAGCTCCCCCATCTAAATTTCCGCCTTAAAAATCCAAAAATTCCCACAGGGATTTCCTGTTCTCTCTCTCTCTCTCTCTCTAAAAAAAAAAGTGGGAGAGAATCAAATATCAATCACCCTAACCACCACCACTACAATGGCTGAATCTTCTCCTCCCCCTCCTCTTCCACCAAGCCCTAACCACATGGTCCCACCGATCCCACATACAGACCCACCTCCACCTCCACCTCCTCCTCCACGATCATGTAAAACTTGTTTACTTTCAAAAAGACCAAAACTTAGAGTGACCTCTGAGTTTGACAGTGACTCTTCTTTGTTCTTCCACAAAGTTTCCTGTAAGCTCCTTGATAGCTTTGCAAAGTTCAAACTTTCTTTTCAAAACAACAACAAGGGTGAACTCTCTCAACCCCAGTTTGCTTTCACTTCCAAACTACTCTCCATTCATTATGACCTTGAAGAACATAATGCCCTTGTTAAGGGTTCTTTTGATCTTGGTCCTAATTTGCATTTTAAGGCTGCCCATGATGTCAAGGTCCAATTTTTTCACTTCAACTTTGTTTCTTCCATGGTGGTTCCTTTCTTTTTATTTTTTTATTTTTTGACATGGGTTGTTGTTGTTTGTAGGCACAGCAAGGAGAGGTGGCTATGGTTGCTGACTTGGGTGATCCTGGTTATGCACTTGAAATTTCATCTCCTGTTCCAACTGTTGGAGTGGTAAGTACTAAGCTCCACCATTTTTCATTCATGTTATTGTTAAACAGTGTAACATTTTCAAAGTTGGGAACTTTTAGGGGATTCAAAAGTTTGTTCTTACTTGTTTTCTGGCGACTCACTGGGGAATTTTGGCTTGTGGCTTTGGGATATTGATTGGGGTTGGAGGAGAAAATAAAAGATGGTCTCTTTTTGTATTTTTTTCCCCCTCCTTTTGTTCACATATATGGTCTTCCTGTTGTTGCAGCCGAGGGCAACCCTAAAATTCCCGCTTGGTGAAGTTTCATTGGAGGAGAAAGAAGAGGAGGAACTAAGGAGAACATTGTCAGTTAGTGGTGTTGTCAAAAGTCAGTTAATGAATGGCCTCTGCACTGCTCAATTTAGTGATGAAGATTTGAAACTGAAATACTGCTACAAGGTAAGGCTATATTTCACTAAGATCGTTTTTGCATGTGTTGTCCGATTAATTGCCCGGGCATCCTCTCGTACTGGTCCCTGATATCTATACTTGTACAATGAATATAATTTTTGAATGGATTTTGGATTATGCAAATGAGTTATTTTTGCCCAGGTGGTCTCATGGCTCTTTCTGGATTGATTACATGCTTTATGTGGTGTTTCGGTGTCTTTATAGTGCCTTTATATAGGATATGCTGAAGAGTTTTGAATTCATTGCAGGATGAGGCACTTTCCATTATCCCTAGCATTTCACTGCCTTCAAATGCTTTATCATTTGCATTCAAGCGTCGGTTCACTCCTTCGAATAAGTTGAGGTACAATCTCTATACACTTTATCCAAATCCAGGGGAGGAGTATCCTCTCTTTCTCTCTCCATACTCTGAAGTCCTTGTTTCATGTCTCGTGTTATATGTCCTTTTGACAAATGTGTTAACTTGGATGATGCATGTCCAAGATTTGTATCGCTCCTATAAATGAATGCATGACCGTAGTCATCCTCAATAGTTTCTTGTTTTTAAGAGGGATAAATGTCTGTCTTTCCAGTTAGTGGAGAAGGGGAGAACACACCCTAGTAACTTATCCCAATCCGCAGACTTGCGATGTAGCTCGATTGACTGTTTTTCAGGGAATTGAAGAGAGGGTGCAAGTTCCTTATCAGATTTTAATATTATCATTTTATTTGGACATTCATCTATGTTAATGTAGATTCTTAAGCGGGTTGTTATGTATTAATGTGTGATGCAGCTACTGGTACAATTTTGATACTAACAACTGGAGTACTGTGTACAAGCACACCTATGGGAAGGATTTCAAGTTAAAAGCTGGTTATGATTCAGAGGTGCGTCTTGGCTGGGCATCGCTTTGGGTAAGTTTTCCTATTTATTAAGATTTTCAACCATTGCTTTTCCTATTTGTCTGCAATTGTAATTATACCTCAACCTATTGGGCAAGTGTCACAATTTTTGCACTCGTACAGTGACAGTCAATGTTGATGGGTCTTCTATCTCTTAATGATAATTTAAACTCATTGCAAGCTTGTTCTGATTAGTGATAATACCATTTTGTCATTTTCCCCCTATGTTATAAAGATTTGTAGTTACATAACCACTCCTTGTTGTACGGGCTAAAGCAGAGAGGGTAGTGCCTTTGATGTTTTGACATGGCATTTTTGAAGTTTTGCCTTTATGATCTACAGATTTAGTCCATTTTTCTAATGTATATAGTTTTGGCTCTTTAGCACCCAAAAAAGACTAATTACATTGAAGTATGAATATGAACAACTAGCATAATATGTTACCGTCGCATTGCCAAGTATGGTAAGATTGCATCTCAAAAGTCAGTAACTTTTTAGGAATTAGGATGCCATGATACTTGGAAGAAGGAAATAGAAATTCAATAACTGAGGATCATAACCCTTTTCGCAACTTAGTATATGTAAAGTAGTCACGTTTCTTATTTGGTAACGGAATTCAAGAGGCGTTAATATATGACCTTGTAATGCACAATCTCAATGCTGTAGGTTGGAGATGAAGGTGGCAATGCAAAGACCGCCCCGATGAAGATGAAGGTCCAATTTATGCTGCAAGTGCCACAAGATGACATCAAAACTTCAGCACTAATGTTCCGTGTTAAAAAGAGATGGGACATATAACAGTACGGTCTGTTGATGGGACTCCCTTGTTTCTGTTAAATGCGGGTTCCACTTGAGTAGTTCTGGGTCTTGCCCATCTGTGATATTGCTACATAAGAACGTCAGTTGGTTAATAGTTTCTCCTTGCAAGAAATCTCTCTTCTGTGGGTGTGGGAGCTTAAAGTGGATATCTAGTGAAAGGAAGCTCCTGCTGAGATTTTTCCCATGGCATGTTGTTGAAGTTGGCATTATTATAGTGCAGGAAAGTCTGTTATTCGATCATCCCTTTGCCAAATTTTAGTAGATCTAACAAATTGTTGAATAAAAATAAAATGAACCATGGTAGTTGCTGCTAAATCAAACCGGCTATAAATGGCAGGAAAACTGCTAGTGCAGAAGAGAAGGTTCTTGTGGAGACAAGCTACTCTCTTTACATAAGCGACTGTTCGAATTGGTCTCCATTTAAACAGCCGAAGCTAATTAACTTGATTTGCCTAGACGTGAACAGGCCAAAGTTGAGTTGATCAATTTTGTCTCAAATTGATCCGAGCGTAGAATGTGTTACTGAAAGCATTTCAATTGAACAGATCCTCGTGTCTTTGGATCTGAATTGGGAGCATCCAACTGCTTAGCAGACCTGAACGCTAACTGCTCGAAATTTACAATTTAGAAAGTTTGCAACTTGAAAGTAAACCCTGACCACAACCACAGCCAAGCCCCTCAAATGTGGTGGCAGCCACCGTGGTTATGGAATTACTAATCACCTGAAAATAAGTGAAAATGCAAAATTCTCCACTGTTGTCATCCTAGATTCATATATACCAAGCGAAGCAAATGTCAATTGTCTAGAATTTTCGACATGAAAGATGTCCTCTTACATTAGAAATTCAAATCCTTGAGACAACTTTTCAACTCCATTAAGTTTTCTATGGCCAATAATTGGATCAATGAACTATAAAAATTGGATGCCAACTTACAAATACAGAAGAAATTGCCGTTTGTAGGTGAGCAACTTAACTATTGTTTCTCATAAGATCCAGATGTAGTATAGTTACAGGTGAGTTTCAGTGGGTCACGACCACTTCAATTCAAGGCTTTGCATAACAGAGCTGCAATACAAGAACTGTTTGGCTTCAGAAGACTAACATGGTCAAGCCTCTCTTGAAGCAAGATTACTGCCAAAGTTAACAACTTGGTTTTAATATGCAAATGCTCAGAGAAAGCAGTAAAACAAAAATAACACAGCATGAGAAAAAGAAAAGTAAATGGAAGGAAGCAGACCTCTACATATGTACACAGAGCTTTGTGGATTAGGTCAGTCAGTCGTCGTTGTTAACAAGGTCATTTTCATCATTATCCTGCTCGTATATCTGATATTCCCCATCACTGCTTTCACCATCTTGCTTTTTGTCAACACTGGCGTCCATCGATGGGAAACTATTTAAGAGTTGTTGCAAATAGCTTGTCGAGGTGTTCTCCATAGCTAGATGCAGGTGTGTATATATAGGACACACAAAGCAGCAACAATATAAGGGCAGGTTTCAATAAAAAAAAACATTGCTATAGAGAGATACTTACTGCAAATTTTTTTTCTTCTGTGCACATTTAAAACATAACAAAGGATGGGAATGATAAAAGGATACAGGAATAAAAATTCAACGAAATATTGCCAGCCTCACCAGCCTACAAACAAAAAGAAAAAACTTCAAAATGCTTTATCAAAGGAAACTGCGCAAAAAATGTGTAAAGCAGACATTTGATTACCAAATCCATTCCATGTATCCAATTCCTCTTCACCATCATCAGATTCGAGTTCGTCCACCTCAACATCAACTTGATTTTCACTAGCTTCATTGTTTTTAAAGGTTTCATGATCTAAAAAGAATTGAGAACCAAGCAGGAAAGAATTTAACAGCCAAACACACATTCCTACAGTACTCTCATGCCAACTATTGCAAGTTTGCAACTATAGCATCATTCAAAAAACAACCTTCACTGATAGCTCAGCCAGAGTTCAGAGTAAGGCGCAAAATAATGAAAGGAAAGAAAAAGAAAAAGTGAATAAATATGAGGAAAGGAAGAAGAATAAGCAAAGAGAATTATTGCATGCTAGAAAAACCATTGTTTATTTATATGTTTGATAAATATAAAAGCTCAAATCACTTTTGGTCATAATGGTTTGAAATTCTTACAGATTCGTACTCATGAGACTATTTCAAAAAGTGTAGGATGGCACAACAAATCGGAATAGATAAACTTCATAAAAGATGAATATTACTATTTAAAGCAAAATTGGACAAACAACAAGCGCAGGAGTTAATTTAAACCTTCATTAGTTTGCTGATGCTCCTCCTGAACAGGTTTTGGTGCATCTTTGTAAATGCATAATCTCTTTGACTTCATAAATTTCTCAGAAGCAGCTTTGAGAAATTTTTCCGCACCAGTTTCTGGGTATAGTGATAGGAACCTCACCTTTACACAAAGTCTTAAACTATAATGCACATGCGGTGATAACCATCCTGTTTCATACTGCCAACTAAATTACATTAATCCTTGATATTTAAACACGAACAAACATTAAACTACAGAAACAGTTTAGATAAAAACATGAAAGTATATAAGTTGCCTCCATATGATAAATTTTATCCCTGTCATGACCTGTTAACAAGTCATGAATTTATAACCAAACTACCCTCATCCCAAGACATGCAGATGTAAGCAAATCATCATGAATGGTCAATCATTAGAGATTGATCAATTGAACCAAGTAGACGAATGAAATTTGATTCTTTGTTAGGATTTGCTATTTCTTTTGGATTTTTGTATAGGAATGGCAGTCTACCAGCACGCTTTCCATCAAAGATGTAAAAGTAAATATACTGTAAAAAGCTCTATTTCTTTATGTGGTAGCTCATGTTGTTTATTTAATGGTTTAACAACCTGATCAAATAGAGTAAAAGGCCACAAACTTAGGTACAGTGTTCAGAATTGAGATGGACACTATGATAACAAATCTTGGCAAGTACAATGTGATGAATTTACTATGTGATTTGTATTAGACATGGAAGAGAATAACACTGAAACATGCAGTGTATTTTGATATTTGATGCAGCACCATACATATATGTGCAATATGTTCTGCTGTATTATCATGCTCAAAGCTCAAATAAGCACACATGCCAACACATATAATATCAATATCAACACAGCTCAACATGAAAAACTCACAATGCAACTTGTCTGCTTCGAAGGCTTTTGTATCTCTTGTTGAATGTAATCATCATCAAGTTCATACACCTGGAAAGAATATTGGTTTCTGTAAGGAAAAAATCGAAATTTGCATAAATCCTCCCATCTATGCTTCAAGCTGCAAAGTCACAAAGACGCACAATCAGTATGTGGATGAGCTTTGGCATGGAAAAAGTAAATAGTCTTGGCGTGGAGATATGAGCCCCTTGTGGACGGTGCATATCAGTTCTCAAACATGTAGTTACATACATAAATCACGTGGAGAGATCTAGAAAGGTAACAGGACAATAAAGAGACCATGTCAATTGGCATATCATAAGCTTCAAGTAGCAGCATCTATCATTGCCAATCCAAAGACCTTGGTATAGGAATGAGGTTGGCCTAGTTGTTGACAGTGATTTGATGTCAATAGAACTCTTTTGCACAAGCTTATAATATTCTCTAGGAAGAGGTGTGGTATCATCCATCATCCTCAATGCCATGGTCCTGGCAGTAAAAACATTGCCTCAATAACTTAGGGGGAAATTAGTTCATGACTCTAAGTAACTACAAAAGCGAACCTAGGGTCTGTATGACACCAGTAGACAGCTCAGCATAGGTGTGCATCCAAGGAGCTGGTCTATGAGTTATAAGGCCCTGTGATACCATCAATGGCAACAAGACACCCAAATGGGCATTAAGCTTTGGGATCAAAAGATTTGAGGTAGGCCAGGAACTAAATGATGCAATGACATGCTAGTGGATGCACTGTGAATGTATCAGAAGCTTCAATCTGCCAGGTAATTGCACACCTGAAATGGTGCTGCCACTGCCCTGCTTATACAACTATTTTGGCCCTGGCATGCTCAGACCAGTCCCTTGTTTAACGGTGCAACAAACTATTGCACTACATTAAGCTGAATTGTTTGAGCTATCTTCAAATACTGCCACAGACTTCCCTTTCAATTTTGATGATTCCAGTTGGGATAGATTAAACTATTCCAAATTTCAGCATGGCTATGATACAAGGTAAACGTGTGAAACAATACTTACCCTTTGGCAGTGTTAGCATCACAGTAACTTTTTAATTCAGGCGGTACTCGAAAACCAATGCTTTGATATCTGCTAAAGAAAATACCATAGATGAGCATATGTCGAACACAGATTTCATGGTTCTCCAATCCAGATAAACACTTCAAAAGCACTGCATAGAAAGCATACTGATATGGAAACTCATGCAACAAGTTAAAATAAACTAGAACATAAGAGCAACTGAATTTCAAATTTAGTTCTCTTCCGAGCGACTCACTATAACGAGTTCTCATTCTCGTAGAAGAGAAATTTCTCTGACATGACAGTAGAATACTTAAGATTCTCTTCCAAAAGAAAAAGGATTAACCACACATTTAAAACCAACTGCAAGCTATCAACAATAAACATGGAAGGAAAGGGAAAGTGACATAAAATGCCAAAGGCTGTAAACCTGATCTATAAATCTAGTAAATGGACACCCAAGAGTCTGAACCTGGACCAGTAATATCCACACAAAAATTGCCCACAAACATCATGTGCTTCCCAAATTACTGTTTTCCTGGAGAAAGGTACATCTTTCCTCTGCTATAATGTTGGAAACAAGCTTGTTTAGTTTGTTTCAGGTGATGAAAAAGAACAGAACAAGCAGTTCCTTTGTGGGGATGATTAATCATGATTCATGGCACATCCTGAGGAGGCAGACATCTTTCATAATCTCTAAACCAAAAGACACAAGATTCTCAATGAACCGCCCTTTCTAATGCCTAATAGGAGCATGAAGACTTCTTCCATTCACATGCAAAAGAAACTAACTGACCAGTTCCTTAAAAGCCACTAAAAGAAAGAACATTAGGATCTGAGCCAAGAAAAGACCCAAAAAGAATGTTGAGGTAAGATCTCTCACCTGCGAGAATCGGGATCTTTGCGAGGATCATATCCCTTTCTGATCCAGAACTTCTGAAATGGTCCACCTGAAAAGTAGTACCCGACTGTGAGCAGAAGCCTGCCAGTTTAAACCAATGAAAGGTGATTACTCACATGAAATCAAACCTGTCTACTTGCCAGAAAATATCCAAATGAAGCAACCCCGAGCAACCCAACAAAGAATTATCAGAATAAGAGGTAGAAACCTTTTAAGTGTCTGGTAGGTAAATTTAAGATTCTTATCAAGCAAGCGTTCAATCAGTGAATATTTGGGCCATATAGGCTGCTCCTCAAACAGCTTAGATACAACCATCTGCCACTCCCACATTGGTGTGCCTTCTGTTATGAATTCCTTCCAATTTATTTCCTTAGGAATCTGTATGAAAGCTAAGGGCTGCCAAGTAAAACAAACAAGACTTTGTAGGATATAACTTGAATTTTTTAAGAGTTCATTGTTAGGTTTCATTGTAATGCTTTGTAGTTACTGCTGATGCCTGATGGGTATAATACTATAATCCATAACTCAACAAATAGGAACGAACACTCATCAAGAGGTCTACACAATAGAAATGCACTACATGTGGTCTGTACACAAGAAACACTTCTTAAACATAAAGAGCTCCCCTACCACAATTTAAAGAAATAAATCCAATCCAAAACATTTTAGAAACCACCCCTTAGATCGTTAGAAGGGTGGTTAACCCAATCAAAACATTATCTATTCTCTTGACATTCAAAAGCAATGGAAAGGCCATGGATACCGAACAATGTTCTAATATAAGTATCATTGTAGACAAGAAGGACATGAAAACATAATTACTCATGAAATGAAAGCCATGTAACATCAGGATATCTTCAACATCCTTAAAATCAATACCAAGCGCTGGCTCAAAGGTCATCTGCACAATGGAAAGTAAGAAAATGGTTAAGTTTAGCATAATGCTTTGTGAGTAAGATCTGACAAAGAGTAAATGTAATGAGATCTAACTCACAAATTGAGTATACAAGCTAATCTTGTAATCTCTGTACATGCCATGAAACCACATTAACATCTCACCTTAGTTCAGTGATGACTAGAAAAACCAATTCATTTTTATTCAATACCTTGGGATGAGTTTCTGGAAGTTCATCTTGTTTCTTTCTTGAACTTGATGTTGATGGTGGTCTTAACCTGAAGACATGAAAACTAAAATCAATCCTACAATTATTTGGCAATCTAGATTCCAAAAGAAACACTTATCAATCCCCTCTAACAGCATTTGTTGTTCCTCCTTCTTGGCACCGTAATCAAAGCCCTCCATTAAAAATTTGATTACAAAGTCAGAACATCATATAAACAACATGGGCAAAAGCATTCAGAAACAGAGCTTCTTACACAATATTTTCTGGCACGTCTTTGAGTGAAAAAAGTGGAGGCGGTAGCATCATCACATCATCCGGACCCAAATCCATTAGACCAGGTTTTTCTACAAAATCAAACAAACAGTATACCAAAACAAAAAAATTCCCGGTTTTATATACAAATGTAAACACTATACAAAAAACAATTGCTTTGAAAATATGGTTCCTTCATCTCACTACAATTCTTCCATCTCTTCCTGCCAACATCAGCATGAACTGGAACAACATGCTCGTAATCTGCCATTCCTACAAAAAATTCCAAAAGAGAAAGAACCCCAAAGCAAGAATCAAACTTTATCCCTTATTCAATAAAAAAACATAAAAGAAGACAGTTCCATACTAACCCTCAAAGTAATATGCCTCTGGTATTCTAGCAACAATATCAGCATGAAACTCATCTGTTTCTTGCTTTGCATCATTAATGGGACTTGACTTCTTCTTTTTAGTAATTTTCAATAACATACTGTGACAAGAACGAAGCTCTCCTGACACAGGATGTGAGTATGGATCCTCAGGGCGAAAATACAGTTCCAACGTATTAGATTGTGAACTACGAGCCTAATATTCCAAATTCAAAAAATTAACTACTAAAATTAATCACTAATAACACATAAGAAAAGCTGAAAAATAAAGGGCTGTCATTGGGACTTGGAGCTTGTTTGTTTAAGTACCTTGAGAATTGATTCAGTTCCTCCAAGAGTTTGGATAGCTCGAGATGTTGAAGAAGGATAACCTGGATAATGAACTGCAAAACCCTCATTCCTTGGTATCAATCCACTCACTTTCCCTTCTTTTATCTCTCCCATTCTTATTCTTCTTGTCGCTCTTGCTCTTTGCAGCAGCTCCTCTTCAGAAAAATAAAAGGAAAAAAGAAAATGGTAATGTAGTTTTTCTCTCAAGCCCCGAAAGAAAGAGCAAACAAATATAAAGTTATGGGCTTTATGCAAAAAGGAGCCTAATTTATGGTCTTCTGTTGAAAGCCAAAAGGCCTAACATAAGTCTAGCTTTTACTTTTTTTTTTTACTACAACGTTCTATTACTACACTCCTCTCCTCCTTCCTTGGGTCTCTCTCTCAGTGGCATCATCATCAACCACTAGAGCAGCTGTTCCATATAGAAATTTGTGGATTGGTGCCACAAACCTGAGGATGGACAAGAAGAGAGGAGAAGGAAAGGATCCAAGTGAAAAGGAGAAAGAGGGCACAGTGTTAAATTCAAACCTGAGGCTCATCAAACGCAGCAATTCTTAACCACTGACTCTTCCGGTAACTTTCTTTCTTTTCTTATAGAGAATCACCTTATTTCAACTAAAAGATTTCAAATTTGCTTCAGATTCCAATTGGGGTAAGGAAATTTGCAGGAAAAGCCTAGAAACTGAAGCTTTTTGAGTCCAAGGTACATCATGGTTATAGAGACGTCATATTGTTAGTAAATGATGTAATTTAGGTGGTTGGAGAATTGTTGGGAGTAGGGATTGACACCATGGGATTTAGGTTCAAATTATTGTGATCCTCTATCTTTCTTTTATAACTAGGGGCTGATAGTTCTATTGAAATCTACTCAGTGATCATGTTGGTGGACCTCCTTATAACGTATCAGTCTCTGTGCACTTCTCTACCTTCAGTTTTTTTCCTCTGTTTTCTAATCTTAATACCATAACCAATAAATTCTAGTTTGTCAGTTTATTCTATTCTTACTAAGAGTGAGTTTATCACCCTTTTTTTCCCAGTTCTGAAGAGGTGTTGCATCCCATGGGCTTCAAGGCTGCAACCATTGTTGATAATGAACTTGCAATTGGAGCTTGGAAGGTACATCAACAACGTTTTCTAGATAAAACTAATTCACGGTTTCCAGCTTGCAAAAACAGTCATGCTTTTCATGGAATACCGCTTAATTCACAAAATACTGTATTGTAAATTGATTGAATGTTAAAGTTGTCCATGATTTCTCCATTGCCATTCATTTTCCATATCATTTGTGAAGGGTCTGGATTCAGTCCAGTAGAGCAACCACCACCTGGTGTAGCCCTCACCTTTTTTTCCCATGCCTTGTTGTGAACTACCTATTGTTTTATCAAAATTATATATTTAGGAGTTTTGGTGAGAGTCACTTCTTGATTATGGGTATGCAAGATAGGGTTGGGCCAATCTGAGAGTATAGGGTCAGACTACTTCCAGCACGCTACATTAATTTCGAAGTCCTTTTTACCAATAAAAGTAAATCTATTATGTTTAATGGCCCAAAAGCATATTGAAAATTTAACCACTCCCACTCCACCTGATTCTTGTTACAATGACATAGCAAGGAGTGCACTGTGCACGTTCATTCCATTTGCAAGAGGGATTTTTAGTTAGTAGTTCTGATTTATATACTTGGACATGGCATATGGTGTTTTTTTTCCCTCTAGCGCATAAGATTATTTGTTATTTTTTCTTGAAATGAATTTAGATTACACTGATGGTTAGTAGAGGATGCTTAAGAAATGATGTTTTCCTTGAGCATTGCTGCAGGGAAGAGAAAAGTTTGGAAGATGGAAGAGGTCTGCAACCCAATCCTAATGATGATTGTCATTTCCTCCCAAGGAGACTTTGAAGATCAATATAATTAATCTCTTTGCTATATAAGAGCCACTCCAACCATTGTAAATTTCCCATGGAACCTTTTTTATAAAAACAATTGTTAAGATGTTATAATACTTTTGATGCAACATGCACGTTCTCTATGACAGCTCGTTACTTTTACAACTTCAATCCCATTAGTATCAACTAATCAACTTCAAACTACCCTCTGGGAATGTATTTATTAATGATAACAATCTCTACATCTTCTGTCCTGTCCCAACGATATGGTAAATCATAACTAGGAGATGAGATAAACAAATTTAGCATGACTACCACGATTATGTCCTTCAAATTCTCTACCCAGTAGCTTTTACAGTTGTGACTTGAGAAAACAAATTTAAGAAAAACTATAAATTTTAGTTTTTTTAAACCAAGATTTCAAGAGAATCTTTAATTAATATGATCCATACAATATGTTAATTAACCAAATATTTTAAAAAATATAATTGAAATAAAATATAGTTTCAATCATACAGGCGATCTCAATGCAAAATACACACTAAATTTCACAATCACCTGTTCTTGAGAATAAATTGGGAAATCCTAAGGGTTTTCACATCGTTGGATAGGATATGGATTATCCTGGTTATGCTCATTATGGTTCCAAAAGAATTATCTAGCTTAAAATATATGATGCTCTTGTTGATAGAACAAATTCTACATCCTTATCATCCCCAATGGCTAATGGTTTTCCTCCTTCTTAATACAAATGCCATGCCATAAAATTCATTACCATCTTCCAAATTCTCTAGTGCTGACCTGCAAAACAAATATTTTGATGTGATGTAATGTAATGTAATGCTAATTTTATAATTTGTTTTTTAATCACACCCTCCTGTGCGATCATTATCATGACCAAGTTGGGAGAGAGGATAAGTCAGTGTAAGAAATAAACAAATAATTAAACAACCTTAATTTAATTTCACATCTAATCATATATCTGTAAGAGGCCCTGGAAAGCAATGCCAGCATTCCTGTCCTTACGCGGATCAGCATAATATGCCTAACTCTTCGCTCTCTCTATTTTCTGTCTATCTGCCTCTTCCTCTTGAACAACACCCCAACGTGCTCTCCTCTTTCCTTCTCCTTCGGATCCTTTCCTTTAGACTCATTCTTCTTCTTCTTCTTCTTCTCCTCCTCCTCCTCCTCCTTCCTCCTCCTCCTCCTTTCAACATTTCCAACTTTTCTTTTGAATATTTACTTATATCTGATCTCGTCAATATATATATATATATATATGTACACCACCATCTTCATGGTCATCAATGGATCATGATAGAAACAATGACATTTTTGAAGATGAAGATAAAGAAGCTTTACAAGGTCTATCTCCTGTCCCTCCACCCCCGCGAAATATCCATTCTTATAGCCAGCAGCTCCGTGCCACCTCTTCAGGACCTACTGCTAAAAGACACGACAAAGGTAGAAAACACAGCCTTGATGACATCCCTATGCCTGTGGTTTCTGAAAGTTTCTTTGACGTCTCTTCCTCTGACGATGAATTCTTCCTTCATTCCTCTTCTCCTTCTAACACCACTCGTTCTCGCGGTGCCAGCGGTGAAGATTTCTTTGTTGGTGCTGACGATGATCAACTCAAGCAATTCCAACCATTGCCTGAGTTCATTGGAAATGGAAGTGGGACCGGAATCTTTAAGTATCCAGCACGTTCAGCCATGCACGGTGGACGGCCACCTTGTCTAGAACTTAGGCCACATCCTTTAAGAGAAACTCAAGTGGGGAAGTTTTTGAGAAACATTGCTTGTACCGACACACAGTTATGGGCTGGTCAGGAGTGTGGGGTAAGGTTTTGGAGTTTTGAGAATGCATACGAGGCTGGTAGGGGTTTAGGTGGGAGAGTGAGACGAGGCGATGAAGATGCTGCACCATTTTATGAGTCGGCGAATACCTCTCCTACATTGTGTTTAATGGCTGACAGTGCTAATAGATTGGTTTGGAGTGGGCATAAAGATGGGAAGATTAGATCTTGGAAAATGGATCAACATTTGGACGATGCTAATTCTCATTTTAAGGAAGGATTATCATGGCAGGCTCATAAGGGTCCTGTTCTTTCTATAGTTATGAGTTCTTATGGTAAGCCAGCTTTCTTCATTTTATTATATTGCTTTTGGAAAATGGTAATTAGATTTCAGTCTAATATTAAATTATGTTCTTGGGGGTTATGTAGGGCTAAGACATGCATGGCATCTGAAATATGATTAAAAAATTCTAGGGAAAGACACGAGTTATTGTCAATTAATCTCATTTCATGATCTTTGATTAATCACTGTCGTCAATTAATGTTGTTGAGTACTTACCATCTCTTGGTACTCATTTCTTATCTGTTATACTTGCCAAAACCTTTGATAAATTTGGCATGTTTTTGCTTTTCATGGCTCTAACTTCAAATTTGTTGTGCTTTGATACATGTAGGTGATCTGTGGTCAGGTTCTGAGAATGGTGTTATTAGGATTTGGCAATGGGATGTCATTGAGAAATCTCTCTCTCTTTCATCAGAGGAAAAGCACATGGCTGCTTTATTGGTGGAGAGGGCTTGCATTGACCTCAGGAGCCAAGTCACTATAAATGGTGCCTGTAGCATATCTTCTTCAGATGTAAAGTGCTTGTTAGCTGACAATGTTAGAGCTAAAATTTGGTGTGCTCAGCCTCTTTCCTTCTCTATTTGGTATTGTTTTCTCTCTGAACTTCCTAGAATGTCATGCGTTCTTTAAAAATTTTCGATAAATGTTCAGTTTTGGGGGATTGAGGATGCCATTAGGCTATGCCTCGGCCACAAGTTTCTTAAATTTTACTCGTGAAGCTTTATAAGCATTACATTTCTGCAGGGATGCTCGTACAAAGGAGCTCGTGAAGGTATTCAATACCGAGGGCCAAATTGAGAATCGAGCTGAACTGCCGTCAGTGCAACAGCAAGATCAGCCAGTAGAAGATGAGATGAAGGTAAAATTTGTACACCCATCAAAAAAGGAGAAATCCGGGGGCTTTCTGCAACGTTCACGTAATGCTATAATGGGAGCAGCAGACGCTGTTCGCCGAGTTGCAACCAGGGGAGCAGGAGCATTTGTAGACGATACCAAGAGAACAGAAGCACTAGTGCTGACTATTGATGGAATGATCTGGACTGGATGTTCCGATGGCCTTCTTGTGCAGTGGGATGGGAATGGAAATCGTTTACAAGAATTCAGTCATCATTCTTCTGCTGTTCAATGTTTTTGCACTTTCGGAACACTGATATATGTTGGCTATGTGAGCGGTATGATCCAAGTATTGGACCTGGAGGGGAAAATGATTTCTGCATGGGTTGCTCACAGTAATCCTGTGTTAAAAATGGCTGTCGGAAATAGATATGTTTTTAGCCTGGCAAATCATGGTGGCATACGTGGATGGAGTATTGCATCCCCAGGACCTATTGACAGCATAATACGATCAGAAGTGGCATCGAGAGAACTAGAGTATACAAGACGGAACAGTTTCAGAATTTTAGTTGGTACATGGAATGTCGGTCAAGGAAGAGCATCCCAGGACGCCCTTAAAGCATGGTTAGGTTCTGCTGCATCAGACGTCGGCATTATTGTTGTTGGGTTACAAGAAGTAGAGATGGGTGCGGGTTTTCTTGCCATGTCTGCAGCAAAAGAAACTGTAAGATCAAGTTGGTTTACTTTCATTGGAATGGATCATGAAAAGTTCGTGTACAATGAATACACGCAGAGAGAGAGAGATGCTTGGATGAATTCCTAGTTGTTTAATCACAAATATTGATTCCAGATAAACATCCTAGAGTTTAGAAAAATCAACACTCTGGATTTTTTCTATGTTGTTCTGCACATTATTTTGTTTGCTGCTTGTTTGTAGGTAGGACTTGAAGGGAGTGCCATTGGGCACTGGTGGCTGGACAATATAGGAAAAGCCTTAGATGAAGGAAAGACTTTTGAACGTATGGGTTCCAGGCAGCTTGCAGGCTTGCTCATATCTCTTTGGTAAGAAATTTAACTTTAATGTGTGTTTCATATTTAACTTGTTATTTTCACGAGAAAGCTCCCAGTTAGTATTTCCTTCCTTTGAAGTATCATCTTAATCCTGTCTTCGTGCCCTAAGGGATCATCACTTTTATAGTTTATTACATCTGATATTTTGAGTTCTCAATTAGGGTAAGAAAGAATCTCAGAAAACATGTTGGTGATGTTGATGCTGCAGCAGTTCCATGTGGCTTTGGACGTGCAATTGGTAATAAGGTTCGTATGTCTATCTTCATAGTGCTTTATCGCCAATATAAAACCATTTCATTTGCTGTGCGCCATTTTTTTTGGCATTGCTGACTAATCTGTCCTTGCAGGGAGGTGTAGGTTTGAGAATTAGAGTTCTTGACAGGATAATGTGCTTTGTTAACTGTCACTTGGCTGCACATTTGGAAGCAGTCAATCGGCGCAATGCTGATTTTGATCATATTTTTCGAAACATGGCCTTTGGTCGGTCATCAAATGTTACGGCAGCTGGTATGGTGCGATTCCTGTTTTTGTGTTGCGTTCTTGCCTTCTCCACATTTTTATTTTGGATGCTTTATGTTTCTGGCTTCCCACTGGTCCTATCTATTGCAGCTGGTGTCTCAACTGCCAGTCACACGGTTAAGGGTACTCATGTACGTTATAATGACCCTTTTATAGTTTCTAGGATAATCTTTATTGGGCATGACCTATGAGTTACAAGGTATTGGGGCTTCACAGGCTGCAAGTACAACCCATGAAGAATCCAGGCTTGATTTAGCTGAAGCAGATATGGTGGTGTTTCTTGGTGATTTTAATTATCGGCTTTTTGGTATATCATATGATGAAGCAAGAGACTTTGTTTCACAAAGAAGCTTTGATTGGCTTAGAGAAAAGGATCAGCTCAGAGCAGAGATGCAGGCAGGGAAAGTTTTTCAAGGAATGCGTGAGGCAGTCATTGCATTCCCTCCTACTTATAAGTTTGCAAGACACCAACCAGGTTTAGCAGGTAAAATTTCGCAGAAATGGTAGAAGTTTTGGCATCCCTTTAGTTAAGACGGTTCACAGTACTGGAAATGAGCTTAAGCTTGTTTGAAAATCTTAAACAGATTACCTCGATTGAGTTTGCTTCTGAATTCTTATTCCTTTTTATTAAGCAAAATATTCTGATTTATCATTCAACGTAGAATTTTTACCATGTGTATCATCCACAGGATACGATTCCGGGGAGAAAAAACGCATTCCAGCTTGGTGTGACAGGATAATATACCGTGACAATCGATCAGCTCCAGTGTCTGATTGCAGTTTAGACTGCCCTGTAGTCTCATCAATTATACAGTAGGTTTCACAGTAGGATAATTTTGATGCTTCCCTTCCCCCTTACAAGCAATTCTGCATAGCTCTGATATTTGATTTTCATGTTCAAAAGGTATGAAGCTTGCATGGATGTCATAGAGAGTGATCACAAACCTGTCCGCTGCAAGTTCCATGTTCAAGTTGCCCATGTTGATAGATCAGTGAGGAGACAAGAATTTGGAGAAGTGATCAGGTCTAATGAGAAAGTAAGGTCTATCCTCGAACAATTACCTCATGTGCCAGATACCGCTATAAGCACCAACAACATCCGCCTTCAAAGCCAGGACACAGTCGTCTTTCGAATCACCAACAAGGATGTTAAGGAAAAAGCCATATTCAGAATTACCTGCGAAGGTGTGTGCACTGTCAGCGACGACAGAGAGGAAAACACTTATCATTCACGGGGTTTGTTTGGCTTTCCAAGATGGCTCGAGGTAATTTACTATTTTTTAAACTTGATACAAGTTTATAGAATCAGGTTGTAAAATTAAATGCCCTGAACCCAAGCCACACAGCAGTATCAGTCCATGCACGGCCAGCAAGTTGGCTGGCAACGTAACAAGGACATTTCATCCAGAATGATCTTCTGTAACTATTAATCTTGAAGAGTTTACCTTCATACTATCTGAATCTTTTATTCCCCTCTTCAGCCTATATACCTTTTGTTTTCAACCACTCTTTCCATATCTGATTCAAATGAAACTTTTCGTTTCATTCTGAAGTAGCTTCTTTCCTGTGTCTGGATATAGGTAACACCAGCAGCAGGCATAATTAAACAAGACCACTTCGTGGAGGTCGCAGTACATCATGAAGATTTCCGTTCCTTAGAAGAGTTAGTTGATGGAATCCCACAAAACTGGTGGTCCGAAGACACACGAGACAAGGAAGCTACATTGTCTGTGAATATCCAAGGCAGTAATAGAACGGAGACACAAAGTCACCAAATCGTTGTTCGACACTGCTACTCAGCCAAGACAGTGCGCATCGACTCTAAATCAAACAATTCTTGGAAAGGAAAAAGAGGCTCAGTTCACCGGTCTGACCTTAGGCAACTAAGTGGTTCCTCTGATATGGTTGATGATTTCCGAAACTTTTGAAGCTATAGTGAGGTCTTATAGAAACGGGCAGGACTTGTTGACATCACCTGGAAGCAGCATTGAGGTTGCTTGATCCAATACCAAGTCATTAAGTCTTCGATGTATATACTCTTGGAAATGGTTCCCATTTCATCATGTTGAGAACAGGTTCCTTTAGTTTATGATGGCTTGCATATGTTGATCTCTGGTGAGAATTCTTTATCTCATTCTTTTCCTAGAAAAGAAAAAAGTCGAGCACTGTAATCAAATCAAAGCATATTGTACTATATTAGTTTTTCTGAAGATTGCAGTAACAATGTTGCAATTTTCCAAATGCCCGTTTTGTAAGCTTGGAACTATTTGGAGTTTTGTTTTCACCTGTCGTAGCAGATTAAGAGCTAGGAGCTAAATGAGCATGAATGCTCTAGCATTTAATAGCTGGAGTTTGTAAATCCTTCCATTGTCGAACCTTTTCAGTTTACTTGGTAGACTAAATTTACGCAAAAGAAATTTTCCATCTAAACTGAATACAATCAAAACAGGGATGTAAAGCTTTTCTCCATTAATTAGATGGATCCTGTTATTACTACATTTTCTACATACTACGCATAAAATTCAAGCAGACCCTTGTACAGCATCAGTCATTGGCATCTTCATACCTGCTTTGAGCTTCAATCGAATCTGTAAGAAACCATCAAACTCAGATTCACACCAGATCTGAGCTCATCCAATAGGAAACCACCAAGAAACCTGCAGAAGGAAACCAAAATCGTGTTGAGGAAGCTTTCTCAGAGGTCCATGTACAGCCAGAATGAGAAGATGAGTGCCTTCCTCTCGATTGCTGAGTGTTATGTTCATCTCAAAGCATTATTTAGTAAATCAACACCTTAGCTCCACTTCTGACATCAAATTCTATAACCACCAGAGAGTGAGCGTAGCAATTTCATATATAGAGTGAGATAATAGTCATAGAGTCCTGGTTTCAGCTCTCCATATTCTAATGTCTTTAGAGTGCATACATCCTCTTACATTCACTGTTCAAAATCTCTTGATCTGATGCCGCGGACATAGAATAAGAGCGGGACCGACTTTCTCTCCTTATATTCCTTAAAGTTGACTCCTCCATCCTATGTAAAATGACAAAATAGCACATGGAGCCAATTGTAGCGAGCATGATTATGCCACCAAGGACTGTTGCATAGATAGCAAGCCACCTGAATTTCTTACCCACCACCACATAAGTAAGAGAAATAAAGGCCGCTGAAATGAAGAGGCAAGCGAGCCACATGAGTTTGTTAATAATAAACACAAGCTGCTTCTTTCCCTTTTGTTCAATCACAACAACAGACGTTTGGACTACAACGACAGCCAGAGAGATGAATAATGCCAGGCTGTCAAATATGATGAAGACTAAGAAAGCAGGATTTCTTGCTACATGGGCTTGCCCAATTGCTGCCCCATCAGTTTTCTCCTCAACATACTGGCCAGGCACAGTGAAAATGGCTGCAAAAGCAACTGTAGCAATGAGAACCGCAACAATAGTTGCATTATTTATAGCATTGTTGAGGCCACTAATGTGTAGCTTCTTCAGCTTCTTGGCAATTTTCTGCACCTTGAAGCCAGTTTGACGGGTCTGTTGGAGCTGGGACTGGACATCATGTTTTATGGCACTGACAGTCTGCTTTAGTTGCTTTGCTGAACTAGGGGGCTTTCCACAGTCTTTGGAATTGTTAGCCCCTGCTTCCTTCAAAATGTATACAAGGTCTTGAACCCCAAGTTTTTCTGCAATGTCTAGTGGGGTCTCTCCAGCTTTGTTAATAGCATTGATGTTAACACCCTCGACTGATAACAGACAACGTACATTCTGCAATTAAATGATGAATCTCAATGAATGTTGCCAAACAAATATAAATTCTTTTGAATAGATGAAAAAGAAAAAACAAGAACTAAGAGGCAAGTGAAGAAAACATGATGTTATCTGGTTACAACATAAGATCCAATAATGCCATTATAAATAGTTTAATTTTTGTCAAATCATAGCCCCAAGATACTCCACCCACAATTATCTGTTGAAGTTATTTACAGTAAGAGTCTCCTTTGACATTGTTTTCATTCCTCAATCAGTCAACTTTCCAAAATGTCTCAAGCAGAAGAAATCACTTCTTTCGACAGGGATATAAGATATTACAAGGTTTCTCCTTAAAATCCGTTCTGTGTATTATACAATAAATACCTGAGGTTTTCATTGAAAATCCATATTTCAAACACAGAAAATGCAATTAATAGCCAACTCCATAACATATTGCCAAACGATCAATTTTTGACATCATTTATGCAAATCATTTCCAACACTGTTTGAGAAATGGAGTGTTGAACATAAAAAAATAAAAGTCACATATAATGCATTTCATCGTTTCTGAAAGTTGTTTGGATTTAACAGAAAGTGAGAGGATAAACCTTATCAAGGATATGATGGTCAACAGTTACTGTGCGACTAGAGCCATAATCATAACGAATCTACCTAAAGTTTTTATGTTATCTATAGAGACCCTAAGTTGTAATGATCACCAGAGTTCATGCATCAACAATATATGTCTCACTACAGGATGCTTATGATGAAACAGACTTCATCAAGGAACACATCCTGCATCGCTGTAGTCTCTAAGACATGTAACTAACTCAATAAGAAAGGGTGAGAGATAAAGAAATGAGAAAGTACCTGAGCACGCCCTTTCTTTATTGCAACATGCAATGCTGTGTTTCCCTTATTGTCTTCCACATGCATAACAGAGGGGTCAGGTTTTAGCAATTCCAGCACAATTTCCTCATTTTGCCCTTTCACAGCCATGTGCAATGCAGTTTGTCCTTTTTTATCAGTCCTAAAACCAGTGCTTGAATCCTTGATTAGGAGGGACCTCACAACTTCCAAGTGCCCCATCCTTGCAGCTGAATGGAGGACAGTCTTACCATTATTCCGTGCAATCTTAACAAGATTTGCATCTGTTTCTAAAAGAAGATTGACCACATCAATGTGCCCTTGAGTTGCAGCAGTGTGTAGAGCAGTTGTACATGATGAATCAGTTGTCATGGCCAAGTTGGGGAACACACCCAAAAGCTTCCTCAAGACATCTGCAAAGTTTAAGAAAATTAGAAGTGACAACCAAAATTTTTTTAAGCAGAACATTTTATCTTGCATTGCAGATAGCCACTACAAAAAATTTGTTTGTCTTGTTTTACACCTCAACACAGCCTCTAGTCTCAATATCAGATAAAAAAAAGGTATGCAGTAGGTTCATATTCAATGCAAAACTCTAGCAACATCATACAAAAAATAAATCGGCTGAGATCTGCAGCACGGAGGAAAAGGATTCATGTTACTGTCCCCAATGAGTTTGACCCTAATGCTCAAGTTAAGTTTCTGATGGAAAAGAAACAATGCTAGAAAGATTCCTAAGCAGAAAGAGCAAGAGAAATACATGCACACAGGTAGATGAATTCAGAGACTAAAAAAAATACTAGAGATGAGAAGGCTTGAACTACATTGAGTTCTAATTTCATGCCCATCACTCCAAACTCTGGAAATTCATACATTATCAGGTTCGAGCATCCATACCCAATGCTTTGAATCTCAAACAGGTTAGTTTGTAATGGAGTCAAAATACAACATGAAACGCTGACAGAACATTGCTAAAAAGACATTGTGGACAGTGGCTGTTCATGAGACAGTGGCAAATTCAGCAGCAGTGGCCTATGCGAGCAGTGGGCTGATGCGAGTTTGGACTTGGACTTGGACGATGGACAGTCCAAGGCAGGCAGCAAACACAGCAGATTTGACAGCATGGAATGACAGTTACGCAGTAGTATAGTGGATTGTTATGACAGTTATGATCATGGCTTAATGGGGGAAATGGGTGTCCAGATCATGGGGGCATGGCTGCTGAACATGGAAACATGGTTGGGATTGTTTCTCAAGACACTAAGATGATGGTGTCATGACGTCAAAACCACCCACTAAATTCATGAGGGGGGGGGGGCACTACTTCCTAAAATGTAGAATGTAGAGATAATAGTTTTATATTTTGTAACATTTCATATGCTTGTCTATAAATAGGTTGTGTAAGGGATGCTAACTTGGGTGTATAGCATGCAAGTTTTGTGCATCGCGCGCGCACATACAGATTTGTGTATTTCCCTTTTGTTGAGATTAATAAAGGTTGTAATTGTTTCCTGTAATAATTTGTGTGCTTTGTATACATTGCATCCTTTCTATTTATGTGTTCTGCTTGTCTCATAACAGGAGAGAGTATGGGGAAACCTTGAGGAGAGGGGAAACATGTAGTTGCTAGACAAATATGAGTGGATAGAAAGAGGAAAGGTTGAGTCTTGCAGAGGGCTGGGCTGCCGCATAGGAGCTGGAAAGTTTCAATGAGAAATTAACCCTATGACACTCCCCCATTTGGGATTGTGGCCCAAATGGAGGTTGGCTAAAATTCAATTTTTTTCTTAAATTTTTTTTTTATGTTTTCCGATCGTTTTGATGTGCCGATGTCAAAAATAATTTTTTAAATTATTTTGATATATTTCTGAGTGAGAAGCACTTTGAAAAGCAACTATGCTGCTATACTATCAAACACCCCTTGACCAAAATCCATGTAGCTCATATGAAAAACACTTGACATATCTCATGAAATTGGGGGATTCTAGTATCTTCTGGACATGATTTGCATAATACTTGATTGAGGACTTTTTCTCTTGTCAATACATGAAAGTATTTGATAGCATGCAAGGAATGAGATTAAATCATAGGAAAAATGATACATGGAAAGAATGGAGCCATTTCGTCAGTTCAAGTGAGTTAACAACTGTTATTAAAAAACATACCATCAAGATGTTAATGGAGAACAAAAGTTACAAAGTGCAAAATCAGAATGATTTCTTACCAAGATGACCCTGCTTTGCAGCCACATGGAATGGATCATACCCATTCCTAGCTGCAATAGATGCAGTCTCCAGGTCCATGGATTCGAGCATTTCAGCAACAACCTCAGCATGCCCATTCTCTGCAGCTGCATAAAGAGGAGTTTCTCCTTCATGATTCTGCATTGCCAACAGAACCTCCAAATCAGTGCCATCAGAATTCTGAAGGATCTCTCTCACTCTACTCAAATTCCCAGTACGTGCTGCCAAATGAATCTGTGAGTCACCTCGCTTTCCAGGTGAATCTTTAGTCTTTTTCCTCTCACCACCACCAATAAAACTAAGTTGTCTCTCCATCACTACACGAAAACTCTTCTGTTTATCCAGAAATCCACGAAAACCCTTCTCCACTCCACGAAAACTGGGGTGTTTTTCAATCACTCTATGAGAAGCTGACCCATTTTCTGCTACACCTTGAAAACTGGGGAGTTTTTCCATCACTCTATGAGAAGCTGACCCATTTTCTGCTACACCTTGAAAACTGGGGAGTTTTTCCATCACTCTATGAGAAGCTGACCCATTTTCTGCTACACCTAGAAAACTGGGGTGTTTTTCCATCACTTTCTGTTTATCTGGTATTCCTTGAAAACTCACTTGCTTTTCAAACACTTTCTTTTTGTCAGTTACTCCGCTGAAACTCCGCTGCCTTTCCATAATTCTTCCATTGAAGCTGCTTTGTTTCTTCATGGTGATCACACACGGTATCTCACAGACTTATCAATCAATCTCAAAATTGTCAATCCCTTGCTTCTAACTGAAACCTTGATTCTTTAATTTTGAAACCCAGAAATTACTTTCCTTTCAAAATGGTCATGCACAAAAATCCCCAGTAATAAGCAAGTCTCAAATAAAAGACACTTCCTTTAGCATCCTCTAAATCTCGATTCTATGATTCTAAAGCCAAGAACTCAATTCCATTTCACCACGGTCAAGCATGAATTTCACACAATCTCAGTCTTATCTTATCCTTGAGAATAATAACAGTTACTCTATATACTTGAAAACCCAGTTCCCAAACTTACAAGAAACGGTCACCAACTTCTTGGGGGTGATAAAGTCTCGAACTTTGATAAGCCAAACTGAACAGCATCCATCCACTGTACATTTTCAACACTTTCTTTCTTACTTGTCAAGATGATAATCAATCAATCAAATACAGAAAACCCAGAAAGTGAAAATTCAATACCTGACGTGAGAAATGAAATCCCAAAAACTGAAACTTTCAATTTCCACCACAATATGAAATATCAAAACCCCAGCAAGTGATTTCAAAGAAGCTCGACAAAATCTAACTTGTTTTGACAACTAGAAGCTGGAAGGGACAAAATATCATCAGCAACCAGCTGCTTTTTTCATGTTCTCTCTCCAAGGATGCTTTTATTTTAAATGAACTGGTGAAAAATGGAATCTTTTTGACTTTTAATTGATTTACTAGTAGCTGCTTTATAGACTTACGATAATGAAAGAAAGCCACAAAAGCTCAATACAGAGAGAGAGAAAAGCCCCAGCTGTATTTTTCTTGTACTAAACTTGAATTCAATTAATCTTTTTATTTTATTTTATTTTATTTGAGGATAAGATAGTATTTGTTTTGGTAATTTAGTTATATTATTTTAAAATTTTAAATTATTTTGATGTGTTGATATTAAAAATAAATTAAAAAAATTAAAAAAAACATATATTTATATATTTTTCAATTTAAAAATACTTTAAAAAAGAATTATTACCACAATACTAAACACACCGATTGATATAACATAATTATATGGGTTTAGATGTGTTTTAAAAATAATTTTATCTTAAAAAGACAATGTTTTTCTTAGTGTTTTTTAATGATTTTAATATGCAGATATTAAAAATAAAAAAATTATTTTAATATATTTCGAAGCAATAAATATTTTACACCATGATATTAAATACACTTAATGAATTTTACAATATATCATTAATTATTAATGACCATATAGATATATTATTTGAGATGATATGTATTTTTTTTACAATTTTAAATAATGTTACAAATTGAAGTCTAAGATTCTCCTAGTCCTAGGCACTTGATGATCTAAACTTAAATTAAATCAATAACAGGATTAGTTTAAGATCCTATCCACTTCTAATTAACTTTTTTAAAATAAATCTTTTAAATTATTTATTTATTTGGTGTAAGAACATTGTATAAAGAATACCATCTTTCATCTATAAACTTAATAGTTTGGTGATATTTACCCTCACGGTTTAAAATAAAATAAAATTGAGATCCATTTTTTTACCACCTTAGGAAGGGAAAGCAATTCTATGGCTCTGCTGCATCTAGCCAGTAAATCTACCCATTTGCAGGAGTGTATGAAGAGCATGTTAGCAAGAAGTACTCATCCCATTTGCATTTTGGGTAAGATATTTTATAGAAAAATATTTTTATATTTATTTTTTGAAAAATATTTTTTATTGTAAAATATTTTATAAAAAAATTTATTCAATATAAAATATTTTATAATCAACCGTCAGAGTTAATTTCTAAAAATTATTTTTAATTGATGAAGTTCCCTGAAATATTTGTAAAAGATATTCATGACCGTTAAATATTTGGCGTGAAGAACCAAAATAAGAGGGGCGGGCATCCAAGCAATTATTAGACCGCCCATATTTTCAACACCATAAACATACAAAAACAGTTACTTTGTAGAACTTGTGAATGGCGGGGTGGGCGGCACCCACAAGCCACACTAGTGTTGACTCAAAAACAACGCGTGATTCTTCTGGGCGTTGGTGGCCCAATCTAGCCCCTTCACCGACGGATCGATTTGGCTCGTGTTATTTATAGAAAGATCAAACGATTGGCAGATCTTATCTTGTTTCTTTATTTATTGACCTCGTCAAAAAAAAAAAAGATAGAATATCACGCATGAACACAGTTTACAGAAAACTAGTTTATAGCACAAATACCCATTTCTCGTTCTTCCATTCTTTCCCTTTCCTTTGATTTTATTTCCAAGAAATAGTTTACATTTATTTGTAGCGCCGCACGTAGTATCAAAATCCTTTTTTTTAAAAAAAAATTATTTATTATTATTATTAAATTTTATATGGCACATCAAACTAAAAACTTTATGATTTAATCTTTTATTTAGCATGAATTTAGAATTAAATAATGTGATAATTGCTTCAACATAATTTAAAAAAGTATAGTTAGTTATGCTTAGTCTAAAAACAACCCCAATAAGTAAAAGAAGAAGAAGAAGAAAGAAAACCACACTACTATTCTTTTCATATATAATCCTTTCAATTGTTTTTTTTTTTTTCCTTTTTTATCGGTTCAATGCTTACTATAAAAAACAACAATTAAT
>Ga0307515_10004856_pt1 | contig 27495 bp, 22 predicted proteins | sample 17_EM_MG_FD_194513 | JGI IMG/M metagenome (GOLD analysis project Ga0307515, IMG submission 194513) | Populus trichocarpa ectomycorrhiza microbial communities from riparian zone in the Pacific Northwest, United States - 17_EM | ecosystem: Host-associated > Plants > Roots > Unclassified | place... | reverse complement strand
TTACCGCTGGCGTGATCAATACCACACTCAATCAGGCAGCTGCCACCTCCAGATGGGCAGTATATTGTCTCATTCAGGTACGGGCAGAGCGTGACACTTGGGCTCGAAGTAGTGCTTGTGCTTGATGAAAGAGTAGATATTTCCGGCCCAGCAGATGAAAGGGCTGATGACCTAGTTACAGACGGTGACGAGAGGCTGCTGGTAGATAAAGATGGTGAAATGCTTGAGGATAATGAGAGGCTGTTCGAGGATGACAAAAGGTTGCTCGAAGATGCAGAAGATGGGCTTGATGAGGCTGAGAGGCTGCTTGAGGTAGACGAGGAAGTGCTTGTAGGCGACGGCAATGAGCCACTTGTGGAAGACGATGGGAGGCTACTTGTAGTTGAGATTGACGTTAAAGGCGTAGTTGTAGTCGGTGCAAGAATGCCCACACAAGCGCTAGGGTTATTAATAGTACTGGCAGCTAGGTCGTAGGCGTAGGAATTGCAGGTGCCGGGGGGAATACCGGGGATAAAAACTGCTTCGTAGCAGTTGGCATATGGTGAGCAGGCAGAACTGCATAATGCGAAACTGGGAGCAAGATATGAATACAAAAAGTCACCCGAGTATGAGCCGCACTGAATCTGGTGAGTGTTAGAGCCAGAATTGTATGTCAATCCAGGAACCAATCCGCAGCACGATGGTGGGCTGGCAGAAGAGGAAGTGAAACTCGAAGTGGATGAACTGCTGCCTGAGCCAGTCCGCACAAAACTACTAGGGGATGATGAAGCAGATACGATGGGCGAGCTCGTAGGAGCGGCTGATGAACTGGATGAGGACGTAATTGAAGAATTAGGCGAAAACGAAACAGATGAAGTAGACGAGCTTGTCGTAACAAACGAAGAACTAGACCAAGAAGAACTGCCTGCCGATGAATAAGAACTTGACGAGCTGGTGTTGGTACTAGAGAGCTAAACGATATTGAAATTGACGAACTCAATGTGATGATAGGTGAGCTAGGTAATGAAGAGTTGCTCGTGGCTGACGGGGATGACGAAGTCCTAGATATGAGGGCCGAAGCATCCCACACAGTTGGATTTACGACAGGACTACCAGCAGCATATTTTGGGAAACATGGTCCTTGGCCCGACGGTTGACTAGGGTCGAATTGTGGACCGGGAATCCATGAAGCGTCTATGCAGTTAGGGAATTGAGCACATTCGGCAATGCACTATTCCATTGAAGCATTGTAGAACGGCGCACCAGGCTCATTATTGCCAAAGCGGTCGATCTAACACGTGATGAGGCATTGTACGCCCATATAGGCATATATGGTGCCATTAGAAGCCGGGCAATTGATGAAAGATGATGTTGGAGTCGAGGCCGAGGTTGAACTAGTACTTGTTGGCATCAGAGTAGTTGATGTGCTGACGCCTGTTGAACTACTGGAGAGAACACTGGATGAGCTGCTTGAAGAAGTGGTATGCCAGCCAGAAGATATCTTGACTGCGCCGTAACGATTGTTGTTGTAGACTATACTGGCTCCAACTGAATTCTTCATGTAGCACGGCCCCTGAGGGGAACCTAGAACCCAGACCACCTGTAAACAGCCCGTTGTGTTGGAGCATGTTTGAATACGCATGTTAAGGTCATTTGTATAAGGGTTGGATATCGCTCCACCACTTCGATCTATTCCGCAATCGATTCTGTAAATGTCGCCATTATCAGGGTTCGTGTAAAAGGTCTGATTCTGCGCCGGACATTGGATACTTGTAGGTGTCGCAGTTGCTGAGGTCTTTGAAGTAGGCGAAGGTGGTGAGCAGTCAATGCAGTCAGCCGAATCCACATTGCCATTGGTGCTGGGTGTTTGGTGAGTGTCCTTTAGATAGCATGTTCCTCCATGAACCCAAGCCGCACTAACGCATACAGGATTCTGATCACATAGATTAATGCAGTCGGTCAACGACTGTGGAGTAGTCGATGTGTTGTAGTCGCCTCCACCACGATCAACTCCACATTGCACTAGATAGTGTTGTCCATCTGTCGGTTCTGTGTAAATAGCGTTGTTGTTATAAGGACATGATGTAAAAGAGGTCGGCGCAGGCGCCGTCCAGGTAGTGGAGCTTGCCGGCGAGGCGGAAGCGGACGATGCGGAAAGAAAGACAATAAATATAAGGCTAGAGAGCATATTTCTTGAATTCCAATTGCTTTTCACCATCATTCCGATTCCGGGTTTCGCCCAGTAAAGTGATCGCGTGGACACAAAGACGATGCGAAAGCTATTAGATAAGTTTTACAAGGAGGCAGAAAAAGCTGGAATCTAAAAGTGATTAATGAACGTTGTGAGAACGAAAGCCAGACTGCGACACATTCAAATGCTAAGGAGAGATAGGATGTACGTCCTAGCCCCAAGAGACGGAGTTGGCTTCTTAGTTCCCGTGTGTACATTTAACGTGTCGGAAGGTTCGTGTTTGTTATGGTCGTGTAGGTCTTGGCTGGAATGGAGTCTCGGTGGGGTGAGTGAACATTCTCATTTGAAGACGAAGTGCAGCAGGAATGTAGTTATCGAACAAGCCGTGTTCAAGATTATGGTACTGGATAGTCATTAGTGCAAACAGATGCCGTGCAATTAAGTGCAGAAAAAGGATCGATTGAGCGCGATTGTAGAATCATAGATTTCTCTTGCTTTTGCGAGGGTCTGTCCTTATTGATTAGTTCTGAATCTCTACTTAATTTAAGATAATGGGATCTTATATTTGCATAGCTGATCCTGATAGACATCGTCCTCGCATGCTTAGGATCTGCTGGAGGCAGTTTTGCTTTTAACGCTAGAAATCGCAACGACAGTCAGATTCCGCAATCCGAATTGCTTTTACGACTTGTTCAAATTGCCTCGGAAACGAAGTATAAAGTTGCCATGGCGACACTGATTTATAGATTTTTGAAGCTTCCGATCCTTCCAACAAGGAGCGTGTCTACATTCTTGATGTCCTCAATTTCGTACTATCCATGCGCTTACCCTCGTCATCTTGCTCTCGAACAGCGAGATTAGGGAATTCTGCGGGCATGATTCTCCGTGGCTGGGCCCCAGGCACGATGTTATATTTAGAGAAGTCGGTGACCCCAGTCTTGCGAAGGAAGTCTTCATCAAGTTCGAGGCAGCCATTAACGTCTGATGGGGGTGCTCGTAGCATGGCCAATATAGCATCGGAGTAGATCGTCTGTTCAAGTTAGCTCTTCAAACTCCCTGGGCGGGTTTATGGTCGACGTGCTGGTTTCCTGAGATCCTTAACGGAACCCCGGTCCGTGTTGTCAGTCGCAGCGGACTGAATGGCCGTAGCAGGCCATATGCTCGTGATCGCCATGTCGTTTTTGCCATCCCTCTCGAAGTCCATCGCCAGCCCTTTGGTAAGCACGCTCATGCTAACCTTGCCCATTGCATATGCTGTCTTGCCGCGAAAGAACCGTGAATAGATCGGTGGGCTAACAACGATGATTCTGCCTTTCCAACCGTTCTTTTTGAAATGTGGAAGGGCGGCTTGAATGGTACCATATAATCCCTCTGGGTTCACGCGCTGCATCAATTGGAACCGCTTCATGGGGGTGTTCTCGACACTTGCCCACCATATCGCGCCGGAATTGTAAATAAGGGCATCAAGACGGCCGTAAAGCTCAATTGTCCTGGTCACCATTATTTCTACACTGGCAAAATCGCGTGTGTCAACCGCGACGGCGGTTGCCTCGCCTCCAGCTTCGCGGATTTCGCGCTCTACAGTGCTTATTGTTGATTGCGGGGAGTTAGGATCAGGCGGGAACGGATTCGCTTTAGAGGCATCGGAAGTACTCTTCGCAGCAACAACGACTAAAGCAGATGGCGGGTTAGAGTTAATTGATCAAACTTAAGGGAATGACGGGTGAAAGATGCTCTTACCTGCATATCCGTTCTTTGCTAGATCAATGGCGACTTGGCGTCCTATACCTCTTGAGGCGCCAACAATGAGCACTACCTGCCTGCCAATAACCATAATGCCAGAAGGAAACTATGGATATAGCTTAAGGGGAGCAGAGTAGTCTGGAGAAGTTAATACGAAGCCGATAGACTGGTTGGTTAATCGGGTGTCGTGTGCTCATAAGAGCTCTCACAACACCCTCTAAGATCTACAGTAGCAATGCAGAAGCCAGGAGAGAAGCTCAGACCTAAGCCTCGGTCTTTCGAAGCTAAGGAGGGTTGTTGCATAGCTGTTGGGTGGACGATAAAGAAGTGATTACTGATAGATGAAACTGATCCCTCGAACCTCGGCAATGATCAACGCTAAGACCATCAGCTTATGAGCTCTCCACAGGAGAAGTTGACGTTTAGATAATGGGCCAGCAGAGCTTTAGTTTTGTAATACCGTTTCTCTAGCACGCCATTATCTCTTGACGCGTTTGTCATTCTGAAAATGGGCGGGAAGATTGACTGCTATCTTGACTGTGGTACGGGTTACCTATGACACGTACAGTGCAATTGGTCTGACTGATGGATGATAGTTTCCCCGTACTCGTATTTTGCACTGCTTTACCTGCTTAAAAATAGAGCAGCTTTAAGGTCTCATAGTGTAGACATTGAGTAAGGCACTCATCATTTCGCGGCCCAGCCAGTAACATCATGACTTCCCCGCCTCCTCGCGCCATTCTTCCTTGCCAAAAAAAATACTTGCATTTCATTCCAAAATACCAGGCTTTTCTTAGGGACTGTCAGGAGAACTATTTCGATGGTACAAAACGTAGACTAACGGTCATCCCAGATTCATCCCAGTCTTCCTTGGCGGCATCAATGTTGGTAGCGGTATTATTCACTACCTTCCACATCTTCTCTTATCAACTAACACGCCGTTAGGAAATAAACCTCCCTGGACTCTGCCTGCCAAAGGCAAATACGGCACCTATGATAATGCCCGTGCAAAGAAATACTTTGGCGTTCCAAACATCAAAACTCCCTCGTTCTTCCCAATCCTTTCCCTATTGGTGGGTTGGCTAGGCAATTTACTTTGCTCATCTCTCTTCCTGCAGATCATCCAATTACTCACTCTTACCCCTAGCCCCAACGCAGCATGGTGTACGTCAAGCGTCACTTTCCTCAACCGAAATATGAATCCGCCTTCACCGAACTTTGGATCGCAATGTGGGAGCAGCAGCTGGACCTCAGCAAGCCCGACCTACTCTCCCAAGCCCTTGAGCGGCATTTCTCTCCTGAACAAGTGAAAGAGATTATCACAGGCGCGAACTCGCAGGAGTACAAGCAGAAACTACTGGATAACACGCAAGAAGCGCTTGATAGGGGTGCCTTTGGATGTCCCTGGTTTTGGGTGCGGAATGAGAAGGGAGAGGAGGAGCCCTTTTTCGGAAGTGATCGGTGAGGTTATTTAATTCTTCTTACTTCTGCTTCAATTAATTGAAAGTCGAGCTAGGGTGGAATGCATAGTCTGACTTGGTGCACAGATTCCATTTCATGTGGGAGTTTCTGGGGCTTCCGTGGTCGGATCTAGCACTCCAATATAATTCGAAGATCTAGAGAGTCTGTTGAAAGGACCTGAAGGCTAGTAAGTCGCAAGCACTGCAGATCAAGCGCGTGTAAGGTACATGCGAGCGCGTATTGACTGTAGGAGCTCCTCAGCCGAGGTTATCCGGACATCTCAGGGTTCTTGTGTTTGTATTCGTATCAGCTCAATGCCACTGTAGAGTGAGGCAAGGATGGTGATGGCCTATTCTGATCAAGCAGCGGGAGCTCGAGGATTCCGCTTTCATTTATGGAAATCTCAAACACAGCGCGGGCGGCAGGCTTCGAAACTGCTCTAGGTCTTTGCCGCTAGTTGATGCTATGAAATGCCTTATGATGCTCTTCGCGGTTAACATTATGTGACACAATTGACAAGCAAACGATTCCCTACTGCCGGAACAACAGCCCGCACACGCGCTCGCTTGACAGCTGCAGGTTCGTTGGTTCCGCGAAAATCCAACGCATCAGAACATAGACCTCTAAAGAGCGGCAGTAATCCTGTCCCTTATTCGCCTGCGCGGTCCCGATGGGTGGTGCATAAGCCGAGACTCCCAGCATCGGCTCCATTGATACTGTAGGCTACCGTCGGCGGGCAACCTCGGGAGTCTACAGCGTGAAGCTCGATATTCAACGGAAGGGTTGAGCTTGCGCATCTCATGAGGGCAGGATCTAGGGTCTGATTGGATTATTACCCTGGCCCGGCTTGCGGAAATCTAATAGTCTAAGTCGTGGGGTTTTGAATGAGGAGTTGTTAGTTCCTTGCAATTTTCTTTAACCGTGGTAACATTAACATATATACAGGTAGCAATTCGAGAAACCGAAGGGTACTAGGGAACGTCTGGGCTCTCCCAAAACGCCAGCAAAGCACGCTACGTGATGCTTAAATCCACTGTATGTGAGTAGAAACGTGAGGCAGACCCGACTAGCCGACCAGCGCATGAGGACACTGTCATAGAATATCCACTCCTATATTACTACAAGACATCTTTGACTGTTTTAAAGTCATGAATGTTTTTCGTTCTTTGAAGATGAGAAGATCTACCAGGAATATGCCAACTGATACCAGACAGACACCGGCTGTACTGACCGGGAGTCGACGTGTGCATCGTGATTTAACGCGGAGCAAGTGTTTAACCCATATGCAAGCAACCGTAGCTGCCTTCCACAAGCAAGATTTAGCGCAGACGAAGCCAGCTCACTCATCCGTGTCAAGCAGCTAGTACGGCGACCTTTGGTACGCTCCCGAGAGTAAACCAGAGATTCCCGAGCTTTGATCTGTCACTTGCTCAAATAATGTTTGCATTTGTGGACACTGTAAGTACTGACAAAGCTAATAGAAAGCTGGATAAGTCTTGCTGAGCTTGAGAATGATTCATCAAGCTTCAATGAGATGGGTGGCACTTGATATAGCAGGCTACTGGTGATAAGGTTCAGAAAGGTCTTGGAGTGGAATCCCACCTATCGCATTACCTACCTAGAGACCTTATACTTCCGAGCCGTTCCCGTACTCGGCGATAGCTAATATTCGAGCCCCTGGAAAGAGAGCCTGGTAGAATCTTCCCGTCGTGGGGAGTATGTTGGCCCACATGAGTTCAAACGCACCATTGTACTGATCCGCACGAGTGTACTTCATTGCAGAATTCCATCGGCTCAATAAATATGAGGCTTCATGCTGAGCCAGCAGGTCACTGGAGGACCATTGTGAACAAGTTTGCCTAATTCGATATACTTTCTCGTCGAGATTCCATCAGCGAGTCGCGCGCATCGCCTGAATTGTCAATCGTCAGATTATAGTCTTATGAACTATTTTAAGGCCATTTCACTCCTGATCAAATTCCTTTTAGTTTTCTGAGCGCTATCAACGTCAGTCGCGGTGTGGCGGTTTTATCTTTCGTTGCGTGGCAAGAGCTGTAAGAATCTAGTTCGGTTATCCTTCAACGCTGAAATGTTGATAACATGATGCATGTTGGATACTTTTGAGTTGACCTTTGCCAGTTGCACTTTGTCCAGGAAGCGTAGAAATATTTTGTGGTAAAATATTGACGCTGCCTCTGCATTTTCCACTCGGAAGACGGCGTCATCGGTATAAGGGCGAAAAGATACGTTTAAACCCGACGAGATTTTGACGGGTTAATGCCTTGAAGCGGTCTACCCTCAGCGAATAACAGCGACGAGTAATCACGAAATCGTTAATACACTGCAAGTTTCCTAGGCCATTCACGACTAATAATTTTAACGCCTCTTTCGGATGAATATTCTAGCAACAAGCGGTCAACTAGGTTGACTCCGCCAATGAAAGCTTGAAATCCCTTGAATCAGCAGAACTCTGATACTGTAGGAATCCATGGCTTTGTAGTGGTTAATGATGGTGATATTACACAGTTCGGATTCCTTTCATAACCTCAGCCAGCCCTGCAGTGTTATTGTGTCTTGCGGGATCAGGAATCTACGGCATACTGCTCAATTTGATATCATGCAATCTCATGCAGAGGCTGTCTCATCCGCCATGCAGCTTGATAGACCTTCTGTAAGTATACCAAAAAGAATTCTCGACGAATAGAATTGTGAAAATACTGATGAACGTTAGAATGGGAGGCTTGATGAAACTGAGAACGCAGACTTCTTCTTTCCACCAGTGCCTCACTCGCTCAATCCCAACCGAGGGCTAGATGCGGTTACGAGATCAATTGAGTTTGATGAAAAGCCGTTTATCCCGACCTTAGATGAGCCATGGCGATACGACAACTATTATGTGGACTTTACGGGAGCCCCGAGCTCTGTGATGCTGGATATGGAAGGCCAGGCCATAGGCTTTCCAATGAAGTATGAGGATTCCTTTGATGATACTACCCTGGGGATGAATCTCCGGAATAGCACCAAATCCAACGGAGGAGATTTGCATCTCATGGCATATCAAGATCATTATGCCGCTTATGACCTTTCAGTGACAAATCCCGGATTCCCGAAGTCGATTCTCTTCGATAAAAGCCCTTGGTTTCTACGGGACGAAGGGTGGTCTTCCATGAGCTCGTTCAGGGATCAGTCTGATTGTGGGCAATCCCCGAGTTCTCTGGCGAGCTTTGATCAGCCATCCCGCGCTGGAAAATACCCCAATGGCGATAGGAGTTCGTACACCAAGATGAACTCGCCTCGAAGCATAAGTCGCGATGCGTGCCAAGAACATGAATTCGTGGATATGCGGATGAGTTTTCTTGATCCTCGGCTGGCCACGAATGTCCAGCTTACCGATGGCAGGGGATTTCCCCAGATGAATAGGAAAGGGCCTTTGCAAATAGTCGAGGAATTGCCTGACCGAGCTGACTTGCCAGATATTGTCATCGGAGGAAGCGAGGTGGACAGCGACTGTGCAATTGGAGATAGATATAAAGACCCCAAAGCTGGCCTCAGGATCTCGGTGGCAGTGCGAAAATCTTTTCAAACATTGTCGACCCAGCATAGACCTTCGTTAGAGCCACAGCAGGAATACTGCCGAATCAAAGATTTGCCACAAGTTATCCATTCGCGGAACAGAGCTGTCCAACGGTTAACTTCGCAAGATGAGGATAGAGAATCTGCAGAAAGAACCAAAGAGGACACGGCTCAAAGGCCCGAAGCACGCTCAAACAATAGGGGCATTGGAGGTCTTAATACTATTCGCTATATCACTCCACGTCGAAAGACAGAAGACTGCTTCTTAGTAACATCGAGACGCGCTGGAATGTCATACAAGGAAATCAGGCAAAAAGGGGGGCTTCAAGCTGCGGAGTCAACGCTCAGAGGACGCTTTAGGGCCTTGACAAAAGCGAGGAAGGATCGAGTGCGCAAACCCGTGTGGACGGAAAGAGATGTAAGCAGTGGCATAAAATTGTTAAACTTCTGTGACTAACGAGATGCCTTTTAGATCCGACTTCTTAAAGAGGCGGTTAAGATAGATCTTAGAGAATTGGAAAGCACCAAAGCATGTCGCGGAATGGACCGGAGCGCCAAGCTCTCCAAGGTATCATGGAAAAGTATCTCGGAATACATTGCAGCCAAAGGTGGATCATATCAGTTTGGGAATGCAACTTGTAAAAAGAAATGGAATGAGATTCATGACACGGCCTGACGAAACGGCGCGTGATATGCAATCGTTACTAGGTAATCCGGTAAGGTATGATGGCTATGATGCGCTTCCTATGTATACGACTTTATTGGTTTTATTGCTGGCCTTCTCAATTCTGTGGTCAGCTATACGCTGTCCACTCTCACAGGGTGGATCTGATTTCTCGGAGCGGTTGTTATTTGTACGCTGTATCCCGTGCGTAAATAGCGTCTTCAAATATTATTTCGACTGGGTACAGGCTCTATTTAACGCATTTTTGTATGTTGATAGCGGGTTAGAGGGATAATTGCAATGAGGTAGCTGTTGGTCGAGGTTGAAGTTGGAGAGAATTTTACCGGTATTTTTGAAAATTACACCCTATGATTACGATGACTACCGTGCGTACCTCAAGAGCCCTAACCGCCAAGCTTTTGTGCAGCATCTCATAGAGCATTATGTTACTCGGGCTCTCTGAATCCTTCCCTTCCCTCGTGGAGTCTAAATTCAAAGCTGCGCAAGCAGCGAAGAGCCTCATCTTCTCGCCTACCGAGCTCACAGTCATACGCACTACCGCTGGTCTTCCGGTGAGTACGTACATACTTTCTGGCCCATCTACCCAGCCCTCAATGTAACAAGATTCTTAGTTTCAACTTCGATACTGCCCGTCATTGGCGAAGAAACCGACAGCCCAAAAGAATGAAAACCCGCAGATGAAAAAGCCGGATCCCTTTGACAATCCTCCAGCAGATCTCTTGATAGCAGATGTGCCGACAACGAACCCAACCCATCTCCTTGTCCTAAATAAATTTCCAATCGTTTTGGAGCACTTCATACTCGCTACAAAGACAAATAAGCCGCAGACGGACCAGCTCGAGCAGGATGACCTCGAAGTGACATACGCGTGCCTTAAGGCATGGGAGAATGGGCATGCGCACGAAAGAAGCAAGAGGCTCTTTGCATTCTTTAATTCCGGGGATCATAGTGGGGCGAGTCAGCCGCACCGGCATCTTCAATTTCTACCAGTTGAGCGTATGATGAATGGAGAGGAAACTAGCGGATGGGGCTTACTGATGGATCAACTACTGGTAACTCCGCAGTCCATTACGAAAGGTACCATACTATAGTATACCCCAAATATACTCTCTGACATGATAGAATAGGTATCTCCGACCTGAAACAAAACCCAAAGCTTCCATTCACCCATTTTGCATCACCTTTACCTTTAGACCCCAGCGGATCACAGCTTCTTAGAACCTACCAAGACCTCTACAAAGCTGCGACTACCTCTGTAAATGAGCATGCCCGAAGTCATCCTACAGATTTCGAGCTCCACTCAACAGAGGATGGCTCTCTCCCTATCAGTTACAATCTTGCTATGACCACATCCGCTATGGCAATATGTCCTCGCCGACGAGAGGGCAATATTTTGCAAAGAGATGATGGTTCTGACATTGGTTTTGTGGCATTGAACGGCACTATGCTTGCCGGTACTCTTATGGTAAAGTATCAGGAGGAATGGGATGTGCTTCGTGTAGAACCCGAGAAGCTTGACACGTTACTAGAAGCGATTGGGATACCATTGGGGACCGAGGATAATCAAGGCAACAACCAAAATAGATTATAACCAAAGATGCGTAAAAATAACCAAAGTACTGATAGAGCATTAAATGGCGTAATTAAACTCGCTATGTCAAAACAGTATACCCTGCGAGCTGACTTCCGACTCTTAGCTGGAGAGGCATCCAGCGTGTAGCTATTCCCGTAGTCTACAGTCAACCCCACAACCCTGACAAATCAAACTTGGTTGACAATTTCCTTCATTGCAAAGATTGCGAAAGGTCCCTTCTTTTAGCCATTTTTGCCAGCGGTCTTGCCGGCTCTCGTGATGATACCACTTTTCGTCATGTTCTATATTCTTCATGCTTCAGGGTTTTGTGATGGCGCTCCAATGACTTTTGATAGTCCCATTTTCGTCATAAGGATTAGGGGCCTTTAGCCAAATATTGACGCTAGAGATTGACGAGCCACCTCCTGACGCACAGCTATGCTTGTGATTCGCGCTAGGGTTGCTTAACATTTATCTTCCCTATCAAAATGAGCAATTCTATAGAGTTTGTGTAGGCGGTTGTAACTGGCTCTCCTCAAAAGGTACATCAGCTGAGACACGGTCAAACAGATGAAGGTTTCACCAAGAGGCGAGATAAATCGTCGTAGAATGTAAGTTATATTTTAAAATGCATCTTTATAGATCTTAAACCAAAACTAACCGACTACCTATATCCAACTTCTCGTAGAATAGAGCTTCGATATCGCTACAACGTAGAGGCGATAGAGAAGATAAAGAGCTTTTAACTCGTAGTATTTTTAGAGATAATTAGACGCAGAAAGGTACGTAAGATACAGCAGTAAAGCAAGATTATAGCAGGATTTTAAAACTTTAAGCTACCACCAAAGCTAATACCATAAGCTCTCACATTCTCGGTGGAGAATTCGTTGGTGATAAGGAGCAGTATGCCCGCACGTGCGCGTAGTGCACGTACCAACGGTAATTTATGAGATAATCTGAGCTTGCTGAGGTAACTCCCGACCTCACTCATCTCGAAATTGGGCCATGGAGTCTTCGAACGATCAACTGGAAGCCATAAAATTAATTTTAGAAAACATCTCAACGAAGTTTGACGAGTTTCAATCTCGCAATGACGCCATCTACAATCTGCTTGAAGGAGTTGCCAGCCGTAAGGCTGAAGAGGAAAGGAAAATAAGTAAATCAGGATTGCCATACGCAGCAATCTGGAACTCAATACTTAGCCGAAAGGCCCAGGACTCGACAGAATTCATCACATACTTCTATTCATGGCAACGTCCCCCTTCTTTGAGCGCTGCGTGGACGAATAAGAGGGAGTGGCATCGGACGGGCTATACCCTCGCTTATCCAAAGTTTACTGAATTCCTTAGGGACGGCATAAACTCCTCTAGATGTAGCTCAGTAGTAACGGTGTTTGACTTTGACGACATCTACACATTAAACTACAAGGCCAAATACCTAGAAACAGCGGAAGGTCCCGAGGGTCTATGGCGACTGATAAAGGACCGCCCGATAGAGCATTCTCGTCTCAGAAAGTCGGGCGCTCGTGTAGAGTTATCATACTCTACCCGTGTTTTCCAGATCATGGATATTTCACCCCTTATAATATTTTGTATCCTTTGCTCACTGTCGAAGTACGTGATATTGAAAGCATAAATCTTCTGGTCAATTGACATGGTTTAGGTATGATCGAGGGTACTTCGTGAGTTTTATTGATCGTTATCTCGAGTTCATTAATATGGGGAAAGTTGCCTTTCATAGGTTGCTACTTCCCCCAGTAGATACTGTAGGATTTCTCATGCCACAAACTTTAAAATAATCACTAACCTTATGTAGACATGGTGCTCTTATACCTTTGAGTATCACTTCGCTTTTTATCACGTTACTCTTAAATACAATGATTCAGTTCCGCGCATGTCAGACCCACGAGGTTGCCGAAATTCCTCAACATTTGGCGTTGACAGCCCTAGTGGGAGGAGATATATCAATGAAGAAAGCCTATCATTTCTCCTTATTGGACATTTGAATGATGTGGTTACCTGCGTGCAGTTAGCAGAATCGTATTTTCAGATCCCCGGCCGAAAGGGCTTCAAGGAATCTCTAACCTTTCGGCCCTTAAACCCAAATCAGCCAGCAGCTAACATGCTCCTTTCTTGGTTATTGGCGGCATTACCTCATGTATCCTGGCGGTGGCAGCAAGCTATAGATGCGCTGGAGTCAGAGTTTTTATCCCCAGTACGTTGACGATCTTAAATCATATATTGCAGAGCCATGCTTATAACAAATGCGTAAGGCTAAAGCAATGTTCATGGATAACAAGGAGGGCTATCTTGCAGGTATATTCTATGCTGATTTCCTTCAAGTGCATCTGGGCTAAAGAATTATGGTTAGGAAATCCGATATCATCGTTTGCCCATGCCTATTTTTGGCAATTGCAAGCATACAGTTTATTCGAGGTATAACTCTTAGCCACTTGTTAGTCGTCAGTATAGACTGAAAGTAAATATAAAAAAAAGCAAACCCTCCACCAAACCATCCTCACTTGGGAAGAGTTCAAGAAGGAGTCCGTGCCAAAAATTTTCAATCAGATTACCCAACAAGACGTGCTCGAAGAGCTTGAACAAGGTGTCGACCAACTCCGTACGAAGCTAGAGCATATAAAGAAGCGCACCAAAGAAGTGATGGACCTTCGTGATGGAGTAAGTGTCGTTCATGGCTTTTGTTAGTCTAAATATACTTACTTGTACAGTTTGTTTCAACAGCCACATTATTCGACAGTCATACCTCAGTACGACAAAATGACAACATCAGGCTTCTCACATATATTTCATTGCTTTTCCTTCCTCTATCCTTTGCTACGGTACTACCCTTTGATAAGAAGCCATTCTACAGATAACTAACTAGTTTAAAAGAGTATATTCGGTATGCAATTCACTGGCAGCGGGTCCGAAACCGTCCGCAAATTTGCAATCACCCTACCCTCTATTGCTGTGGCTACTGCCTTCATAACCTTCAATCTCAAAACTATCTTGACATTTTGGCAGAGTACCAGCGAGGCAATTACTGCATGGCTGCTTGGCTGCATGGCCCAAGAGCGCAGGAGATACTTGAATAATCTCGCCAGGGATTTGTCAGAGGACCGCAAGGCCGCCGCCGAGGCTTCATTCTGGAAGGAGCCAAAGCAAACTCATGGTTGGGTATACCTCGGGTTCCTGCTATATTGGATCTTCGTTCGCGTGCCAGTTCACGAGATCACGGCTGCCCTGGATGTCTACGGCGTCTTTGGTAATAATCGATTTACAGAGCTGCGCCAACAGCTGGAAGAGGAGCATGAACTGAAAGACTCTACACAGAGGAGGCGATATCGGGTGTATAGAGAAGCTGAGCGACGCAAGAAGCTTGAAGAAAGAAAAGAAAAGCAAGTTAAGAAGAAACCAAAACGTCAATCGTGGGAAGAGGAAGTCCGACAGCATGGCAGCTCATGCGGAACTTTGATCTTTGGCTTGCGATTAATTTTTACATTCATTTTAGCTTCGCTCATGGTTGGCTTCAACTTTTTACGCCTATTTTTGACTCCCATATGGGCTACAGTTGTTGTTATAGAATACGTTGTTCTTGCGGGTATCATAGCATTGGGTCGAGTGGTCAAAGTATTCGAATCTCGGGGTTCTCGCTCAATTAAACTGCCTTCACCGCGAAAGACATCTTTCTGGGTACAGCCGTTGAAAATCTTAGGACTCGATATCTTCCGTCGCCGGAGGCACTACAAACAGCCAGGAGGAAAGTTTGCGGAAGGTGGAGTATCTCAAGAGAACCCGTAGAAACCACATAATAGCTGAGAAAGGTGGGATAGCGTGGTGGAATTAGCTACTGGTAGCTTCATATTCCTGTCACAAATTCGTTGTGTATCCGTATGTGTACCTGTTGTAGGAATGCGCCTGTTTGCAGTGCTTTTATCAATATTCAATACTTATCGATAAGGATTCAGTATTTTTCAACAACACCATAATAACATATTATTGAATAATACTATAGATATTTAAACGCTTTTTAATTTATATTTAATTCAATAACGTGTTATTATGGTGTTGTTGAAAAATATTGATAAAAGCACTGCAGATTCTTACAACGTAGGCACTTAAAAATCGCAGTTGTTGGGCGTCCGTTATTTCACGCCAATCTTTGAATGACGGTGTTTTGTGTCATCAGAAAATCTACATTACTTCGTCCACCTACATTTGATCAGCATAAGCCGTTCCGACTCTTATCACCATAATACATAATCTAAGCGTGGCTCCGGCCGAGGCCAAAGCACTCCGCCATACCGAAGAAGACATCAATACTATTATAAACACCGCCGAACAGTTCCTGGCAAGGGCCCATAGCAAAAACCGGCACATCAGTCAAACTATGTACACCCTGGTCATCGCTAACGGGGAGCGTGCCATTGACCACAAAACCCGTCTTTGCATCCTTCGGGTTGACGTAGTAGTCGGCGGCCTCAGTGATGTTAACGGCAGGGACTCTCGGCCCGTCTTTGTGGACCTGGTAGTTCTCGCGACGGTCGGGATCAGCGCCGAGGCCAGAGAAGAGAGTGTAGCGAGGATCCCAGTTTGCAGGGAAATGTATGCCTTCAGAGTAAGTCAAGTTGCCAGCCATTGCGTATTGGCTGAGGCCAGAGTTCTGGTAGGTGCCGATAGCGGAGCGCTTCTTCCTATCCGTAGACTGCGCGTTTAGATATTTTGTGTCGACAGAGCCCATGACATCGAAGCCGTGGCCGTGGTCTGCAGTAACAAGGATTAATGTCTCCTTGAGTTTATCAAGCGACTTTAGATGTGCTATGGTGGCTTTGATGGTATCGTCAAGCTCTAGCAGTTCACCAAGAGCGCGATCATAGTCGAGGACGTGCATCATCTTGTCAATTGAGGCGGCTTCAGACATGATGAAAAACCCCTTGTTGCCGGAACGGGCCGATAGGATGTCGATGGCTTTGAGAGTCATTTCCTTCAGACCAGGTTGGTCGAGGGCGGGCTTCTTATCACCAGAGGGAGAAAGAGATTGGTTCAAGTTTGCTGTGTATACCTATGATACATGCAATTAGCAAATATTTTCTAGTAGAGTAGAGTGAGTGAAGTGCGAGGAAGAAGTACATTTCTATCGAGCCACTTAGCCATATTCGATACCGTAAAAATTCCAAGGGCCTTGGTGTCGTTCTTGGCTTTGGAAAGAGCAGTGTTATTCCAGAGTATTTGATATCCTTTGTTGGCGAATTCAGTATAGTAATCTTTATCCAAGTATGTTTTGCCGCCAAGTTTCGGGCTATAAAATTGCTCCGCACCACCGCCAAAGAGCACATCAGGCCCAGTCCAGTTCGTCCAAGTGTAGTTGGTGATACCGTTCAGGAAAGAGTCTACGACGGCACCATACTGGCTACGATCGCGGGTATGAGCTGTCAGTGCAGCAGGGGTTGCATCGGCGATAAAAGCGGTAGAGACTATCCCTACGTGACCGCCAGTAATACGCCAGAACAATTCAGCAATTGTCTCAACTTTGGGGTCATCAAAGGGGGATTTGCTAGAGTCAGCGTAGACACTGAGTGCATTAACTGTAGATTTGTGGCCGGTGTAGAGGGCAGTGGCGGAGTTTGCGGAATCAGTGATGAAAGAGTCGATGGAGTGCGTCATTTGGTGGCCGAGGACAGGGAATTGGTCCATCATCTGTTCATCATAATTAGTCTTGCTTATGCGAATGAATGCTTTAGGTATGATTCCGGTATACTTGAAGGATACACAAGCTTTGAGAAACTGGAAGATTGAGAACTGACCATCTTCGTCTGATAACGACCATTTACAGTTTTGTGAGCAATGAGACGGGCAGCCTGCGAGAATTTTAGCAGCTTTTCTAGGATTGGACTGCGGTGCAAGACCGACTGTGATCATATTCGTTGTCATTCCATCACCTATGAAAAGAATAATATTTTTTGTCTTCCGTACTTGGGAGAGGTCTCGTACAAGCCAGCTAGCATTGGTCTTGGTGCCGTTGTTGTAGGTCAAGGTCGCGGTGTACTCTGCAGGAAAGCTTAGCCTCGCGTTGATTGAGATACAATTATCCTAAATTACCCCCGGGCTCGTACAAAGCTACCCTTCGATAAGCTTTAGAAGTCACATTGACCACAGAAGGTGTTCCAGCGTCCTTGGCGAAGAGATCTAACAAGGGTCAAAAAGGTTCTCTCGTATGTAACGAAGAGGATTAAGATTCTTGATCCCGATTGATTACATACCTTCATACCAGGTGAAATTCCAATGCTCCAGTTTCGGTTCGGAGGCCTTAAAGAATCCAGTTGCATTTACAGCAGTTCCATTATCCTTTGCAATGGTAAAGGTAAAGTTAGGATCCGGCAGCTTTCCATTGGCCTCAGAGCCATTTATTGGCGCGTGGACTTCGAGGCGGATGTCGAAATACTGTCCGGCTAAGAAGTCCGCTCTAGGATATCTTAGCAGGGGTTATTACATTGGTAGTTTCCTCACATACTGGTCCGGAGGGAAGATGCAACCTGGGCTCTGTCAGCACACTCGAAGCTTCAAAGTCGGGAATTAGGACAATACCAAGTGTGGGGCACGTTCCCAGGCGCTGAAATGTTTGCGCAGAGCAAGCACCAGCAAGCAGAAGAGCGGCAAACACTGCAGAAGCCATTGACTGGTTAATCTTCACCATGGCGTCTTAGAGGAGAAGCTGTGAACCAGGTTGGAGCTCACAAAATGTGGCATGCAAGGACTCTTATAAACCCCCAGGTACCCCAGCTGCGGGACCTGCAGGACTATCTAGACCTTGACGTCTCCATTTCCTGGAACGGAGCTGTCTAATGCCGTTGATAACCCATAGCAGTTCTGCCAAGCTCTTACACTACTCAAATCGACCCACTAATGCAATGAGTTGCTCTTTCGAGAAGCACGACCAGCAACCAGGAAACAAACCGGCCCTGTAGCTCGGTTGTCGGCGTGGAACAGTTCTGTAAGGCTTCTGCCAAGGCTTCTGACCGAGCGGAACGATGCCATCCTACCATGAGGCCACTGGCTGAATGCTTGAGCTGCTTGATGGCAGGGCAAGGCGTGGAGGAGCTGCGCGACCCCATTCGCCTAAGAGGGTGGCCGTTCCAGCCCGCCAAGCCTTGGCGATATATTGGCCTGCGGAGATTTCATCTCCGCCGGCTTAGCCCATGATCTTCCATGCAGAGAGACGATGAGTGAAATAGGGCGTGAGGGGAAGAATTCTAAAAAGGAATTTTCCTTATAAATAAAAGAGACCGTAGCGCCTGCCTCGTTAAGTAAAGCGTTCCGGGCGGAGAACTCATCAGCGATCCTATCACCCGATAGCTATTTAATTATTTTTTCATGTTGGAGAGGGCAATGATAAAAATAGCTCAATAGTGGCTTATAATTACAACACTAAAGACCTTCATTTTCTAAGCCACGTAAATATGGACACGAATGAACATGAGAAGTTGGATGAAAATAAGTTAAACTGAATAGGTGCCATACTTGCCATAGGCTGGGTTAATGGCAGCCTGTTCAAACAATACGTCCCTAGCAGTCTCAAATATGAACGGCTTAATGAATGATAACCTTATTGCCGGTAGCTTAAATCCAAAGTAGTAGCTGGCGGGAGATGTCTATGAAAGAAGACAAGCGGAGTGAGGGAGACTCGATATTTAATGCAATGGGAAGGTCAGCATCCACAAGCTGCGAAGAGCGAATGTCGATAGTGGAGTATTAGAGGAATAAAATAGAACACACTGTGAGCGATGGGTTTCTTCCTCGTGTACTTGACGTTGATGCAGGGAATGAGCCAAGGTTGAAGGTTTTCGTGTTGAAAGCGAACCATTCCTTGGCAAACAAGTATGTAGTATAGCACATAGAAGTACATATTTTAATGGAAATTCGAGTTGATTTTTGCTCGGAGAGAGACCAAGTAAATTTTGCTTCGCTGATGATGCTCCTACCGTATCATATGCCTCTCAGTTACAGCTAAGCCATGTGAATGTGTGATTTTGTTCGGGTATATGAGTTAACGAGCAAAGTCTACAATCTACGCGTAGTGCCGTACTTTTTGGCTCCACAAATGGAAAGGCTATATATCACGTAATGGTGCTGATAAAGCTGTGAAGACACGAGCTCTCAGAGGCTACTCATCTCATTTCAAATCTATCGGTCCACAATTTAAGAACTAGCATGTTTCCAGTGCTCTGATAGACTGGCTGCCATTGTAGTGACTACAAAATTATTTTCAATGGAAGAAAATACCGTAGGTAAGTCCAGTAATGGAGCAATTCCACAGATAAATCGCGGGGCAGTCAGCTGCCTCGTTATCTTATAAATCAGAATAAGGGAGGGCACGTGCATAGTGCTCCCTATTACCCCTTTAAATTCTCCGCGAAGCGTCTAAGAGCTTATAGTTATAGCTTTGGTAGTAACTAAATATTTTAAATACTAACATTTGTCTCTTTTTATAATTAAATATAAAAGATAGAGAAGTTAGAGAGCCTTTACCTTATAGTATTTTGGAAGTAATTGATATTAAAAAGGTATCCCCTCCAACGGTAGCGTCCTACCAAAAACCCAGAACCAAAGGTACGCCCTACGAGAGTTAGATCGTACGCGTATGGTCACGGAGCCTTGATCCTATTGATTCTATTGGTTAGCTCTTATCGATAACCGTAGGACGAATTCCATCGTTATAAGGGATAATAATCCATATAGATTCTATCAATTATATTAATTAACCATGCCTACCAAACGTACTTTTAATGATATAGACTTTATTCCATCGACTTAATATTTAATTCCACTGACTCGGAAGGCAAAAGAACTCATCCCTCCTTGCAGCCAAATATAACTTAGGGCATGTTCGGTTGCAGCTCCATATTGTAACGGAAATGGAGCTCAAATATGAATATGAGGGTGTTGTTCGGTAAATCTGGCGACTTTTAAATATGGAGCTCCTCCATATCGGTAAGCGCGTCAAATTTGCAAGCTATACTATATACAGTAGTTGTAATGAGGTTCTTGGCACCGTTTCAATATGGAGCTTCGAGCTCCAGTTCCATATTCCATATCAATCTGGAGCCCTCGCATACGCGCCAAAGTAACGACTTCTTATAATATGGCGACTCCAAACACCCTAATGGCGATACCACTGTCGCATTTACATGCCTTATATAATATTATTATTCTAACCTTCGTAATTACGATAAGCTTGTTTTTAAGGCGTCGCGGGCGTTATTGTAACGTAGGTTATGGGGTTTTGACCGAGCTAGCGTACCGCCTGCTATTTTGAGTAAAGTTTTGTTGTTTTGCTAGAATTAAAGTAACACATATATTTAAAAGGCGGTGTGTCGTGCTAAGGCTTACCTAGGCGTGATAGATATAACCTAGGCAAAGTTTTGATGTTCCTTTCGGCAGTGTGGCCAAAAATTACGCGTTTTAAAACGATTACGATATCGGAAAATCCGATAAAATATCCAATAAAAATCCAATATCGCTTTTTTTTAGTATATAGATATTTAATATAAGTAGGTAGGCTAGCTGCCAAGTAATATATCTAAGGTATAACCTATTATATAACTCCCTTCTCTCTCTTTTCTTTATATATCGTACAATAGGAGATGCGCAGGAATCATATACCAGAGTAAAGGGTGCCTTATACGGTGGGTAGAATACTAGGAAAATAATTTTCCGTGCTTCCAATTTAAGCTTCAAATTTAAATATTTAAACTTTTTCTTTAATTCTTAAATCAACCACAACGCTTATAGCTTACTTAGTTAATAGCTTAAATTTATCTTATTAACTATGGCTTTAAGTTTAACTCCTGCTATTGCCGTTACTATAATTACTACAGCTCTTAGTACTGGCGAGAAGTTATAGAATTTCTCTTAAGCAGAGGTAGATGCTTAGCTTAAGAGCCTATGTTATATAGTAAGTCTCTCCTTATTCGTATAATCCCTAACTAACTTCTTCTAGGACGTCCAATATACGGCTCTTCGCTGCTATACTGCTAAGGATGTTACTACGCTGGCTTCTATTACTAAATAGTAAATTAACACAAAGCAGCCATCGTACGTTAATGCAATAATTATCCATAGTTATGGAGATGATATAGCCAATATAAGTACCTTTTTTCCTTAGTTATATGGTAGCTAACTTATAGATTTAGCCTTACAATGCCTATACAGTAAAGGACAATCAAAGTTAGTTAGGACCCCAGCCCTTCTCTACCTATTATACGCTTAATAGATATTAGAATAACTATTATTTAAACTACAAATAGCGGGAACACGGAAATAGTTATAATCTTATATATAGCAGTACTTGTCTAAATAAGTTAAAGGGTAATTTATTAGCTAAGGAGGAAGAAGATAAGTTGGATAATAGGTTAAGTAACGTACCCGATAATTTAACGGTAAATGCTCCTTTTAAGTTTTATTAAAGCTTACAGTCCTATGCCGTATAATACCTAAGCTATATAGCTTCTAAAATAGAATTTCTTTTTCTTTTTTAATAAAATTTTATTATAAAGTACTAGGCCTTATACGACTCACTAGCCCCTTTTAGAAAGAACTTTTAAGAATACCACTTCTAATTTAATCCTTTATACTCTCTATAATCTTAAGCATATCTACCCCAAGCTAAACTCTCTCCCAGCCTACTATATAACGGCCACCTAAAAATACTACCTCTGCTTTATTACTTATTACAGAAATATAAAGGATATTAACTATAAAATATAAAAGCTGTAGCCAGCGCCTTACTTAATCCTTATATAACCACCACTTAATAAAATCCTAAATCTTTAAGCCGTACAAGACCTCTAAAAGATAGTTATTAAATTCGTCTTAGCTCTATAGCTAAAGGTATTATTCTTCCATCTAAGCTTCTAAAAGATTAAAAGTATTAAGTTCTTTTAAAGGCTCTTTTTAAGTTATTTAGTTTAAGAGACTCTCGTTATACGGTAGAAGTAGACGTACTTTACATTAGTATTTCTCCTAAAGCTACCTCACCTGCTAGAGTACTTTATCGTAGATATTACTTAGCCAGATCTTTTTACTATATACCGTACAACGGCTTAGGTGAAGAATAACTACAGTAGCGTAAAGAGGAGTAGTAAAGAGCTTAGTATAGTAATCATTAAATTTTACCTTACTTTGTAAGACTCAAGTTTAAAAGTTTTAGACTACTTTTATATTTAGAAGTATCTCCTAAAAATTTTTAGTATATATAATAAATTTAGTATCGTATAATATACTAATGTCTCTTTAAAGTAGAGATTAAGAACGTCTATAGTAATAAGCACCTTCTTAAGTATTACATCTTCTCCTTTAAGCTTTAGAGTCGCTAATTTAAAAGCAGCTAAAAACTTATATATTATATAAAGCTATACTTAGTCCTATACTAAAAGCTAGTCCCCTTTATTAATTGTATTAAGATTATTAGAGATATACTAGCTAACTCGCTCTTAAAGAGTAAGAGTAATATCTAGTATAGCCCACCAGCTATTCCATCTCGTATAATTATTAAGAGGAATTCTTCTTCCAGCTTAATCTTAAAACTGCTTTATATAACCTAGACTACTTTAAATATAAATAATAATATTATAGAGCTTTCCAAGGACCCCAAAAGCTTAAAATTTTACGTCTCTATCCTTTATCTCCTTTTCAGTTAGCCCTTTAAAGCTTTCCTCCTCTTCTTTATTATACGATAGGATAAAGCTAAGCTCTTTACTACCTATAAAAATAAATGCCTAAACAATAAGATTAATAATATGTCCCTAGCAACAGATACGCTAATTAGTTATACTCTAAAAGATCTTCTTATACTCTAAAAGGTAGGTGCTAATTATATAACAGAGCGTATTATTTATACCGGAATTATCTCTAATAATCGCTTTAATCTATTATATAATACCAAAATCTTATAAAACTGGAAGAAGAGCAAGCCATTAATGCTTTCTACTATGGCCTGCTACCTAAGGTAGAGCAAATAGAATATTGTAAATATATTCCTCTGTATTAATAAAGTGGGCGCAAACTGTAAGATAAAGGTTATTGCTTAAAGATGTCCAGATATCTACGCTAAGATAGATTTGCGTAATTGCGGATTAAATAACCCATTATACGATATCCTTATTAAGAATAAACTTATCTCTTGCCTTCTAAGTAAGGGTTATATAAGAAGTAGAAAGTATTCTAACGGCTTATTAATTAAGAGTATAACAAAATATCTAAAACTCTTAACTCTAAACAATTTAGAAGGAGAGATTTTATATAATAATAAGATTAAGGAAAGCTGTCTTAATAACCTTTTTATTAATTGCTTCTCTAAGGATTTTATTATTAAGATCGTGGTTTTTAAGCCGTAGATTATTAAAGACTAATCATAATCCTTTTGTTACGGCACTGGCAGAACTTGGCAGAACTTAGTTAGCAGAACTTAGCAGAACTTAGTTAGCAGAACTTGGTAGAACTTCGCGGTTACGTAATTAGAGGACCGCATAAAAGAACCCTACTTCAACCGGCGCTGCTCTTCTTCTCCTTTCCTTTCTCTAGCTTTAGATCCTCGTTTATAGACTACCAATTATATAGGCTTACGCGTCCCTCTTGCCATACTCGTGCCTTAATTAACTAAGTCGCTAACATTATCTAAAGCTCGTCTACTCTTCTTCCTAAGAAGGAACTTAAAAAATATCTATAGACTATAAATAAGAACAGAATATAGAAGCAAACCTAAAGACTATTATCAGAACTAGAAGACTAGAAAAGAATAATAAGATTTACAAAATACGCACAGACCAGAACCCCTGCAAGAATCCTACTAGAAGTTACCCTAACAACTATATTACCATGCCAAGAACTATAGCGGCCGGTAAAGCAGCTACAGGACCCTTAAATACCTCCGATGGTAAAACAGTAACTAACTTAAACTCCTAGGTAAAGCTTACAGCAGCTAATGCTAAAATTAAATAACTTTAAGAGCTGCTTAAAGCTAGAGAACCCCTTATACCTAGTAAAGAGTCATCAGACACCTAAAGACTTACTATGGTCCTTAAGGCCCTAGCCTAACGTACAGCATTAGCATTATTACGGTCCACAAAAGTCGCGGATCCCCTATTACTTATAAACGGAACTAACCCTATATTTAACAATTGGAAGCTTTAATTGCAGGATAAGCTTAAAGTTAATATGGACCACTTCCCTACCACTTAGGCTAAAATGGCCTACGTCTTTGGCCGTACCGGCAGGGACGTATAGACGCACCTACGTCCTTAATATACACAGGACTTAGCAGATCCCTTCCTCTCTAGAGAAGAGATGATCGTGTACCTATCTTCTATCTATAAGGACCCCTTTAAAGTACAAAATACCCAACTTAATTATAAAAGCCTAAATATAAAAACGACGAAGACCTTCTCGGCCTTTTAAACCCGCTTTCTACACCTAGCCGGCCAGGCTTAAATTCCCCAGGAAGATCTAATACTAGACCTATTTAATAAGCTTACCCTAGACTTACAGCAAGCTATACTACTAGTTTTTACTACTATATAGACGCTAAAGGAACTTACGGACTAGTACTTAGCTATTAACTAAGGCCTCCGCCAAATTAAGGCACGCGCCGAACGGTACAAAGCCAGAAACCCTTTAAATCAGACTATAGGCAATACAAGAACGGCCCGCAATGCCCTAGCACGATTAGCAACCCCTATAGCACCACCTATATAGCCTGCCGCCAATTTAGCAGCTAGCCGTATAGCTAGCCCTACTACGGGTCCGGTAAATGCTCGGCCTATATACAGCAACCCCTATATATAGGCCCTTAGTAATTAAGAAGCTTGCTTCTCTTACGGTCAGAAAGGCTACTGTATAAAGGATTATTTAATAAACGCAAAAGCGGACAAGGTCCTATTAATCCAGAAAGATAGCGTAGAGTTAGAAAAAGAGAAACCCTAGAGGAAGACTCCTCTCTAGGGTTAAAAGGGATTAATATATTAGATATTAATCTGGGTCAGCTAGTTAGTAAAAGAAGCTGCACTATCCCTTATACTTTATTCCGCAATAGATACTAAGTTTTAACCTTTACTTTAGCTAACTCTGGAGTAAATGCCTTTACCTTAATAGACACCCAGTATGCCGTAAAGCTGGCTGACTTTTTAAATACACCTATTAAAGAACTACCTAAACCAATTCCTATCCGCGGGTATAACGGGCGGATAGGACCACCTATTATAACTATTTTACGGATTTACCTCCGTGTTAACAGATAAAGGTAGTATAACGCCCCCTTCCTTATTACGGACCTAGGTAGCTATAATATAATCTTAGGGCGAAAATAGCTAGCCTATTTAGGCTTATAGCTCAATATATGGAGTAGACGGCTTATCTAGCCCGAAACTCTACCCCTGACCCCTTCCTTTATAAAAGAAATTAGCATTATAATAAAAAACCTTATACGGCCCTAAATTAATACTATTTACTAGGCTGATACTATATGTAGGGACTAGGCCTTTAAGAAAGATATATAGCTTAATTCGTAATAAATCTATATACTACATCGCCCCTAGACTACCCATGTTACGCTACCCGTATTAAAGACCTAGGAAGTTAATAGTGACCCAGAAAAGCCCCCTATAAAGAGCTTAGGCCCTATATAGCCACAAAGAACAGTAAGGGACGTTGGATGTCACACTAAACTAATAGATTAGAGGGATAACCTGCGGAAGATAAAATAGGAGCTAAAAAAGATTATAAACCCTAGACCGTAAAATACGGTCCGGAAAACGGCTATAAGGAAACTAGCGGACCTCCCACTAGTTAATATCTGCTATATTAGTGCCGTAGGATTCTACTAGAACTTAGTTTAGCCTAATACCGTCGCCTTTACGATAAGCTTATACGAAATTAATTAAATAATTAAGGAAAAGGGAAGTAAGCTTAGCGGATAAGAAAGCGAGCTTATAGATAAGAAACTAGTAGAATAAAAGCTGCCCTATTAACACCAGAAATTTAAGGATATATTCTCCAAAGCAGCATCTAATATACTTCCACCTCACTAACCGTATAACTATAAGATTAAGATTAAGTAGGGCAAAGAAAACACCCTTAGCTTTAGCCCCCTCTACGAGCAGTCTATTACCAAATTGCAGGCTATAAAGTAGTATCTTATTAATAACCTAAATAAGGGCTTTATTAAGCCTAGTTAAGCCCCTTTTGCCTTACCTATTCTCTTTATTAAAAAGCTAAATAGAGGACTCCGCTTCTATATTAACTACTATAAGCTAAATAATATAACCCGCAAGGACCGCTATCTACTACCCCTACTTAATAAGACTCTAGCCTAAATAAGTAGAGCTAAAGTCTTTACAAAGCTTAATATCCGCCAGGCCTTCTACTAAATTAGAATGGACCCCAGGTTTAAAGATCTTACTATATTTTAAACCCGTTACGGAACGTATAAATATAAAGTGCTCCCTTTTAGACTAACTAACGGATTAGCTACGTACTAGCGGTATATAAATAATGTACTCTTTAACTACCTTAACAATTTCTATACGGCCTATTTAGATAATATTATAATTTACTCCAAAAACGAGCTAGAATATAAGGAGCACGTCTATAAAGTCCTATAACGGCTCCGTGAGGCTGGCCTCTAGGTCAATATTAAAAAGTTAGAGTTTAGTATTAAGCGTATAAAGTACTTAGGTTTTATTATTAGTATAAACGGAATTAAAACTAACCCAGAGAAGACGGCTGTAATTAACTAGTAGGCACCCCCACGGACTATAAAGGGGGTATAATTCTTTTTAGGGTTTTGTAACTTCTACTAACGCTTTATTAAGAACTATAGTAGGATCGCCCAGCCTCTTAATTGTCTTACTAAAAAAGACCAGCCCTTTCACTTTAACGCTATATATAGGCAGGCCTTTAATAAGCTTAAGAAACGGCTAGTATCGGCTCCCCTACTTACCTATTTTAACCTAGAACGGCCCTTAATACTAAAAACTAATGCCTTAGACGGCGCAATAGCTAGTGTTTTTTCCCAGAAGCAACTAGACGGAGAGTAGCACCCTATTATATACTATTTAAAAACTATAATAGATACTAAGCTAAATTACCACATCCATAATAAAGAAATGCTAGCTATTATCTCTAGCTTTTAGCACTGGCGTATATAGCTAGAGGGGACCCCTAAGCCAATTAAGGTAGTTTTAGATTATAAGGCCCTAGAATACTTTATAATAACTAAGGCCCTTACGGCCCGGCAGGT
>Ga0307515_10004855_pt1 | contig 27503 bp, 22 predicted proteins | sample 17_EM_MG_FD_194513 | JGI IMG/M metagenome (GOLD analysis project Ga0307515, IMG submission 194513) | Populus trichocarpa ectomycorrhiza microbial communities from riparian zone in the Pacific Northwest, United States - 17_EM | ecosystem: Host-associated > Plants > Roots > Unclassified | place... | reverse complement strand
CATTGCCGTGACCGTCGCCAAGGCAGGCTGAGATGTTTCTGACGCGCATCTCTGTCACGCATCCCGTCTTCACCACCATGATGATGGTGGCCCTGTTGGTGATGGGCATTTTCTCGTTCCAGCGACTGGGACTGGACCAGTATCCGAACGTCGATGTCCCGATCGTCGTCGTGATGACGACTTATCCGGGGGCAACGCCGGAGACAGTGGAAACGGAGGTCACGCGCCTAGTCGAGGACGCGCTGAATGCCATCAGCGGCCTGGATGAGATCACATCGACCTCTTATGAAGGCCGTTCCGTCGTCACGGCCAAGTTCAAGCTCGAAATTCAGGGAGCGGCCGCTGCACAGGACGTGCGCGACAAGATTGCCGCGATCGAAACCGACTTGCCCGATGACGTCGACAAACCGATCGTGTCGCGCTTCAATCCGTCGGATCAGCCCATTCTCTCCGTCGCCATCAGTTCCAGGTCGTTGAGCGTCCCTGCCCTCACGACGATTGCCGATCAGCGCGTAATTCGTCAATTGACCACCATCTCAGGCGTTGGTCAGGCGACACTGATCGGAGGCCAAAAACGGCAGATCCACGTCAACATCGACGATACCCGTATGCGCGCCCTTGGCGTCGGCATCAACGAGGTGATCAACGCCCTGCGCACCGGCAACCAGAACAGTCCGGCAGGAAGCGTCATCAGCGATTTCTCTGAACGCACAATACAGGTACAGGGCCGTATCGATCGGCCCGAAGACCTCCTTGACATGATCGTCGCTCGGCGCGGTGGTGGGCCCCTTTATCTCCGCGATGTTGCCACCGTTTCCGATGGTGCGGCTGATGCTGAAAGTCTTGCAGTCTACAATGGCGAAACGGCGCTTGCGATCGATATCGTCAAGGTGCAAGACGCCAACACTGTGCAGGTCGTCGCAGACCTACGACGGCGCCTGGAGCAGCTCAACGTCGAACTGACCCCCGAGAACGTCCAACTGCGTGTTGTCACCGATACCTCGACGACTATCGAGGAGTCGGTCAGCCAAGTGCAGGCGACGCTTATCGAAGGTGCAGCACTCGCCGTGGCTATCGTCTTCCTGTTCCTCAATTCCTGGCGCAGCACCGTCATTACCGGCCTGACGCTTCCGATCGCGATGCTTGGAACGCTCGCGGTCATCAGTTTCCTCGGCTTCACGCTCAACACGCTGAGCCTTCTGGCATTGACCCTGTCGATCGGCATCCTCGTGGATGACGCAATCGTGGTGCGCGAAAATATCACCCGCCATCTTCACATGGGCAAGTCGCACCTTCAGGCAGCGCTCGACGGCACGAACGAGATCGGCCTTGCAGTGACTGCAACGACGGCAACCATCGTCGCGGTTTTCCTGCCTGTCGCCTTCATGGAGGGCATAGTCGGCCGCTTCTTCTATGAATTTGGCGTGACGGTGTCTGCGGCCGTGCTCATCTCGCTCTTTGTCGCCTTTACGCTCGACCCGATGCTCTCAAGTGTTTGGTACGATCCGGATGCGCATCCCGATGCCAAGCGCGGACCGGTCGGTCGCCTGATCACCCGCTTCGATCACGGCTTCGAAGCCCTTGCAGATCGATATCGCCTTGTGATCGGCTGGACGCTGCGCCATAGGTTCGTCACGCTACTGGCCACGGTCGGCATTTTCATCGGCAGCCTGTTCATGGTTCCGCTGGTTGGCACAGAATTCGTGCCGAATGCCGATGAGGGTCGCTTCCAGATCAATGTAACGACGCCTGTCGGCTCCTCGCTGGACTATACAGCGACGAAAGTCCGGCAGGTCGAAAACGCCCTGCGAGAATTCCCAGAGGTCGCGACGATTTATTCGACGATCAATACCGGCAATTCCGTGGGAAAACATCGTGCCGCCGTGCTGGTCAGGCTGATGCCGATCGATCAACGCAAAAGAACGCCGGTTATGCTCGCCAATCCGATCCGCGAGCGCCTGTCCGTCATCCCGGGAGTCGAGATCGCCATCGTGCAGGAAGGGCTCGGCGGTGGCGACAGCCCGATCCAGTTAAGCGTTCTTGGAGACGACCGGACCGTTCTTGAAAAAATCGCTGCCGATCTCGCAGGCGACATGCGCAAGATGCCCGGGATGGTGGATGTAAATTCGAGCGCTAGGGAAGTGGCGTCCATCCTTTCGGTACGCCTGAAGCGCGAGGCGGCAAGTGACCTTGGCATCGCCAGATCCGATCTTGCAGCGTCACTCACTCCTCTCATTGGCGGTGAAAAAGTGAGCAATTGGACCGACACCCGCGGGGAAACCTACGATGTCATCGTTCGCCTGCCACTCGAACAGCGATCCGACACGGTTGCGATCAGCGAATTGATGATGACGACTGGCCGCACCGATGCAAGCGGGTCGCCCATCATGGTGCGTCTCGACCAGGTCGCCAGTATTCGTGCGGTCCCTGCCGCTTCCGAAATCCGCCGCTTCGACATGCGGCGCGAAGTGCTGGTCTCCGCCGATGTCTCCGGCCGGGCACTCGGAGATGTGACGAGCGACCTGCAAACGCTGATTGCCGATCGCGATCTGCCCGACGGTTATCACATCCGCTTCGGTGGTGAATCCGAGAACATGCAGGAGACTATGGGCCACATGGTCACGGCACTCGCCATGGCGGTGATCTTCATCTACATCGTGCTCGCCTCGCAATTCGGCAGTTTCTCGCAGCCTCTCGCCATCATGGCGGCACTACCCCTGTCGCTGATCGGTGTTCTGTTCGGCCTCATGGTTGCCGGCAGCACAATCAACATGTTCTCGCTGATCGGTTTCATCATGCTGATGGGCCTGGTCACCAAGAACGGCATCCTGTTGGTCGACTTTGCTAACAAAGAGCGTCAGCGCGGTCTTTCGCTCAACGACGCCCTGATCAGCGCCGGCGCCATCCGCTTCCGGCCGATCGTCATGACCACGTTGGCGATGATCTTCGGCATGATCCCGCTCGGCATGGCGGTCGACGGTGGTGGCGCTCAACGCGCTCCTATGGCGCATGCGGTGATCGGCGGCCTTATCAGTTCCACCATTCTGACCTTGATCGTCGTGCCCATGGTTCTGTCCTATATCGACAGCATATCGAGGCGTGTTGCCCGCTTCATGCCGAGGGCGCTGCTCGCGGACAGGAAACAGCGCAGTCGGAATTTGTAGCGCGCAGGTCCCAGCAGAGGCGAAAGGAGATCGCTTTGTGGATTTGCCCGGATTGCAGGGGGAGAAAACATAAGTCAAAAAAAGCATGTGAAAGGCTGCAATCGAGGCCCCGGCCATAGAGGCAACGGCTGGGCCATAGATCGTCCGCAATGCCACTCGCCTTCTTGACGATCTTGTTCCCATCTCGACTATTGGCGATATCGTCCCGTGTGTCCGGCTTGGTGACCTTGCTCGTGGCAGCCTGCTCGTGGTTCACCGACGAGCAGACCTACTAATTGCCCGGCCTTTGGCAGTCTTTGATTCAACGGGCTAGAAGAATCAGGAACGGGCCGGCCAAGAGCACTGCGAGTACGACGATTGGATGGAGATAGCGGGCTAGAAAGCGGAAAATTTGTCTACGACGGGTCATTGCGCTCCACCTGATCTTAACGTCGGGTGAAGCTGGCATTCATGAATTGCAGCGGCATTACAGCTAGACGCGCGCGCAAAATTATTTTGGCCACAAGCGCTGCGACGTCGATCGGACAAGTAGCGGTTAAAAGAAGGCGCTGGCCCGACGGGGAGCCAGCTGCCGACAGAATTTCCGGGCATGTACCTCATCTACTCACGCAGTCGACGTGCTTGCATGAGGGTGCGCGCCTTCAACAGAGACAGTTGCACCTTCAGATTGCGAAACTATGCAACCGTGCTTGATTGCAGCTATGCACGGACACCGCCGCGCTCGTCCGCACCCTGTTTCAGGGCGTTCGTCGAGACAAAGGTTCAGTAAGATTTGCTGACGCGCTGGTCGAGGTACCCGAAAGCGTCGTTGATGCAGAACGCTGATTTCGCGACTGCGACGAGTTTCTGTCTAGAGAAGAGTGTCGGCATAAACCCCGGCAACAGTCTGATCCATGCGAGGATGTGAAGCGGAGATACGTTCGATGAACGGGAGACGAAAGCGCGAAATATCGCGCTCCGCCGATCTCATCCAGCGCCGCTTGACATACTTGACCTCCTATCAGTGCTGCCTGACGAAATGGCCTTCGGAAATTTGCTCAAGCGGTTTGTGAACCGGGGTGAAATCGATCGGTCGCAATGCGCTTTGCGGCTCGCTGACGTCGATCACTCGCTTGTTGGCTCGCCTTTCGGGATCAGGTAAGGGCACCGCGGCAAGAAGCTTTTGGGTGTAGGGATGACCTGGCTCGCCAAACACCTTTTCACGCGGTCCGATTTCGACGATTTCCCCGAGATACATGACTGCCACACGGTGACTGATACGTTCTACGACTGCCATGTCGTGCGAAATAAAGAGATAGGATAATCCAAGGTCCCGCTGAAGGTCCATGAGCAGATTGATGATCTGCGCTTTGACCGAAACGTCCAGTGCCGACACGGATTCATCAGCAACGATTACCTTCGGTGACAGAGCAAGCGCCCGTGCAATGCAGACGCGCTGCCGCTGGCCGCCGGAAAACTGGTGAGGTAACCGATCCATCATGTTGGCGTTCAATCCCACCCGCTCGAGCAATTCGCCCGCTAGACGTCGAGCTTGAGCCTGCCCACCAAGTTTGTGCGTCAAGTATGGTTCGGCGATTGCTTGCCCCACGGTTCTGCGCGGGCTCAAGCTCGCGAAGGGGTCTTGGAAAATCATCTGAATGTCCCGCCGAGCCTCCCGCAATTTGCTGTGAGACAGAGACATCAGCTCTTGACCAACGAGCTTTATACTACCCGCTTTTGGCTCTACGAGCCGCATCAGTCCGCGCCCTGTCGTCGACTTACCACAACCGGACTCGCCCACTATCGACAGTGTCTCACCCGGAAGCAGATCAAAGGAAACTTTTTCCACCGCGTGAACGCGACTGGAAACACTGCGGAACCATCCCGCCTTAATGTCGAAGCGGACACAGAGGTCCTTAACTTCAAGAATTGGTGCACTTTTTGGTCTGAGCGTATCGACGGGAACATCTGCCGTTACCGCGCCACTCACGGCATCGACAAGGGGAAACTTGAGTGGGCTTGATATATTCCGCATGGAGCCCAACTTTGGAACTGCGTTAAGAAGCATTCGGGTATAAGCATGTCTGGCATGCCCGAAGATCTCTTCCGTGGTGCCTGCTTCAACAATGTCGCCTCGTAGCATCACCGCGGTCCGCTCGGCGACCTCCGCCACAACGCCCATATCGTGGGTGATGAAGATGACGGCCATCCCTTCCTCTGTTTGGATTTCCTTGATGAGGCCGAGGATTTGCGCCTGAATTGTCACATCGAGCGCTGTTGTAGGCTCGTCTGCAATGAGAAGCTTCGGTCGGCATGCCAAAGCCATCGCAATCATCACCCGCTGGCGCATGCCGCCGGAGAAATTATGAGGATACTCGTCATAACGGCTTTTCGCGGCCGGTATACGAACTCTATCCATAAGTCGCAGAGTTTCGTCTCTGATCTGGGACGCCGTCATCGTCTTGTTATGGAGGGCGATTGCCTCGGCTATCTGCTTTCCAATCGGGATAAGCGGATTGAGGCTAGTCATCGCTTCCTGGAAAATCATGGCAATCGAATTGCCGCGGACGTTGCGCATCTCTGGTTCAGTTAGCGCCAAAAGGTTGCGCCCAGCAAGCATCACCTCACCTTCAATTCTCGCCGTCTCGGAGGAAAGAAGACGCATAATGGAATAGCCCGTCACGCTCTTGCCTGATCCGGATTCGCCCACCAGAGCCATTGTATCGCCTGCTTTGACGTCAAAGGAGATGCCTTTGACCACATCGACCCAGTCTCCCTGCTGTCGAAAGGCGGTGCGAAGATTTCGAACAGACAACACGTCGCCGTTGCTGTCTGCGGCTTCCGAAGGTCTGTGCGACCGCGCGATTGTGGTTTGCATGGTATTCCTCCCAGAAAAATTCACCGCTCAGATGACCGGTGAGTCACGACCTCGTGAGCTTGCTCTCCAAGGCCATCTCCGCCCAACCTAACTCTCTGGCCTGGAGTGAGGAACCTCGGTGGTGTCATGCCTACGCCGATACCGGCCGGCGTCCCGGTAGCAATGATGTCTCCCGGTAAGAGCGTCATGAATTGTGAGATGTAGGCGACCAGGTAGTCCACGCCGAAGATCATGTCCGCCGTCGAGCAGTCTTGGACCCTTTGGCCATCGACCTCGAGCCACAATTTGATATCTTGAGGATCGATGAGTGCGGAGGCGGGAACGAAATAAGGCCCGATGGGACCGAAACTGTCATGCCCCCGACCTTTGCTGCTATCCCCTCCCCTCTTGGACTGCAGTTCGCGGTCAGCAATGTCGTTGAGGAGACAGTAGCCGGCAATATGCACTCGTGCCTCGGCTTCCTCTATATATTTTGTCTTATGTCCAATGATGACGCCAAGTTCGACTTCCCAATCGGTGCTGGATGCATCGCGCGGCAGTTCGATATCATCATGTGGGCCGCAAATTGCTGAAAGAGCCTTCATCGCGATTGCCGGCTCCACCGGGAGGGGCTGTTTCAAAGCTGCGGCATTGCCGTGATAGTTGAGACCGACGCAGATGTATTTTCGTGAACCGCCGATGCATGGTCCAATCCGGGTATCGGACGGAACCAGTGGAAAAATTGCCGGATCGATGGTGGGTAGGCCCGCCAAAGCATTGGGCGACAGGAAATCTCCTGCCCAGTCTGGAATGTAGCCCGACAGGTCGCGAATTTGTCCTGACGCGTCAATCATTCCAGGTTTTTCGGCGCCGGCATGGCCGAAGCGGAGTAATTGCATCTTCAGCCCTATCTCTCGCCGGAGTTCGGATCAAGCACATCACGCGCTGCGTCGCCAATGAGGTTTATCGACAGAACGACCGTGGTGATCGCCAGGCCAGCACCGACAATCGGCCAGGGAGATCCAAAAATGTTGCCAAGCCCTTCTCGAATGAGATTGCCCCAGCTTGGATTGGGCGGCGGGGTACCGATCCCAAGGAAGCTCAGGGCCGCCTCCAGGCGGATGGCCGAGGCAATCCAAAGCGTCCAAAGAAGAACAATGGTTGCTGAGATGTTGGGAACAACGTGCCGAAGAATGATCATCGGTGTTCTAACGCCAATCGCGATCGACGCTTCGATGTAGGGTTCCTGGCGAACTGACAACGTTGAAGCTCTGGCGACACGGGCAAAACCAGGTACGAACGCAATCGTAAGGACTACGACGACGTTCCAAAAGCCGCCTCCAAGAGCAGCCGAGACGATGATCGCCAAGAGAAGTTCGGGGAATGCCATCAAGAGGTCGATCATTTTCGAGATAATGCGGTCGGTCGCGCCACCGAAATATCCCGCCATGACGCCAAGTGTCGTGCCGATAACGGCGGCGCAGGCGGGCGCTATCAGGCCGAACATCAGGGATGTCCGGGATCCATAAATCAACCTCGACAACACGTCACGACCGAACTGATCGGTCCCAAGCCAAAAGGTCGAAGAAGGGTATTTGTTGATGGACAGAAAGCTTTGTTTTAAGGGGTCGTAGGGGGCAATCCAGGGTGCGAAAATCGCCAAAAGCACAAAAGCGAGGATTACGCCGAAAGCAATTGTGGTCGAGAGTTTCCGAAACACAATCTGTTTTAAAATGCTCCGCTTTGCCGCGGGAGCAACATCGGTGCTGGCTTCAATTGCCGTCATGGGTCAGCTCCTTATGCGCGGGTCAATGATTGTGTAGAGAAGATCAACCAGGACATTGACGACGACGACGAGAAGAGCGAACACGACAATCGTACCCTGGATGAGCGGGTAGTCGCGCTCAGCTATGGCCTTGATCAGGGCTGAGCCCAAACCGGGCCTGTTGAAGACAAGCTCAACCGCCACCGCTCCAGAGAGCGTTGCAAGCAAGCTCAGCCCGAGACCCGTGACAATGGGCAATAGTGCGTTGCGTAGGGCGTGCTTGTAGATGACGCTGTTTTCCGGAGCGCCCTTTGCCCGCGCCGTGCGAATGTAGTCTTTTGACAGGACTTCGAGAACCGAGGTCCGCGTCAACCTTCCTAGAAAGGCGACTTTCAGGATCGCGAGTGTGACGGCAGGAAGGATCAAGTGATAAGCCTGATCGAAGAAACCGTCGCCGCCGCCGTTGATGGGGAACAGCTGGAAATGCAAAGCAAATACAATCAGCAGCATCGCTCCCAGATAGAAGTCAGGTATGGCGTAGCCCAGCAATGAGAATGCTCGCATTGCGTTGTCAGGCAGCTTGTTTTTACGTACCGCCGCAATAACCCCGAATGGGATGCCAAATATAAGCCCAAGAGCGGTCGCTGCGAACGCAAGCGAAATCGTGAAGGGCAGATTGTAGGCTATGACCGCAACAACACGCTCCTTCGAAATCAGCGAGGCGCCGAAATCCAACCGGACAACATCCCAAAGAAAGGTGAAATACTGCTGCCACAGAGGGGCATCAAGCCCGGTCTGCGCCCGGAACAACGCAAGTTGCTCCGGGGTCGCGTATTCGCCAAGGGCAACGAGGGCCGGATCGCCGGGCAATATCCTGAGCGCCACGAAGACGAGGGTCAGGACAAGGAAAAGAGTGGGCACGGCGTCCAGCAGCTTGTAGATCAGCACACTGAACATCACCTATCCTTCCATTCGCTTGGCGTGACGCAGTGGCCAATAAGCCGGCCCCGCTGTCACCTTAAAGCCAATGTCGACACGCGGATTGCGCGCCACGACGTAGGAAAGCGTCACGATTCCTAAAGCAGGGAGGTCCTTGAGCACCTGTTTTTCCATATCCTGGACAAGGCTCAGGCGCTTCTCCAGGTTTGGTTCCGACAGAACTTTTTCCATCAGCCCGTCAATTCCGGGCATGGCGGTGCCGTAGTGGCTATAGTTCTCGCCACCGCTTCCATCCGCTTTGGTATCGCTTGATGTCAACAGTTGGTCTGCAAAAGGTTGCGTTGGAACCGGCGGATAGCTCACAGACCGAAGAACAAGGGTATTCTGGTCCTTGCGGTTGTCGGAGTGATAGGTGGCGTGATCGATGATCTTCAAATCGAGGTTGATCTGCACAGCGCGCAGTTGCTCCTGGATCATCAGCATGATCGAGGCATAGTCTTCGCGTTGACTGGTGTAGCAGGGGATCGTCAGTCCAGTCGAAAAGCCTGCTTCGGCAAGCAGCGCCGTCGCTCTTTCGGGATCGTATTTGTATTGGAGTTCCCCGGGCAGTTCGTCTTGTTTTACCGATCCAGGGAATTGGGCTGCGATGATCCCGGTCATCGACGTAGATGTCTCCCCGAATGCCGCGGCGATCGCTGTGGTGTCGATTGCGCAGCGGATCGCCTGACGTACCTTCAGCTCCGCTAGCGGGCCCTTGTTGAGGTTGATGTGCAACGTATTGAGGCTGCCCGGAGCCGTTGCATCAAACACTGTTTTGCTTGACTGCTGTTGCATGGTGGCGATCCAGCCCGGTGCCCGCACACCTTCAATCATGTCGACATCGCCGGAAGCGAAGGCGAGGGTACGTGCCGTTGTGTCGGCGATATAGCGAACCTGAAGATTGGTCGTTGCGGCCTTTCCGTCGAAATAGTCGGGGAAAGCTGTCAGCTTCAGGCCAGTGGCGGTATCCAAGCTTTCGAATTGATAAGGCCCGCTGCCAACTGGATTGGTGTTGAACCCCTCGCCGAGCTCTTCGAACGCCTTCTTGCAAAGAATAGACGCGGATTGATGCGAGACGCAGGTCCCATTGAATAGCGGGTCTGGCTGTTTCAGGGTGAAGACGACAGTCGATGCATCAGGTGCGTCCACCGAGGCGACATTCTTGTAGAATACCTTTGAAAGGGTGTTTATCTTCGGATCGAGGTGGCGCCGAAAGGTGAAGACCACATCCTCCACGCTCACCTGCCCGTAGTTCTTATGAAATTTCACGCCTTGCCTGAGCTTGTAGGTCCAGGTCTTACCATCCTCGGAAGCGGTCCAGCTTTCCGCCAAAGCGGGCTGGAATTCGTCGGGCTTTGTCGCCCACCGTCCGTCGGGGTGCTTGACCAGGCGGTCGAAGATCTGCACCACCATCCAATTGTCCGCGCCGTTCAGCGAAGGCAATTGCGGGTTGAGACCGTTTGAAGATCGCGCAGCAAACGCGATCGAAATCGTATCGTCTGCTGCTTGCGCCCTTACCGGTATTGAGATTCCGCCAACCACTGCAGCGGTAAGTCCGGCGGCACTTGTCCCTAGAAATTGTCTGCGGCTGATTGTCATGTGTTGTCCTCCCAGACTGAGCTAGATCGAGATCGGCAATCGCCGAGCTTCGAATTCATCCTCGTTGACTTGAATTCCCAGGCCCGGCTGTTCCGGAACCTCAAAGTACCCTTCCACTGGCTTGGACGGATTGATGAATACCGGTTCTCCCCGCTCCCATTGATCAGCGAGCTCCACCGGTTTTGCCAGGTGCATCAACGTGCTCAAGACGTGGATATTCGCCAAATGGCCAACCACAGGCTGGGTCTGGTGTGGCACCAACTCGACACCGTGGGCGCGGGCGAGGGCCACACATTGCATCATGCCGGTGATCCCGCCCATCTTGACGATATCGGGCTGCACCATTCGCACGCCTGCATTGATCAGATCCTTCAGCCCCTGCAGCGTGTATGTCTGCTCGCCAGCCGACACGGTGATATCCAACCGCTGGGCAACCTCTCCCATCGCCGAAACATTGTAGTGTTGAACCGGTTCCTCGAACCAACTGTAGCCCAGGTCTTCAAGCTCGCGTCCGACCCGGATGGCACCGCCGACAGAGTAGCCATTGTTGGCGTCGAAGCCGATAACGAAGTCGTCGCCCAAAAGCTGTCGAACGGCTTTCGCCTTCTCGACATCCCCCTTGATGTCGACGTCCTGGCGCGTCCTATCGCCGTCCCATCGGATCTTGACCGCGGCTGGCTGCTCTTTCTCAACCCGTTTCGCCACGGCGCGCACCACCTCATCAACGGTGCGAGCGGCGTTGCCACCCACCGAACTGTAGCATGACAACCGCTTGGTCCAGGCGCCGCCCAAAAGCTTATAGACCGGCAAGCCGAGCCGCTTGCCCTTCAGGTCCCACAAGGCGATGTCGATGGCCGCCAGCGCACCGGTTACAATGCCATCGGGACCGAGCTTGATGCATTTATGAAGCAAGGTATCCAAGAGCACGGCATGATCGAAGCAGTCCTTGCCGATCAGATAAGGGGCCATGTCGCGTGCGATGACCATAAGCGAGGCGTAGCCACCCTGCATGGGGGATACTTCGCCAAGACCGAACAGACCGTCCTCGGCCTCGATGCGCACAAATGCGCTCTTCGGCATCCAACCCGTTCCATCTCCCATGGACATCTGGAAAGCGTCTATCTCCGATATTTTCAATTCAGTCCCTCCCGGACCCGATCACATTTACCAGCTGACCGCGATGTATTTCGTCTCGCAAAACTCCAGGATTCCATGGTGCGCACCTTCGCGTCCAAGACCGCTCTGTTTGGTGCCGCCGAAGGGCGCCGCCGGATCGGAGACGATGCCTCGGTTGAGCCCGACCATCCCGCTGTCCATCCGCTCGGACACTCTGAGGCCCCGCGCAAGATCCTTGGTATAGACATAGGAGATCAGGCCGTATTCGGTGCTGTTTGCCGCTTCGACTACCTCGTCCTCCGTTTCAAACGCAATGATCGCGGCGACCGGCCCGAAGATCTCCTCTGAGGTAATGGCCGACTGTGGCGCGACATCAGAAAGCACGGTGGGAGCAAAGAAATAGCCGCGACGATCCAGTCCCGCGCCGCCGGTGAGCACCGTCGCTCCGCGTGCGGTCGCATCCTCGACAAGCCCGCGGATGCGCTCGACGGCCGCCTGATTGATAAGCGGCCCGCACTGGGTGTTGCGGTCATATCCCGCCCCGACATTCATCGATCCCATGCGCTCAGCCAGTTTTTGCGAGAAGGCCGATGCAATACCGGACTGCACGTAGAAACGGTTTGCCGCCGTGCAGGCCTCGCCGCCGTTGCGCATCTTCGCAATCATAGCGCCGTCGATGGCCGCATCGAGGTCAGCGTCGTCGAAGACGATGAACGGGGCGTTTCCACCGAGCTCCATCGAGCAAGAGACCACGGTGTTGGCAGCTTCACGAAGGAGCACGCGCCCGACTTCGGTTGATCCGGTGAAGGAAAGCTTGCGCACGCGCGGATCATTGAGCATCGCGCTGACGGCCGGACCGGAACGCCCGGTGGTGATGACATTGACGACCCCGTCCGGTACACCCGCCTCCTTGTAAAGCTGGGCGAGGATAAGCGCGGTCAGTGGTGTTTCCGTGGCCGGCTTGAGGACGCATGTGCATCCGGCGGCAAGCGCCGGCGCGATCTTGCGTGTCGCCATCGCCGCGGGAAAATTCCAGGGCGTCACGAGAACCGACACGCCGATGGGCTGATGTTCCACGAGCATCTTGTTGGCGCCGCCCGGAGCTGTGGAAATCTCCCCGTTGAGCCGGACCGCTTCCTCTGCGAACCAGCGGAAGAACTCTGCAGCATACGTGACCTCACCTTGTGCGTCGCTGAGCGACTTGCCGTTCTCGAGGCTGATCAGCTCTGCCAACATATCCTTCCGCTCGATCATAAGCTCGAAGCAGCGCCGCAAGATCTCCGACCGCTTCCGGGGTGCGGTTGCCGCCCAGCCCTTGGCCGCCGTTTGAGCGGCGGCAACGGCATCCATCGCATCGTCGATACCGGCATTGGCGACCTTTGCAATGACTTGGCCTGTCGAGGGATCGTAGACATCGATCGGATCGCCGCCAGTGCCTTTGCGCCACGTGCCGCCGATGAACAATCCTGTGGGAATGGTCGAGATGTCGAAGCTCAACATCGATGATAGTTTTGTTTGAAAATTCATGTCAGCTTGCCTTTCTTTCATCCTGCCGCCCGGCCAGTACCGACCTGTCGCCAGCGAACGCCGCCTCGACAAGAAGCTTCATCGATGGTCCATCCATCGGTCGGGGGTTGTTTTTGATGAGGCGGGCACTCCCAAGCGCCTGCTCGACGATCGTGGGCAATTGCTCGGTTACGATCCCGAGATCGCGAAGCGAATTCGGGATGCCAATCTCGTGGAACAGCGTAGCCACGGCGTCGATCGCTGCGTCCGCTGCGTCGATTGACGTCTCCCCCGGCATCGGTGCGCCGAGTGCTCTGCCAATTTCGGCGATCTCGCCGGTGCACCAATCACGGTTAAATTGCATGACGTAAGGCATCATTACGGCAACGCCAGTGCCATGCGGCGTGTGGGTCATCGCACCCACGGGGTATTGAACAGCATGCGCCGCGGCCGTTCCGGCCGTTCCAAAAGCGAGGCCTGCCGCCAGCGCGCCAAACATCAGGCGCTCTCTTGCGACGATGTCTTCACCGTTCTTGACGGCGGGCTTCAAGCTTGCACCTATGTGCTCCACTGCCTGCAGGGCGTAGTAGTCGCTGAAGGTATTCTTCCCGATGAAGACATGATCGTGGACCAGGGTCGCAACGGGATCCCGCCGCGCCGTGGTAAAAGCCTCGATCGCGTGCGTCAAAGCATCCGCACCCGAAACAGCCGTCAACGATGCGGGGCAAGTGTAGGTCAGTTCTGGATCACAAATAGCCGTCCGAGCAATCAGATATGGACTTGCGATTCCAATTTTGACGGCACGGTCGGGATCGGTGAGCACCGCAACGGGGGTCACCTCCGATCCGGTGCCCGAGGTCGTCGGCAAGCAGATCAGCGGCAGGATCGGACCCGGCACATTGAATTCGCCATAGTAGTCAGCAGGCTTTCCGCCATGCGCCAGTAGCAAAGCGATGACCTTTGCAGCGTCCAGGCAACTGCCACCACCGATCCCCACCACGCAGTCGGCACCGAATGTACGTCCGGCCTCGACACCACGCGCGATGCACTCGACGGGCAATTCGGCAATGACCCCGGCAAATACCTTGGTCTGGCAGCCGCTGGCCTGAACAGCGTCGATCAATAAGCGGAATGTGTCATCGGCCGCCAACCGCTCGTCCGTAACAACGAGCGCTCGCTGGCCCGCTCGCGCCGCAAATTTAGGAAGGGAACTGCGCTGCCCAACACCAAATACGATGTTGTCGGGGGAGCGAATGGCACCAAATAGAGACACGTTCAATCCTCACATTTTCCAAATCGAGCAGCCGGTGAGACGCCGGCGAGACGAAGAAGGCTTTCGTAGACTTCGCCGACGACGGGCACACCTTCCTGGAGCCGACGATCTCGGCATTGCCGTCCCCGCTCCCCGGGTATCAGCACCGCATCGAAGCCTGCGGCTGGTTCCATTTCCCGGATCGCCTGCAGGTAGGCGGATAAATCCCGACGAGGGCCGGGCATGACAATGAAAAGATCGCCCTTGTTGCAGACCCGCGTGTCGTCCAGCGTGCCGCCGACTTCGCGACCAATCGCCGACGCAGCAAGTCCGCTGACAAGCAACTCGAATGCAAGTCCGAGTGCATAGCCCTTGGCCTGCCCGAAAGGCGCGATTGCGCCTTTCTTGGCAGCCTCGGCATCCGATGTCGGATCACCGTTTTCGTCGAGGGCCCAATGGGCAGGTATGGCGGCCTTGCGATGGGCGTGATCATGAATCTCGCCCATCGACACCACGCTTGTCGCCGTATCCATAACGAACGGACCGGTTTCGGTTGGTATGCCTATTGCGATCGGATTGGTTCCGATCATCGCCTTGCGTGCACCCCATGGATGCACGAGCGCCTCGCTTGTCGACAAGATGACAACCGAAAATCCGCGAAGGGCAGCCTTTTCCGCGTACCAAGCCAACATGCCGATATGGTTCGAATTGGTTATCGCCGCGGCAGCAATTCCCGTTTTTTCTGCGCGCTCGATCAGGGCCTCAAGAGCCGCATTAGCGACCACTGGCCCCAACCCCCTCTGGCCATCGACGGATAGGAAGCTTTCGGACGGCCAGGTATGTAGGCCGGTCGCGTCCGGATCGGCGACTTTGTTGGAAACCCTCAATACGATCCGCGACAGTCGAAGCAGCCCGTGCGAAGCGACACCGCGCAATTCGGCGTCCATCAGTACATCCGCTTGCAAGGCAGCGTGCGCATCAGGAACCCCCACCCGCTTCAACGCTGCCTCAGCGAGTTCCCTGAGCATATCTGCATCTCTGAACTGCACGATATCAAATCCTATCGGATATCTGATTGATGTCGGCAAGCTTAGTTGATAGATTGGGCGCGTCAAGCATAATTTTGAAACGGAGATTTTATTGGTGAAAGAATACGACGCGCCCGATATTGAACTTCTCCGGCGACCTACGAGCCTGGGAAACGATGTGTACGAGGCTTTGTACGCGCAGTTGATGTCGCTGAAGATACCGCCAGGCGGCCGAATATCGGTCGATAGCCTAGTGAGATCTTTGGGTGTTTCACAAACACCGATCCGCGAAGCCTTGTCTCGCCTTGAAGCACAGGGCCTGGTCATCAAGACCCATCTCGTGGGCTATCGTGCGGCTGAACAAATGGATCGCGCTCAACTTGAGCAGTTATACGAACTGCGCCTGCTTCTGGAGCCCTTTGCGGCGGGACGCGTGGCAGCGCGACGCGAGGCCGGCGTGATCGCCGAACTCAAAGCGCTCGACGCGGCAATGAGAGGCGAAGACAGGATTCATTCACGCGCATCCTATGGCGAGTTCGCCAAGCGCGACGCTGAGTTTCACAATTTTATCGCGCGTTCCTGCGGCAACCAGCTCGTCTTCGACAGCCTTCAACGCCTCCACACACATGTCCACCTTTTCCGATTGTTTTTCCATGTACGCGCAACGACGGATGCGAACCGAGAGCATGACGAACTGATCAAGGCAATCGAGGCTGGGGATTGCACAGGAGCTGAGGATGCCATGAGACGTCACATTGAACACTCAAAGCTGCGATTCATCAGCGCCTTCGACGATAGTTGAAAAAGGCCGTCTGCTGCAGAGCTCGCAGCACCAGAGCATTCCCCTTCAACATTGTTCGGATAGCGCGCCTTCTCGTTGGACAATGCGCGCATCAAAGAGAGCTGTCTTGCGATCGAGGAAATGCTGCAAAACCTGCCGGCTGAACGCGCCATATTTTGCCCGGGGTCGATGCGCATGGCGGCGGTCGTTGACGGACAAGCCGCCGGCAACACGCCCTACAGGCATTTGCGCAGAGGGTTTCGATGGCCCGTTGTTTTCCGTGCAGCGCCGTAGTCAAGCTTGCAGCGGCGCCTCCCGGATATTGTGCGTCCCGTATTCAAAGATGAATTGCGCCGTCACTCTGTGACGCTTGGGGTGAAAGCACCGACTTTTCCGTACAGAACCTCAAGAGCTGGTTCACTGGATCTGAACTGGGTTTGATGGCTTCGGCATCGGTGCCTATCAATGTGACCACCGCCTGCGCCTCCTTCTGCCAATCCAGGATAGGAGCCGCGATCGCGACAAGCCCAGGGATGAACTTACCCTCCACCGACGCATAGCCACGCCGTTTGGTTTCTCGCACAAGTTCGGCAATTCCATCCATTGTCGGCGTAAGGTCGGGTGCAATTGATGGATTCTTTTTGATACGACGAAGCTCGATGTCTCGAGCGGCCTTGATCGATGCGGGAGGAGCCCATGCCAGAAAGGCTCTTCCCGACGCCGAATTTAGCAATGGCAACGTGGTGCCCAATCCCATTGACGTCACCGTGGGCGAGACTGCCCTCTCCCATCTTACAACAGTTGCGCCACCGTTCCCCCATACCGAAAGAAGTGCAGTCATGCCCGTTTCAGTGCAGAGGTCTCCCAGTCCGTCTGCTGTGACGTTGACGAAGTCATGTCGTCCGATTGCGGCTAGTCCAAGCTGCATCGCGCCTGGCCCCAACAGATATTTGCCCGAACGTCCGGTCTGCGCAATCAGTCCTGCGTTGAGGAAGGATGAAAGATAGCGATGCACCTTGCTCGGTGGCATCCTACAGGTCCGGGCAAGTTCTGACAGAGTGACCGGCTCTTGAAATTCAACGACGGTCTTTAGCAAGCGCAACGCTGCATCCAGGGACTGGATCCCGACGCTCTGACGTCCTCCACCTTCATTCTTTGCCAAATGCTTCTACCAATTCTCTGAGTGCCGCAATTTCCATGGCGAAAGTATCACCGTTATTGCGCTTGAACAGCCCCCTCACTTCCTGTGCTTGAAACACCACCACGCCCCCAACCGTGCCTTCGTATTCGAGTGAGACTGTTTTTCGCCCCCATTCTTTTACAGTGATATCAATCTTCACGGTGTCGCCATCAGTCATCGGCCTCCGGAACTGCGCCTTCGCGTCTATCAGGCCGATACCGAACGCTCCCAGCCTCGCACAAATATCGCTATGCCCACCCCGGGGGCGTAACCACTCATGAAAGGCCCGATCTAACCATCTGAAAATGTTTGGGTAAAAAACGATGCCCGCCGGGTCGCAATCTCCAAACGTAACGTCCACTTGAGTCACAAATGCCTCCTAAAGTTTTCTGCATTGAAAAACTGATTGCACATTTTGGAAAACACGTTAGTCTGAGCCATATCATTTGTCGAGCGATCTAAGGAGGAGAGATGGCACGGCTTAACAGCGTCCATATACTTGGCGGCGGCCCAGCAGGCCTCTACACCGCAATATTGATCCGTCGCATGCTGCCGGACGTTAAGCTTCGGGTGACGGAACAGAACCCGGCTGGCGCGACCTTCGGCTTCGGGGTCGTGTTCTCCGATCAGGCCCTTGATTTTCTAAAAGCATCAGACCCGGATTTTCACGCGCTCGCGACACCAAGGATGGAGCGTTGGAAGAATATGACGCTCAAACTTCCACGAGGAGACGTCACTCTCGATGGTGTCGGCTTCGCGGCGATTGGGAGGCTTGAGCTTATTGAGATGCTGCGGGAACACGCGCAAACGCTCGGTATCGGCATCCATTTCTCGCACCAAGTCACATCACTCGAAGAACTTGACGCGGATTTGATTATCGGTGCCGACGGCCTCAATTCTCTCGTCCGCCGCTCGGCCGAAGATGACTTCGGGACAACAATGGATCACTTCACGAACCATTTTGCCTGGTTCGGAGCGGATCGGCCGTTCGATACCCTGACGCAAACCTTCATCGAGACCGAACGTGGTGCTTTCAACGCGCATCATTACCGGTTTACTCCCGATCGAAGCACTTTCATTGTCGAATGCGACGACCAGACGTTTCAACGTTACGGATTTTCCGCAAAGAGCGAAGACGAAAGTGCGAAGTTCTGTGCCGAACTCTTCGCAGATACTCTTCAAGGCGCGAAACTGATTACCAACAAGTCGCTTTGGCGACAGTTTCCGAAGCTTTGGTGTGACACATGGGTATCTGGCCGCAAGGTGCTGCTCGGTGACGCCGCCCATACTGCTCACTTCTCGATCGGATCGGGAACCCGGTTGGCTCTTGAGGACGCCATATCATTGGTCAAAAACCTGGCATCCCATCCGGACGTGGATGATGCCCTTGCCGCCTACCAGGGCGAGCGACCGCCGATTGCGAAGAAAATCGTCGATGCCGCCAACACCTCCGCGAACTGGTACGAGAGCTTCGCACAGAAGATGCAGCTAAATCCCCTGGATTTTGCCTTCGACTATCTCTCTCGCTCAGGGCGCATGGATTCCGATCGCCTGCGCAAACTCGCTCCGGGGTTCATGGCGAACTATGAAGAGCATAAACGTCAGACATCAGGACCGATCGTCGATCCCGTCGGCAATGAGACGGCCGGCGCCGTTGAAATTGGCTTCCGCAAACAAGAGCACAGGAATTGTTCCGATATACTCTGGAACAATTTCACCCGGAATCCTGAGAAGCTCGCGGTCATCGGCCCAGCGGGAGCGCGCACTTATTCCCAGCTCATCGAGGAAGCGGCGAAGTGGGGAAATGCGTTTAAGGCCGCCGGCCTGCAACGTGGTGAGCGCATCCCGTTCTTTCTTGATGACACCCCGGTTTTCCCAGCGGCGTTTTTCGGTGCTGTTCGCTCCGGCTTCGTTCCTGTCCTTCTCAATATCCAGACCAAGGCGGACGTTCTCAATTTCTTCCTTCAGGACTCTGGCGCGCGCGTCGCGCTCTGCGAGGCATCGCTGTCATCCAGTTTCGACGGAGAGGCTGTGGAGGGTACGCCTCTGCAACGAACAATCATTGTGAACGGACCAGCCAGTGTTGCCGGGCATGAATCTGCCGAGGTCTTTTTAGCAGGGGCGGCCGGTCATCTTGAATGCGCCGACACCGGACCGGACGACATGGCATTCTGGATGTATTCATCCGGTTCGACCGGTCGCCCCAAAGGTATCGTCCACCTCCATCATGACATGGCATACGCGGACGCCGCATTTGGCAGAAGCGTATTGCGACTCAGGCCCGACGATATCGGCTTCTCGGTTCCAAAGGCATATTTCGCCTATGGATTTGGAAACTCGCTTCTATTTCCGTTCTCCGTCGGAGCGACATCGCTCCTTGTGCCAGGCCAACCGCGCCCGGACGTTGTCCTTGATGCGATCGAGACTTATCGACCTACAGTAATCTTTGGCCTGCCAACTCTGTATACGGCTCTTATCCACTCGAACGGGATCGAAAAGCGCGACCTCTCTTCGCTTCGCATGTCGATGTCGGCTGCCGAGGTTCTTTCCGAAGACGTCTACAATTCATGGAAGCGACTGACCGGACTTGGTCCGACCGAAGGGCTCGGATCGACCGAGATGCTGCACATTTACCTCTCGAATCCTTTGGACGATCACCGGATCGGCTCCGCCGGAACCCGCGTGCCCGGCTACGAGGTCAAGCTTGAAACACGCGACGGTCATCCTGTTTCGCCTGGAGAGGAAGGCCTGATGTTCGTTCGTGGGCACTCGTCGGCCCCCTGCTACTGGAACCGGCCAGCGAAAACCGCCGAGACAATGCGCGGGGACTGGCTTTACACCGGCGACAGGTTCATCGAACGCGATGGCTTCTATTATTTCCAGGGCCGTGCCGACGACCTCATAAAGGTCTCGGGGCAATGGGTCTGGCCACTTGAGGTCGAGCGTTGCCTGAACGAGCATCCGGACGTCCACGAATGCGCGGTAATGGCTCACAAGCTTCCGGATCAACGGATGGCGCTGCGGGCGGTCATTAAGCTTCGGACGGGGGTAGCCGGCGATGACATGCGTTCCAAAATCCTTTGCGACTTTGTCAAATCCAAGCTTCAGCCGCACAAGTATCCACGGATCATCGAGTACGTGATGGAGATCCCGAAGACCGGAACCGGCAAGATCGACCGGCAAGCGCTGCTGGCAACCAAGGCTTAGGTCAACCTGCCCAACACAGACAGAAACCATTCCAGGCAACGTTTCGCCTGGGCTGGCTGAGATACAGAGGAGATATCCCGTGACTTTCGTTTTTCCGCCACCACCGCAGGCGTCTGTCGCCGTCGCCGGCTCGGCTTCCCGCTTTCCGGTACGGCGTATATTCTGCGTGGGACGCAACTATGCGGCTCACGCTCGTGAAATGGGCAAGGATCCGGATCGTGAGTTTCCGTTCTTCTTTACGAAGCCCGCTGACGCCGTTGTCGACGATAACCAAACAATCGCATATCCGCCCCGTACCAATAGCTTTCACTATGAAGCGGAACTGGTTGTCGCCGTGGGCAAAGAGGCTATCGGCGTCTCCGTCGAGTCGGCGTTGGAATGCGTCTGGGGATACGCTGTTGGAAACGATCTGACGCGAAGGGACTTGCAACTCGAGGCGCGCGACAAGGGACGCCCCTGGGATGAGGGCAAGGCCTTTGACCTATCAGCGGTGATCGGGCCAATCCATCCGACGTCCGATATAGGCCACCCAAGCAAAGGCTCTATCCGACTGACCGTAAACGGTGAAACCAAACAGGATGCGGACCTCGCAGACCTTATTTGGTCGGTACCGGAGATCATCTCGATCCTGTCGCACTCGTTCGCCCTCCAGCCCGGCGACATCATCATGACCGGCACGCCGGCTGGTGTCGGACCGCTCAAGCCAGGTGATGCCTGCGTCGTCACCATTGAAGGCCTGGGAGAATTGTCCACGCGAATTTCCGAAGCGAGGCAATAGAAGTGTTCAAGCTGCACAATTTTTTCAGATCCTCCACGTCAACCCGCCTTCGGGTGGCGTTGGCGTACAAAGGTCTGCCATACGAGTACGCCTCTTATGTTCTCCGAAGAGGAGATACGCGCACCGAGAGCTATCTTCGAATGAATCCGGCGGGACTTGTGCCTGTTCTTGAGCGGGACGACGGGAAATTCATGACCCAGTCTCTTGCGATAATCGAATGGCTCGAGGAGCAGCACCCGGAGCCAGCTCTCCTGCCCCGAGACGCGGACGGGAAAGCTCGGGTGCGTTCATTGGCGTACATGGTTGCCTGCGAAGTCCATCCCCTGAATAACCTCAGGGTATTGGGATACTTGTCCGACACCTTCGGGGCGGACGAGGACGCGCAGCGCAAGTGGTTCGTCCACTGGGTGACCGAAACCTTCGATGCGCTGGAAACCGTACTCGCCCGCGAGCCGGAAACAGGCGACTTCTGCCATGGTTCGGAGCCCACGCTCGCCGATGTTTGCCTTTATGCCCAGGTCTGGAACAACCGCCGGTTTGACATTGAGCTGTCCAAATGGCCGACGATCTCGCGCATCTTCACCGCACTGGACGCAATTCCGGCCTTCCATTCGGCGGCACCACCGTTTCAGCCAGACGCGTCCTGATCCCGCCAACGAAGAAGGAGAAACTCATGGAAGACGCGACGGCCGCCAAGAAATCCCACTCGATGCAGCCCGACGACACTCCGGAACTTCGAGAGCTCTACGCCGGGTTCGATAAGCAGCATATCAAGCCGCTTTGGACCCAGATCGGGAACCTGATGCCCCGTCATCCCATGTCCCAGGCCGTGCCGCACATCTGGAAGTGGTCGGAACTCCTTCCTTTGGCTGAGCGTTCGGGGGATCTCATTCCTGTTGGACGCGGCGGAGAGAGACGAGCATTGGGATTGGCCAATCCGGGCTTGGGCGGGAACGCCTACATCAGCCCTACTTTATGGTGCGCCATTCAGTACCTTGGCCCCCGGGAGACTGCGCCAGAGCATAGACACTCACAAAATGCCTTTCGATTTGTAGTCGAAGGCGAAGGTGTGTGGACCGTGGTCAACGGCGATCCGGTCCGGATGAGCCGCGGCGATCTACTGCTGACACCAGGCTGGTTCTTCCACGGGCATCACAACGACACCGACCATCCCATGGCATGGATCGATGGCCTTGATATCCCCTTCTCCTATCAGAACGATGTGGGCTTCTTCGAGTTTGGTGCCGAGCGCGTTACAGACTACGCGACGCCGCGATTTTCACGTTCCGAGCGCCTTTGGGCGCATCCTGGCTTACGCCCGTTGTCTGGTTTGCAGGCGACGGCCAACTCCCCTGTCGGAGCGTACCGGTGGGAGCACACCGATCGCGCACTGACTGAGCAGTTGCTTCTCGAGGAGGAAGGGCAGCCGGCTACCGTCGAGCAAGGACACGCTGCGATTCGCTACGTGAATCCCACGACAGGCGGCGATGTCATGTCCACAATTCGCTGCGAGTTTCACCGCCTCCGGGAGGGTGCCGTCACAGCACCACGTCGCGAAGTCGGCTCGACCATTTTCCAGGTTTTCGAGGGTCGCGGCAGCGTCGTAATCGGCGACGACGAACACAAGCTCGACATTGGCGATATCTTTGTAATTCCGTCCTGGGTGCAGTGGTCACTGCAGGCGGAAACACAGTTCGACCTGTTTCGGTTTTCTGATGCGCCGATCATGGAGCGCCTCAACTTCGCACGTACCTTGGTAGAGGGAGGGTGATCGGTGAGCGTCACCCAGGAAAAAGCTCGTGCAGCCCTGCGCGCTCGGCAAGGTGGCGGCGCGCGCTATGACGCAGACATGGCGCCTGCGCAGGAATTGGATTGGGCTCGGCGCGGAACGGCATACTTCGCGCGCATACTCATAAACTTGAGCGACGAGGCGCTTCTCGGCGCATCCGCAGTTCCTGGAAAGAACCGAAGTTGGGTCGTGGCAGCCACAGCTTTGCAGGCGAGGATGCTGGCAGAGGCTGTTGCTTGCATCCGGAGCAATAGCAGCGTGCCCGCGCAGTTCGAGTTTGTTGTCGATGCATCAGAGATAGCACTCGCGGCAACCCTACCGCCCCAAGCCCTGCGCAATCTGTTTGCACATTCGGAAGTTCACTTGAACGTTGAGTGGCGCGATCTGGAAGACGAAGGCTGGGACGCAGCGATCAACGATCGCCACGGCCGACAGCTTCGAATGCGCGAGAGCCCTCGAATTAGAGCATATCGACTCTGGCATTGCGCTGTGCAACTCCGGTCCGGCGGGCGCGAGATTGATATTCCTTCCGAGCTTCAGTCCACAAGAGTGGACGTCGGGGACCCGTTACCTATGTTCTAGGCCACCTCACCAGGGCGCACAGCTCTTGACAGCTCAAGGCAGGATTGCAGAAAGCTCCTGACCGACCTGCAACAGCGGTTCCCCTGGCATTTCTCAGCGGCACGGCTATCGACCGCGGCGCTAACTGCACCTCCTGGTCGACTGTTGCATAGCCCCGTGCCCGAACGCGATTCAACTCAGCCGTTACTGCCCCAATATCCGTGAGCATATTGGGGGCTAGCGCTCGTAGGGCAGTTGTTCGGTGGTTCCCGCACGTCGCCCTGTTGCCGTAAGGCGGAAGGTCAGGTTGATACGCTCTCCAATCGCCTCCTTGGTGCGAGCGACGGCATGCTGCCAGTTTCGCTGCGTGCCTCCCCCCATCACCAAAAGGCTCCCGTGCTCAAGGACAATACGCGCCACCTTCGAGTGGTCGCTTCTTAGCCTCATGTCAAAGCGGCGTTCGACCCCGAGGCTGATCGAGGCAATGATGGGTTCCGGCTCGAGCTCGGGCTCGTTGTCGGAGTGCCAGCCTATTGCGTCGGCGCCGTCCCGATAGAGGTTGGCCAGCATTGAGTTGAACCGCGCTCTGGTGATCTTTTCCAGGTGTTCGCGCAGCGCCTCAAGGAGGGGGCTGAAGGGGTGCGGCGTGAGCACATGTGCCAGAGTTGAATAGGTATGCACAACATCGCCGTACCAGCTACTCAGGCGCGGCTGCGGTATAACGCGCCCCTCGATACGAACAGAATGCTGTTCCCAGGCAACCTCGCGCCGCAGGCGATGGAGGAGTTCGTCCGGGGCAATTCCGAGGTCGGGCGCTGGATGATAAACGACCTCCGCGTTGGCCAAAGGCAATTGGCGGGGTTCGCTGAACAGATCCATCGATAAAAGTCCTTGCACGTCTTTCGTCTCGGTCCGTGGACCCAGAAGTGGGCTCGGCACGGCTTCCGCTTAGAGGCACAGTGCTTCCAACCTTTGGCCTTGATGCCGCAGGCCCTGGCGCAACTCCTCTTCGGCGCATTGCGTCAACTTAGATTTGGACGAGACGATGATAAATGACCAACGGGAAACAATAGCTGAAACATGACGTTTCCAATGGATCGCTTTGCTCGCGTTACCCGAAGGGAGCGGCGGCACTCGTTGAATTCCCGGAAAATGCCGGCCCCGAAGCGCCGGCATTTTTGGTTGGAACTCCTATGCCTTGAGCAGTTCCGCCATCCGTCGACCAATCAACACACAGGTCGGCATAGTTGGGACCGCAACTATCCGGGGCATGATCGTGCTGTCGGCAATACGCAAGTTTCGAACGCCATTCACTCGGAGCTTGGCATCGACCACCGCCTTGTCGTCCTTGCCCATTCGGCACGCTCCTGCTGAATGGAAGTATGTCGTCGCTCCGTCTCGCACAAAGTTGGCGAGCTCTTCACCCTCCAACTTCTTTCCAGGAGCAACTTCACGAACAACGAAGTCCTTCATGGCTTTTGAATTTGCAATGGAGCGAGCGATTTCAATACTGTTGGACAGCGCCTTGACATCGTCCGGATGGCTTAGAAACTGCATATCGACGATCGGACGATCCGAGGGCTTGCTCGATTTCAGCTTGACGGTTCCGCGGCTTTTTGGAGTGACCATACCACCGCACAACGCCCAACTGGTGGGTGGAGGCGCATACTTCTTGGCGATGACCTCGCTTGCATATGGGATCTCGATCTGGACGATGCTGACGTCCGGCAGTTCCAAGGACGAATCCGTCTTGTAGTAGCCTGAAACGTTCGCCGCGCCATTCCTGTATTCGAATGCTGACGGGGCCTCGAACAGGCAACCCCCATGAAGGATGTGGTCCTGGACATTTTTGCCGACTTCAGGAGAGTTTACGAGGGCCGTAATTCCGACCGTCTTGAGCTCGTCCGCGTCGCCGATTCCGCTTAGCATAAGAATCTGCGGGGTATTGAAGCCGCCTGCCGACAAGATGATTTCCCGGTCCGCGGAAATTGTCGTGACCTTGCCGTTCGAGATACATTCGACGCCAACTGCCCTATCGCCCTCGATCACGACCCGAGTAACCGGTGTATTGACCAGAAGGGTCACATTTTCCTGTGCGAGCACGGGGTACAGGAATGCGCGTGCCATGTTCTGGCGCTTGCCGTCCTTGATAATCTGGTTCATCAGCCCGAAGCCGTTTCCGGTCAATTCAAGTCCTCAACCACCGGCAAGCCCACCTCACGGCACCCTTCAAGAGCTTGGGTTGCAAGCGGTAGCGGATCTGCGGCTGGCTGCACCCAAACCGGGCCTCCGGTTCCGCGGTACTTCTCGTTGGGTTTGCCCTGCCAATTCTCGATGCTCTTGAATATCTCGAGACTGTTCTCGTAGTTCCACAGCGCATCCCCGGACTGGTCCGCCCAGTGATCGAGGTCGGCCTTGAACGGCCTGGACCAGATCGTCGCGTTGATACTGCTGCCACCCCCGACGACTCGGCCGGTATGCTCAGGAATGCCTCGGTTGTTCACGCCCGCGCTTGGGACCGATACATCACCCCAATCGCGCTCTGTGCCAAGGTTGGTAAACCAGAGCCTCGGGTCCTGGACTGAAGGCGCAGTGTCCCAATCACCTGCCTCGAGGACAAGGATTCGCGCCGTTGGGTCCGTCGCGAGCGCACCCACAAGCGCGCACCCAGCACTGCCGGTTCCGACAACGATGTAGTCATAGGCCTTTACGAGTGAGGCTCGTCTTTTGTCCTGATTTGTGCGAATGGCATCGAGCTCGTCCGCAAGCGCCGTGACCCCGCCTGCTGCTGCAAGGCCCATGGCAAGCGCAGCCTGAATAAACCTTCTCCGATTTATTTGGCCCGTGATGAGCGAGTGTTCCAATCGCTCGAGTTGCTTATCCCTGTTGAATGCCATCCTTGTTCCTCCCGTTTGGCAATACACCTGCAGCCGGGTGCCTCTCGGACCCGGAACAGGAAAGTAAATTTGGTCAAGAATTCTCGGCACGCCTTATGGGCGCGCGGCACGGGCAGCGCTTTTTCAAGCGCCGTCCCGTTATCTAGATGCTTCCAAGCGGCATCGCCCAATTGCGTTAGGCGAATCCGGGGTCTTAAAAAGGATAGCCCTGCCCGCTTGTCTCGATCGTGACCCATTTGAGTTCGGTGAACTCGTCAATCACAGCCTTCCCATCGAAGCGACCAAAGCCGCTCGCTTTGGTTCCGCCATAGGGCGCTTGCGCTTCGTTACCGACAGTAGCGCCATTGATGTGGACAGAGCCCGTATCGATCCGCTGCGCCACATCCAGGGCCCGAGTGATGTCCGAGCCAAATACGCCGGCAGACAGACCGAACTCCGTATCGTTGGCTATGCGAACAGCGTCCTCGGTGTCCGTCGCCCGGATAATCGAAACGATAGGACCGAACGTTTCTTCGCTGTAGATCCTCATCGCGGGTGTGACCCCATCCAGCACCGTCGCTGGGATCATCGTGCCATCACCGGCACCGCCGGCAACAACCCTTGCACCTTTGGAGACTGCATCATCGAGTAGGTCTTTTAGACGTGCAGCAGCGGCCTTGCTGATGACCGGTCCGAGGACACATGCGCCCTTTGCCGGGTCTCCGAGGGGTAGAGATCTTGCCCGATCGGCGATTTTCGAAACGTATGCATCGGCGATCTTTTCGTCGACGATGATGCGCTCGGTCGACATGCAAATCTGACCTTGATACAGGAACGCACCAAAGATCCCGGCAGAAACGGCATCATCCACATTGGCGTCATCGAGTACGACCAACGGCGACTTGTCTCCAAGTTCCAGAAGGCATCGTTTGAGTTGGCGACCAGCCTTCTCAGCGATAATCCGGCCGACATGCGTCGAGCCCGTGAAATTGATACGACGCACCGCCGGGTGCGCGATCAGCGCATCGATCACATCGGGCGCATCTTTCGGATCGTTGGTAATGAAGTTCAGTGCCCCTGCCGGGAA
>Ga0307515_10004854_pt1 | contig 27508 bp, 23 predicted proteins | sample 17_EM_MG_FD_194513 | JGI IMG/M metagenome (GOLD analysis project Ga0307515, IMG submission 194513) | Populus trichocarpa ectomycorrhiza microbial communities from riparian zone in the Pacific Northwest, United States - 17_EM | ecosystem: Host-associated > Plants > Roots > Unclassified | place... | reverse complement strand
AAAGCAATGGGTTTATGGTAATTGGAGGTCAATTTAAGGTTTAAGGCTACGGTAGTACTCTTTCCCTGCTCACTTCTCAAGCAGGGTTTTAAGGAGGCTACTCTGGGGATCACAAGTTGCGCATTGTTTGTTTGTTTGTTTGTTTCTTGCTCCACAGAGCGTAGCAAGAGGGGGGAGTGTTGCATAAATAGATCTTATACGGGCTGACTGGGCCTGGCTCTCATACGGGCTGACAGGGCTGGCTCTCATACGGGCTGACGGGGCTGGCTCTGATACGGGCTGACGGAGCTCAGCCGTCTCTACATTTAGATGAGTACGTACGTGCTCGTACCGTATATATATGGCCTTGTGGCCCTCTTAGATAGTTGAATCAAGCTTCAAGCAATCAGTATTTTAACATGGCATGTTGCTATAGTACGTAGGGAGAACTGTGTGTGTAGATTCTATGATATAGAGAGAAGAGAGAAAGACTGGAATTATATAGAGTGAATCATAGAAAACTTTGAACCCTTTGCCACTCTGAGTCACTCGCCACTCGCCATCACCAGATATGCAACATGGCAGGGTGAATTGTTATAACGCAGATGTGGCAGAGTGCATGGCATGCGAGGATACATGAGGTGGGGGGGGGAACCATGGCTACTGTGTTATACAAGGAATAGGACCGTTCGGGAGAACTGTTTGGTCTAATATTTATACTCCTCACAGAGGATCGCGTCGGTGAGTTTACGTAGTTTCTCCTGCTACTGCGCTCACACTGTCAGCGTTACCAGCATCATTGAATCCCGAGAGGAAGTACAGAAGAAAAGTGAGCTTATAACTGCTCTTTACCTACGCTCACCAAATCCACCGGAAGGAGAAAAGGCCTAGCTGGTACACCTAACAACACTTGTAAACACACGCTCCACATCTCCACCACCGCCCACTTGCGAGTTCACCCACTGCCACGCCTACAACCACGTCTACCACCCTACATTCTAACTCACCACACCTTCAAGCCACTCACAGTTTCAAAATAAACATCGTGGCCCCGACACCTCGTTCACATGCCCTCCCGGCAAAGCATTCACGTAATGACGGACGCACACCAAATGGCACTATGTACATAATCCATGCAGCTGTAGCACAAGTAGAACTTCCGAACGGGTATGGTCAAGTGTAGTACCAGGCTATTCGGACACTTGCGCTCAGATGTCTGCAGAACATAGCTCGATACAACTTCCGTCCTTTCTCCCACTGCGAAGAGTAATCCGTCATTTCAGATCCGCGGCCAATCTCCGAGTGCACTTTACCAGCACCGGCGAAAGCTAACTCATTGGACAATAGTTCGGATCACTAGTCACAAGGCGTCCACGTCTTTCCTCGCCGGAATGGGAATGGTGCGTGACCTCATGTTCTGGTAATCTGGTATGTAAGACTGATGGCTAGGAGACCCCCGGGGACGAAAATCGGCTGTTCGCAGCCTCCCGTTAGCCAAATTATTGTTCCAACTCCAGATGAATATTCATGACGATATGACCCGGTATATTGTGGATGGCCAGCCTTAATCTACAGTGGAGGTCCTCCCCTGGCCACCCGGCATTTGCTAAGGAATCGAGGAGGCCACGATGGGAATTACTAACAGCGCATGCACACTTGATCCATCATTTTTATGGTTGTGGATTTACTAGAGGGCGGATGGTGTGCTAGTGATTGTGAAAATTGGTTTATTGCATCGGCTCTGAGTCATTTTCGGTGATGCAGATAATATGCATGCAAATTGTTTGGACGATGTTTTGTTGCGGCCGCGGAAGAGGATGATGATTAGAACATGTGCACCCTTCTTCGGAAACGTAACTGCCATACAAATTGCTTTGCTCTGACTTGTTTAAAGGAGTCCGCTATGGTTGGGTCCACTGCAACTGACGGTACCTGCAGCGAGTTGAGCCGGGATGACGACCAAGCCGACATTGTCGATAGTGACGAAGTATTCTGAACATTCTGCAGTCAGTACCTACCTCTTTATTTACATGGAGGCGACTGTTGACTAGGAATTTGGCCCGGTGGCTTCCTTAGTGTTCAGTGCTGGCGGGCTCGAGCATGAGGCCGGTGGCTTACGGCCCCCATCAGCCTCACCTGCCCCCATGGCGAGGAGGAGGACTCGGCACTGGTACGCGGCATCGGGCTCCGGCTTTGGCAGTCGGCATGGAGTTTTCCTTCTCTCTCTTTCGTATATAAGTCCATAGTTTTCTCTCTCTTTGAATCGACAGACAATTGAGCTTCTTCGTTCTTTCTCTTTTACTCTCAACAGTGACACGCCGTTAAGTTAGTTATTCCACAGACATCGCAATCACTAGTGTCTCCAGGATCACGCTAGTCCACACTCGGCTTGCGAGGATCGCATCTAACCCTATCATTTCCGTGCCTCTCCAAACTCTGCGCAGCCTTTAAGAGAGGACGATTCACGTCTGTTATTGTATCCACTGCACTCACATCCAATGTCGTACTACAGTTTGTGGTTCCAGCCAATCCCTTGTTCCAACGTCAGCAGCCATGCATGCACGCGATCGGCTAGAATCGTTTCTCCGTCCAATCACTCCAAAGCCGGCCTACTTGTCGTGTGCAGCAACAACGTTGATTGATCGACGTAAATAGTATCTGAATTAGTCAGCATCAGCCCGTGTGCCACCAAAGGATGAAAAAGCGGGGAAAGGTCTCCATCTTCGCAAAGTAGAAACGCACCACTGCTGGAATCATCATGTCTACCCCGCCGCAGCAACGTGGGTTGCGACTGTTATCGCTCGGTCGGTTAAACCGCATCACAAGTGTAGTCGCAAGGGTTCGCTGATCAATCACAGATGGAGGCGGCATCCGAGGGGTGTCGGAACTTGTCATCCTTCACGAGCTGATGTCCAGGTTACAATCTAAGCTAAACCTCCCTGAACTGCCACGTCCATACCAGTACTTTGACATCATCGGTGGAACTTCTACAGGCGGGTCTGAGCCGCTTCCCTTGGTTAATTTTCGTAGCTAAGCAACATCGATTAGGCTTATTGCGATCATGCTCGGTCGACTCAGAATGTCCACCGATGACGCGTTGGACGAGTACACGCAGTTGGCCGGATATGTGTTCGGAGAGAGGAAGTGGGCATTCCAGGATGGACTTTTCAAGGCGAGCAGACTCGAGGAAGCAATTAAGAAGATTGTGGAGAAATATGCAGGAGACGGTGATACCGAAGACATGCTCGATCTACGTGAAGACAATACTTGCAAAAGGTATGCCTCCAATCACTGTTGAAGTCCCTAGCTCATGATAACATTTTCCGTAGTTTTGTTTGTGCAGTCGCTGCCAAGAATATCGGCTTTCCGACTCTCTTTCGGTCGTATCGTGTTCCGGGAGGTGACACCAATTGCCAAATATGGCAGGCAGCTCGCGCAACCTCTGCTGCTCCCACTTTTTTCAAGCGTATCAAAATCGGCAGAAAGAATGCGGAGATTGAATACATCGACGGCGCCATGGGGTGCAATAACCCAGTACAACAACTTCTTGATGAAGCCTACCGTATACATGAAAGTCACCCAGTGGACTGTATTCTCAGTGTTGGGACCGGACGAGCACAGACCGTCGGTCTTCCAGAGCCAGATACTTTCCAGAGGTTGCTTCCAACAGACACCATCACGGTGCTGAAAAGACTTGCTACCGATTCCGAGAGGACGGCTAGAGAATTTGAAAAACGATTCAGGTATATTTCCGGGGTCTATTTCCGACTGAATGTCGAGCAAGGGATGCAAAGTATTACACTCGAGGAATGGAAGAAGCTGGGTGAAGTAACTACGCATACAGCCCAGTATCTCCAGGAAGCGAAAGTCCGCCAAGAAGTGGATAACATGGTCAATATACTGGCTCAAACGCGCGCTTCTTCTAGTGTGACTGTTGCAGAACTTAGTATGTGACTGATTTCTTACAATGAATACCTGCTGAGTTATCGAAGTTGGACCAACAGCACCGAAACAAGCAACTCTATTGAAACATTGCACTGTTCCATACTCTCCAAGTACCGCTTTCACCGGACGTGAGGACATTCTTCGACGGCTCGAGAATTGTTTTTTTCCCCTGACACCGAGTTTTCAAGGCGAATTTTTGTTTTGTACGGATTGGGGGGAGGTGGAAAAACCCAGATATGTCTAAAATTTTGTGAAAAGTTTAAGGCGAGGTAAGTTCACCTACGCTGATGAGTGCACGGTCCTAACTTAGGTCGAGATTCTGGGGTGTCTTTTGGATTGATGCAACAAGCGATGACACCGCCGAAGAGAGTTTCAGCGCAGTTGCTCAATTGTTACATATTGAGGAAACGCCCGCTACAGTAAAGCGGCATCTTTCAATATCTGAAGACCGATGGTTGCTCATATTCGATAATTCAGACAATCCTGACATTGACATTTCGAAGTATTTCCCACTTGGCGGGAATATTATTATCACCAGCCGAAATCCAAGCTGTTCCGAATATGCACCCGAGAGTGACGCACATTTTGAGATCGACAAAATGGAACTGGACGAGGCTATTAGTCTACTTCTCAAGGTTGCACGCACCGACGCATCCGGTGATTTACGAGTCGATGCGGGACAGCTTGTCAATGACCTTGGCTTCCTAGCCCTAGCGATCGATCAAGCTGGATCGTACATTTTCACGAGGAAGTGTACTCTTAACGAATACCGGGAAATGTTCCATAATCGTCGAGACCGGAGTAAATTGCTGCGAGAACGACTTTCCATGCAAAGATCCAGCAGTTATCAGTCCACAGTTTACACGACCTGGGAAATTTCGATTCAGATGGTAAAGGAGACCAACACCTTGGCTTCAGAGATCCTCCAACTCTTTTCGTATCTTCACTATGCTCAAATACCGCGAGAAATCTTCAAGCGGGCATGCTGCCGTATTCATATTACACGCGAGAGCGACTATGTCTCAGAAAGCGACGATACTTCGGGAAGTGATACACAGTGGACTGCGTCACGAGTCTCAAAGGAAATATATAGCTTGCTTTGTGCCCGGAAGGGTAAGAACAGCGAAGAATGGGACGAAGATATCTTTGAGCGGGCAATTGATACCCTTCAATCCTTTTCCCTCGTCAAACGGGGGAAATACGAAGGCCATCCAATTTACACTCTCCATCCGTTAGTGAGCTCGTGGACTAGGGAGAGACTTTCAGATGCGGAACAACTTCTATTCCAACAGTCTGTAGTCTGCCTATTGAACCGATCCATTCAATCAACATTTGGGGATTCTGATACAGACCTTGGGTTTCGGCGCCGACTATTCATTCATGTTGAAGCCTGTCGTAAACTTTTCCCAGAATATTTTGTCTGCCATGAAGCGACGGAACCAGACGTTCTTTGGGAGATGGTGAATTTTGCGATGGTTTATATAGAATTCGGTTCGTGGAAGAAAGCCGAGGAGCTGGAAGTGCAGGTCATGGAGACAAGAATGAGGGTACTCGGCCAGGAGCATCCAGATACCCTGACCAGCATGGCCAACCTCGCATCGACATACCGTAACCTGGGGCGGTGGAAGGAGGCCGAGGAGTTGGAAGTGCAGGTCATGGAGACGAGCTCGAGGGTACTCGGCCAGGAGCATCCAGATACCTTACGCAGCATGCATAACCTAGCGTATACGCATAAGTCGCAAGGCCATGTCGATGATGCTATTGAATTGATGAAAAAAGCGGCATCTTTTCGTAGCCGCATACTCGGCAGAGACCATCCAGACACTAAGCCATCGGTGGATACTTTAGTACAGTGGAGAGGCGCAAAATAACCTCTAAAAGAGCGATGGTTTTACTAAATCGGTATGTACTGCCCACAAATTTTCTATTCGCTAACTGTTTAACTAACCTACGTACGCTTCAGAGATACTCGACCCTGCGATGGTCATTGGTGCTCTATGCTTCAGACATTTGGATTTCAATTTCCCATAATACACGGGTTACGTTGGCGTTATTATCATTTGAGGGCTATTTTGAACATAGAAGGATTGGGAAGATGCCATGTAGATGTGAGAAACATCCCGTTAGGAATATTTTAGGATAGTCAATGCCTTTCTTTTTAATGGTTGAAGGTCGATCTTTGGCTGCAGCAAAGTCGAAGCCAATATCAAATTAAAATAATTTTAGACGTGCTTTCACACCAACGGGAATAAATCAGTGATAGAAATTGGACGCCAATTCCAGATCCAGAGCTTTTGCAGCTAGATTTGTCAAGGACATGTTCTGTTGGCAAAAATGCTCCGGGTTCTCTGAATGGCAGCAATCGCCAAAGTCCCCGCTCACGAAATTTATCCTGTCCCATCTCAATACAAGTACTTCAAACAGACATGTGACAATCAACTACAGAGCAAAAACACTTTGTAACTTGAAGTTGCTGGCGCGAAGCTCTAACGACACCCTATAGCAGATATTAGAAATAGCTTTGTGGGTCTCGGTTTGCAAGGTGTAAAGATCGCAATCTGAGGTCTAACCGCGCATATCGTCTATCCCCAGCTCTACAAAGACTAACCAGGTAGCTATTGCACCTTTTCCGGACACTGTTGCAATATAGAAGAGAGAATCTGATACAGTACACAAATTTGTGAGGCACATATTTTAGATAAATCTTGGTATAAGTAACACAGTACAAGTTTATCGTGGTTATATGATAGGTACATATCATCGACTCATTCCAGATTCGGCGGCATTATGCTCCGAACGTGCCGTGATCTGTTTGCTCGTCAGATTTGGGCTTGAGCGATCAATCTCTACTGATGCGACTTATCACTCTAGCTGTCGAGTTTCAAATAGGATTTGGAATCATGCAGTGTTCATAAGCACCCAGGCCGGCCCGGCTTTGCATCGGCCTGGCCTCGCCGCCTTAGCGGTGGCTTTTTAAATGAGGGCCGGGCCGGGCCTGCAGGCTTTTCTTGGCGGAACAAAGCATACACAGCATATTTTGTTCGAAAGACACTCTGCTGCCTATACTATGAAAGCCTCCAAAGTACGAAACATGCACCATATCCAACTCAACCATCGTAGCCCTGCCATTGTCGGATTCCATTCATCAACCAGTCCAAGGCTTATCCCGGCCGATGCACGCCGATGCAGGCTTTTTAAATCACGTGCAGGCCGGCCGGCTTCGGATTCAGGCCAGGCCGCGCCGCAGGCTGTAAGAATGGAGGCCGCGCCGCTTAAGAACACTGGAACCATGAGAACACCTAGCGCTCCCAATGTAAGCAATGTAATTAACAGTAAGAGTGCGAGCAATAGCTAAAAGTGTCATTACAAATTTATACTTTAATGCGATGATGTTTCGCCTACCGCAGTCTTGCATGAACAACAATCACGGGAGCTGACCCCGTGGCATAGTGGAATGTCTGTGGGTATTACTAGCTACATGCTATGGGTTCGAATCCCAGTGCCATCCTTCCAACGACAAGTCCATTGCAGAATGCGAGACATGACACGAAGACTTGGCGGGGTAGGGGTTGGTGCATGGTGGAAAGGTTGAAGTTAGGGTAGAGGTTGGGGATCTCCTCCATCTAGCCGGTTTACCCGGAGGGGGAGGGGATTGGGGTACTGTCATACTCTAGTTAGAGAGAATACAGAATGATTAAAACAAACAAACAACAATCATCTTGTAGCCTTCTGTTAGGTCGATTCCTAATCATCTTCGTTGACGTCCAAACAATACATACAGTCATTAGCTAAATGTAATTCGTGTCGCATTGTGTGAGGGTCATAGTGAAGTCTCATCCGAATCTACAGCGGCGGTGAAGTTAGATATCGACCCGTTTCCTTCCGACCCTAACCCTAACCTCCCTGCTCGATAAGTGACATATTGAAATGTCACGAAAGGTACCGTAGCTATTTGTATGTTTAGCTATGTCAGCATGTGTGAGGTGCGGGCCGTGAGAAGGGAGGGAGGACGGCTTGGGGATGGCAAACGGTCGTTAGTATTGCACTGCAGCACAGGTGCGCACGTGAAGTGCGGGGTGGTTCGTATACTTCACATTAAAATGGAATATCTGCAGCCTATACCACTGGTAGTCGAATTATCGCACTTGCTAGAAACTATGTGCTATTGGCATACTTCGTGAATGGAGTTGTAGCTTTGTGAATTGAGACCTGCGCCTGTGATTCCGAATGTAATAAAATCGGCGGCGGAGTGCACATAGCTAACATATATATATTTAAGTAGTTATTTTATACACACGACCGTCTATTGTAGCTATTATAGTCATTCGTATTTTGTATACATGCCGTAGGGCATATGCAGCGGTGGGGACTAAGTACGCTTTGACTTCTATCTCTAAGTGCACTTTCTAACTCCAACCATACCTAGAGTGCGTTTGATCCCCATTGCCTTGCATGGGCACTTGCAATCGCACGTGAGAAACAGCCTTTCAACAGGTAGTGCACGTGTTGTTGTATTGCACTTCGCTGTGTACGGAAGTCAATGGCGGTAGGGATCAACCAATCTCGTACCGCTATCCTCCCCTTGCAGATCGCTGCTCTGCCAGCGATTTAGCTTGTCATATCGACTCATACGTATATAGCACTGATTCTTGTGTCGACCCTCATATCGTTTCTATGGTCGATTCCGACGTTCCCAATTATGCCTTCATGGCACGTAACACTCGATAACTCAGGGTCAGAGTTGCGACCATGATATTGACACTTTACCGGTACGTCATATCTTCACAGTTGCTACTTCCTCACACCTCATCATCCCTAATAAAAGCTAGAGTGCAATTCCAAACGTAACCTTGTAGCTCGTCTTTTAAGCCTGAAGACTACTGCCGTCTTTTCTGCAATGTCTGTAGGCAATTAATAACTGCTCTCGTCGTTCCCATGCACGCGACTAACCGGCTGACGTACTTCTATTGTAACAACAAGATGGAGAGTATGTGCAAGTGGGTACATCGAGAAGCGGAGAAGATGGCCATCATATACGACGAGATCATATATAATTTGTAGTAGTGAAACGGAGCACACGGGTTCCGAGGTGTTTCTCGTACATTATTTGGGTTCTGGCGGTAGCTTTCCGGCGCAAATACCCAAGCCACGGGGACCCTTAACGCGAAAGACATGAGAATGATCCTGTAGGTTAAAGGACAGGAGTAAATACAAGTGGAGAGCATAAAGTCAACGGAGCGTATGTCGGGGTTTGTCGAAGCCATCTGTAGGTTACTATTGTCGATCTTAAGTCTTCTGTCTTGACAGCGAAGTTAGTACACTTCAATAACACCTTAATACGCTTATAGATCCATTGCAACCACTCAATAAAAACCTATAAGTGGCAAGTAGGTGTAGATCTCAGAGTGACCAAGATTTATGCCGTCAAAATTGATGTCAAGTTAGTTTTATTATGTATAGTGATGTATATATCTTTATTTACCCAGAGTATATCCTTTACCTAGGCCCGGAATATAAAATAGTTTCTTTCATGGTCAATTGCTAATTTTTGAGTTTTAGCGGGTATATATGGCTGTTAGACTTCGAAAGAACTTGCTCGGCTCCTTTGGAGCGTCCATGGGTAGGTGCTTCAACGCTGGGAAATTTTCTAAACCAGCGCGCCGAGGATCAAACCAGTCTATTCGCCAACCTGTATCAACAGCAACAAGGTGATGCCGAGAATGCTGTATAGTGTTGCACACAGAAGGCTAGCGAGATGAATATCTTGAGACCAGCCTAGGCCATGTCGTATATATGGATCGCCGCTCTTTGTAAGGCATTTGGGCATAAGCTGGGCTGATGGGAATCATGATATCATTGGGCTGACAGTCATTTGGGACTCAGCTGGAAATGACAGCTGCGTGCGCATGCATGTGTACACATGGCATACATGGGCTCTATTGTGGGTTAGGGTTTATTACATGTCCCATAACTTTGTGCATTGACAGGTAAAGCAGGAGAGGAACCTGTGGTGAAGGTGATCATAGAGGACCAGGATCAGCTAAGAGATCTGTGGAAAGGTGGCTAGGGGAGAATTCTTACATGTGGTGGACGGACGAGCCCCGATCCGATGACAGGAGAGTAGAAGCTGCAGCGGTAAGCCTTGACAGCCGGGCGGACTGGGAGGCCTGTCGCAGCTCAGATGAGTGAAAGAAGTGAGTGGACACTGGCGACTTGGCGTGCCTTGCCAAAACAAATATCATGGTGTGCGTTGTTACTTTGTATCAAACGAAAACGCCCCACTCGCTGATAGACACTCCTTAGCATCTAAACTTTCTTTCTACCAAGTCATATATGCGTAGCTATCATAGTTGTGGAGTAATTGCATTGGTGGGCGAGATGTGCAAAGATGTCCGTGTCCGCTCACTTCTTTGCCCCGTCTGAGTTTCCTCGGCTGAGGACGGAGGGAGGTTTTTGATGCCGAGTTGTGGGCGATATGGGTCGCGCTCAAGGAAATGGCTAAGAGAGGGGAGAGATTGCAGGGACAAGTGACGAAGAAAGTGACGATCTTCAGCTGCGATCCGACGGACGGCTTCGTTGACATTCATGCCTGGCAGTAGCTAGCCCGATGGATCAATAACGAAGCGAGGTATCTCCTGCATAACTATGGGACTGAAACGGAGATTCGGTGGACTCAGGACACTCTGGCATTCCCACGAATGAAGAAGCCGATCGACAAGCTAACAGTACTCTTGAGGGCTGAGGAAGCACACTCATATACCTCAGCTGCGAATAGAGTGAGAGGATCTCGGAAAAGAAGACTACAGCGAAGCAATAGTGGGAAGCTACGGAATGTAGTAAACACTATAGGTACAGGAGCGGCTCCGGAACTTCCGGTAAGACTAGGAGCAGGCGCCCAATTCCAATAAAAGCAGAAAGTCCCTCACTACAAGGTAGTATCAACTCAAGTACGGGCATACACCTCGCTGCAGCGTTCAAAGTTTACGCGTATTTCGGAAAACTGAAACTTTCCAGACTTTGGTCACTTTCACAGCTTCTTTCCTTTTGCAACCTCCTTTTGCAGCAAGCCTTCACAGCATCACTCCATTCCTAGCCTTTCTTCTTTCACAACGCATAGTACTGTACATAGATCTCGTTTCAAATTCACTACTACTGGGCACGACTGCGTATACAGGAATGTAATATTCGTTATCTATCGATGCTAGAGATGGTAACGAGATGACGACGAAGGTGAAGAGGAGTACGACAAAGGCGGGCGATGAAGGAGTAAAATGACGATATGAACTGGTTGCCATGGACGGACATGCGTAGGGAGTTCTCGTACTGTCGGTCAATTATCGCAAGTGCAATCGATGGAGACGGTCAGTTGACGCGACAAAGAGCTGGGGGCTGGGAGCTGGGCGGTACATACCGGATGGCTATGTCACTGACTGGGAGCGGAATCGGGACAAAGTGGTGTGTACCTGAACGATGGCCATGATATAGTTGAAGATAGATGATCTGGAGGAAGAGATGGAGAGGAGAGGGCAGAGTTGGCGGCGTGCAAACTTGGTGCGATCATCGGACTGCCAAGCCACACTAAGCTCGCCCACCTGGAAACGCCAAGCAAACGAACAGGATTGGCACTCGCATGGAAAGGGAACACTAAAATCGTCCTTCTCTCCTGTCGCCTCTCTGCTCCACCTCGATTCCTCACTCCACTGCATCGCAATGTCAACGTCAAAGTCGATATCCCACTTCTCTCGTCGACGCCTCTCTCTCCCATTCCTCCGCACTCATCGTCCATGCCTCTGCCCTCTGGCCTCCTCCGCCCTCGTCTCTTAGTTCTCGTCTACTCCGCCGTCGTATACTCCGCCTTCGTCTATGTAGAACCTCTCTTGTCTACACGTCTACCCCTTTGCCCTCATCTCTTCTCCGCGCCGTCTACGCCTCCGTCAATGCCCCCGTCTTCGTATCTGTCCTACTACGTTCGTCAAGACTGCACGCCTCTATGCTGAGTCTTCTCACCGCGTAACCTGCAACTTACTACTACTATTTATGCTTGCTGATGTTAGGTTTGGGCGGACACTAAAGGTACTAGCACTCGCCCAAGCCTGACATTTGCACTTTATTTATTACGGAGTGTAGGAGTAGTGCATCACATAGACAGCTACAAGTCACTGCATTTTAAACCCTCCAGCCTCTAGCTTCCGCCGTTACATACTCCGCTCTCGTTTACGTACAACTTGCCTACGCCGCGTCTACCTTTCCGCCATCGTCTACCCCTCCGCCCTCGTTTCTCTTCCACCCTCCTGTCTCCTTCGCGCCGTCGCTTACGCCCCTTCTACCCTGTCTTTGACTGCGCATCGTCGTCTATACCCTCCTCCGACAACATATACTGATCGAATACCTCCAACTGCGCCTCCAAGTGCAACCGAAGACCTTTTCCACATGCACCTGACTGATCATATATGTAGTACAGATACGAGTTTTCACTGGCCCTCGACTTGACTCACAGCCTCCGCCCTCATTATCTCACCGTGTGCTGTGTACACCTGTATATACCTACTTCGGCTGCTCCAGGTCAACCAGCCCCGACCAACTCCCAGCTCCAATCAACTTCATTGGCACGGCTGAGATTGACTGGGACTATACGTTAGACATCGAAGCACATAGTGGATGTGGTGAACGTGTTGATACTGATCTGGAAATGAGTATCCTAGGATAGATGACGATTAACCCACAGCTTCCATAACCACTAAGTGTAGTATCCGTTTCCTCGTGTTCTATGTGCACTTCGCAAGTCTCCTTTACACTTCCGCCAATGGTGGTGAGAAACAGATTTTGCACCACAACTTCTCCCTGGCACTTCACGTCGTATCCCGCATATCGATTTACCCAATCCCTAAAAGAAATCCCAAAAAAATACCCAAAGAAAATGGATCCAAAAAGAAATAACATCCTTCATTCTCCTCGTGCCCGCTTCCTCATCTTTGTCTCCTTTTGCCTTCAGTCCCCGCTTTTACCCCAAAGTGTAAGAGATTTCGCCGCGCTGCTCCTCGCTCTTAACTACCACCTCCCACATCGTGTGCATGATCACGATATACTTCTGTGCTTCCAGGAGTAGTTCAGGACACGATTGACTGCATGCTGGAAGACGAGTGAGACCTCCTCTCCCATCATCACCCTCATGATAAGCCAACATGTCATACTCGTGTGATCAGGATCGCTCTTCATATAATCTGAGTAGCAGGGGGCCTGATTCCCTCCGTCGGAGGAGTGTTATTAGTATGTATCGTCGTTAATATTATTGATGCCGGAAGTTGGTTTGCCGACTGGGTCGTCTGGCGTCCTTCTGTTTCCTGGGTCCCTTCCGTTTGAGGGGAGGCAGTCTTGCCGGGAACGGAAACCTTGTCGGAAGCGACTGTGGCATCCACAGAACCTTGATATTAAGCTTGAACTTAAAACCACCTCTACCATATCTCCGGTCGTCCACCCTGATCATTAGTGTAGTATACTCCCGGTAACAGCAAACACCACTCTAGAGCCCGGGGGTTAGAAACAACGGGCTCGAGGGTGACATTCTGTGCCAGTAATGCTTGACTCCGCGGAGCCTGCCACTGCGGGGTAAGTAGAGCACCCGCATGTTGGTCAGGTACAAGGGACCCTAGGCCAGATTACGCACCAATTGACTGCGGCACAAGACAAACTACTGCGGCACGGACAGTATTACTTCTTGGCCGGAGACGGTCAAAAACTGTAGTGGCCGCGTGGGAAAGTCAAATACCACCGGCCCCGCAGTCAGAAACAGTGACGCAGATTTCATCGATGGTCGAATATTGTAAAGCATAATCTCTGAATTTGTTTCTTGCACATTTTAAAATGATGTGGAACTTTGTAATCGGTACCGGGGGAAAGTTTTGGAATAAAGCACCACCGCTCATGTATCTTTTTGGCATTATGCGTCCGTCCTCCTCCGCAGGGTTTGATTCTTCCGCGTAACACGATATTTTCCTGCCGGTCACCTACAGAGTGTATCATTCGCTTACATCAAGCTGGGTATCGCATATGATACACGCGCGATAGATCGATATTAACGGTGGGGGGAACCGGTAAATTCTAAATCCCAACAGACGAGCGACTTCAAAACCGCACCGTTCGCGACTGTTTGGTTGTTCAGGAACAACCGCTAAAGGATTGATGTTCTCATTTAGAAAGTTACCAAGTTGAAACTAAACCTAACCATTCCCGTGATACAAATCTACCTGGAATGGAGTCGACGGCACACAGCTTGTTGGGCGTCATCCAGAAATACACCTCGTGCAGATTTAGAAGCACAGCGCGCTAACAGATTATGAGTGGGGGACGCCTTCAACCAGGGTGTTTTGAACCCACTTCGTAGATTTCAGCATCACCAAAATAAAAGGATTTTTAATTGGAGAACTATAATCGACTCGGTTTAAGGAGTTCTATCAACCTCAGTTTTAAAATTATAATATCTGTTGTAGTTGAGGCACTATATAGTTGGGGTTCTGAGAGAATGTCCACTATGATTCGAAAATGAATGTTGCACACATACAAAATGACCCTTGTCACACACTTGATTCTTTTTTTTGACTACTCTCAAACCCTAGCGCTTCTGCTCGGTAGTGGGCTACGCGATATGTACTAAGTACACCCTTGATATCTGTAAGACCCCTTTTGCTGGCGCGTCACCAAGAGCAATTTCATCTGGCAGACTATATATATCTCATCCGGCCCTCACTAATTCAGGAAGCAAGCGCGTCTCTCGTCATCTCCATTTTACCACCCGTTGAACCTAGCGGAATTCGAATTGCTGCGCACCATGTACAAAAAGTCCTGTATGAGGAGACGCGTTGTCTCCGCTTTTTCAATCACTATCGCCATTATCGCATCTTTCACCTCGCTATCCCGATCTCAAGAACTCCATTTCTGGGTGCGATCGAAGGGCGAAATGAATTGCAGTGTGCAGACAGGCGGCAGCTACGTCCAGAAAAAATGTGAGTCCTCAACTCAAGCGACGTGGTAGATACTAAGGGCCTTGATTGGTTAAGGTAATCGGGATGGGGGATGTATCCACAACCCATCGGGCGGCCAGCTATATTGCTGCAATGCCGGCGGAGCAGATCCATGCTGGGGTCCAAAGCAGGATTGTAACACGCAAGTGTCTCCTACTGGATCTCCTGACCAAGCGTACTGCAGATTGAATGAAATTAGTAATTCCATAACGGGTGCATTCTAAACCCTAGCTAACTTGTGGTTGCAGCTTGGTGTTGTAATATTGTACAGGAGAACTGCGTCAGCAACGGCTTCAGTTCAAATGGTTGCTGGATGAAAATACCGAATCCATTACGCAATGAATCCAACGATACCTACACGACAGTCAAGAATATGACACTTACGGGACCGACTGGTGTGGGCACGAGTGTGATTACGAGTACGGGTGTGCAGGAAACGGCGTCAACAACACGCTCATCCGGTGGTGGAGTCTCGACGGCTGCTGATAGCGGCAGTGGTGTTGGTGATGGTACCTCAGATGCTGGAGTGATAGGAGGGGCTACGACAGGCGGGTTAGTGCTTGGACTCATTGTAGCTGGAGTAATTTGGCTGTTAAGAAGACATTCACGAAAGAAGGCGTTGATATCTCAGCCGGTGCAGTACGGTGAGCAGAAGGAGGGCGACAATTGGTACTACGGATACGGAACCAGGCAACCATGCGAACTAGCAGATGAGAGTGTGGGGCCAAGGGAATTGCCGGCACATGGAACTAATGTGGAAGTACCATCTTAGGTACTCTACTATGGGGGATACTGTGGGTTGGTTAGGCCTTCTGATGTTCGAAATTTGCTCGACTACGCAGTAGCGGGTAGCTATTTAAAGAAAGAGGGGGAGCAGCCTATTTCATGTCTTTATTTGTATTAGTAAGAACCGTCATGTAGATAGAATGCTGGCCACGAATCAGGCTCTTAATTGCATATATTTATGTAGTGTGCACTATGATGAAAGTAGAGGTGATATAGTGTTTGAGGGGTACAGAGCCTGGAGACTTTACCCTACACAAAGTTGGCGACTCGGTGAAAATTTCAACTCAACGGGCTTGTACCGGATTTGCACGGAAAGAAGAGTGAGGGAGAAGGTTTGTATGTGACCCTAATCAAGCCAGACAAAATTTCTCGTGTAAATGGATGAGAGTGACTGGTCAAACTGACTGCGATCCGTATCAGCTTCGGGTTATGGCTGTAGTCAGCGCAAAGAGCAGTGGGTTAACAAAACACTCGGCATTGATTCAGGTAGATCTAACATCCCTCAAAAGTTCAGCTCTGGAGATGAGTTGAACGTTCTTACCCGGCTTTTGTGATCCTAAGCCCTAGTTCGCTCCGTTATGGCCTTACCGCCTAATATTTAACGTGTACGAGCGCCAAGCCATACCACAAATCACGTACTTAAGTAGTCTGAGGGTGTGACAAGTCTCTAGGCCTCTGACGGCTTTGCATCTCACTTTATTTTACCCAGATTTGGTTAGGCTCACTGTTTCAGTCAGTATAAGATGCATATGATTTTAAGTGCCGGGGTGCGAGGCAATAGAATACAGTATCCCTTCTGGACTTCTCACAGCGCCCGCTGTAGTGAACAGAGGCACGAGATACCCCATTTGCACTCTCCGTCCACTCCTTCGCAGGTATCCATAGGATTCCCACGAAGAAAGACGGTTTCGGCTCGAGGAGCGTTGGAGGAGGATAAAAGAAGTGAAAGGGTACCCGGGACAAGGGAATCTTACAACTGCCCCTTGGCATTCCAAGCTGTGTCGTCTCCAGCGTTTCCGATATAGATAGCCATCAGACATGTTTCTTATCACCTTTCTTGGACAACTCACCGGACTGTTGCTACTGACCGCCGGTCTTCTGTGGCTGGTATTCCGAGTTGGAAGAGCTTGTCGATTCTCTCCACTTTACTGTTCTAGCCACGAGCTTGATCCACGTCCGTAGGTTCAGTTTAGGCTTGCACAAGCAATATCGTACAACATCTTGTGATGCTGATCCTCTTTCCAGCTTGGTTCCAGGGAATCAGCCTGTAGTACGCCGTACAGTATCTTCAGTGTTTTGGTAGGTGTTCCTGGTAGACCTGTAAGGCCAAATTCGTCTGGGTTTCCTTGGTGAAGAGTGTTCAAACTTGTGATGACTATCGATTCTATCTACGAGAAGAGACTCTCGATATATATAGAGATCCCATGCGCTAGCATGACGCCTTGTGCCCTACCGGAATTCCTTATATAATAAAGAGTGTTCAAAGTTGAGATAGTAAGGATGATAGAGAAGTTTGATTGTATACTATCTAAGAGGACCACACGGCCATATATATGATCATACAAGTGCGAATGCGTACGTACTCATATATGTATCGATACGGTTGAATACCATCAGTCCAACAGCAATCTCCCAGTCTCCTAGACGAGCCATCACCTTTGGCCATACGAAGGCTGAGATCTATTTATGCAACAAAGAGTGTTGAAATAGTGAAGGGGAGAACCGTATGAATAGACTTAGATAAAGAGATGAGAAGGAGAAAGACTCGAGATATATGATAGAAAAGTGTGCCTCGTGCCGTACCATCAGACCCGGATACGGTCAGCTCGTGTCAGGTCTATACATACATGCGACAAAGAGCTCCAGATATGAGTCGAGTGATAATTGGTGCTATGCTACTCCTAAACATGAAGGCAGCGGTTTAGCATGGGCAGGAACTCGCTTCCATACACACTTCGAAGCTAACACTCGTTCATCGAGCCCTTCTGATGCGGTGATATTATATAGAAGGTTGTCCAAATCCCTAGTCACACCCGGTAACCATGAACAAGCATCCATGAATGGAGGACCGCTGATGTCGCACCGTAACCATTACCACCTTCGAAGCTTTTTGTAGGTGAAAATCTTATCTCCTCTATCGCCGCCCACCACCCACCATTATCCACCCACCTCCCTTCAGCCTTCTCGCCCAATTGCAAAGTTCAAGAGAAAACAAAGTAAAAAAAGAAATAATTCAACAAGCGAAAAAGGCCGCTTTGACTTGCCTCTATCCCAGATACAATCTCATACTCGGGAGAGTCTTTTGAAGCAGTAGTTTGAAGCAGGCTTCTATGCAGCGGAAAGTCGTTGCAACAGTACTTCCCCCCATTCAGGGATCATACTAAGCGCCACCCTATCTGCGGACAGGGCGCTCTATCTGCGAATGTGGCTTAACAGGCCTCAGTAGGAGGAATCGGTCACCCTCTTCTTGCAGTGGACGGGTGCTGAATGCTGGTCTGTCTGGGGCACGAATTTCAAGCTCTGAAATTTGCTGTCGGTTTCGAGAGAGGCATCGGACGCCCGAGAGGGACTATTTCCATCCCTGTCCATAATTAGCTCTGATGTGTATGAAAGGGAGGAGAGAGGAGGCTTTCGACTTGAACCCGAACGTCTTGTCGGCTGCTACGGGAATACAGGAATCCATGCCAATCCAATCGCAACGAGGGTAACCGTCCTGGTACATTGAATAGAAGTGTGGAATAAATACGGGGCCTGATTTGGCTCTTTGTTGACCTGTATAATCCTCAAAATACACCTAACCCTGCACACAGTCTGCATTGGTGCAGTACGGTGCGGCACCAGTCCATCAGAATCCCCCACTGGTCTGATCCCAGTGCAAAGAATTAATGCACTGCACTGCCTTGGGATCGGACAGTTCCAGTCCGCACGGTTTCCCTACCCGCACCGGTGAAATAGTTAGAGATCGTGGCTTCGCGGCACAAATGTGCCTGATACATGTTAAGCCCTTATATGGACGATACCTGAGAATAGATGCGTATCTCTCGAAATTTCTGTCAGGTCGCTGCGCTGTTTAACCTCAAGTATCCCAACACTAGCTATTACCCCCCGCCATCTGGGTCGCGCTCTGATCTTGTTTTATCTCGTCCTGACTAGGCGACGATAAAGCTCCAGGAAAGATTGGTGGGTGAGCTGACTTTTGCTCGCTAGTGCTAGGCAATTCAACCGGATCCCCTCTACCACCAATCTTGTGAAACTAACCATAGGCACAGATGTGGAACAGTCTCCATAATACCACGTGCCGAGCGTTGCCAATCGTCGCCTCTAATTCATGACGTCCGTCATTACACTCATAGACAACCTCGATAGTGGGGCTTTGATTTTTATACAGGCCTGACAATTCGCGATTACCATTGTCAATTCCCACAATTGGCACTAATTGGACGACCAAATTGGATCGTTGTGAGGAGAGGAAGCCGTCAGTGCCAACTCTATTCTATTTTGTCAAACAAGTCAACGAACACTGATCGCCAACGAGCGAACACGGATATGTGCCCATACGATGGCATATGAAGGGGGTTTTTAGGAATAGAGTGGAGGTTTTATTTTGTAGCCGGGAATCTGCAGATCCACGGAGCTACTGGAGGATGGACCGTCTGGGCACTCTCAGAAGACCTGCAGATTCCGCATGTATTTAAAGTGCAAAGAGGTTCAATTGATGTATCTATCCCCACGTGGGAATGGACATTATTTGGTTGTCAGACAGTCCCAATTGGGTGAGGCAAGGTCATTATTTGGTTGTCAGACAGTCCCAATTGGGCGTGACAAGTAGGTGATTCGCAGAGTGAGCTTATTTGTACACATCGTGGCAGCCGCGGTGGATACACTGTGAGCTGGAGAATTAGTATCGACTTGCAAAGCATTTGACTTTTGGCTCTGCAACCCCAGGGTGAGCGGAAGAGGTGGCAGTGGACCGGGCAGGCCATCAGGTATGCCCCGAGAATGTACCTGGATCACTGCTAGGGAGGAGGCGTGTTCCGAAGAAGGCGGCGGTGTTCCGGTTATTCAAATGCTTGGAGCCAATGCCTTTGACGATCAACTGGCCAGTGAGGAGGTCGTTTGGACATTCTTCCTAAGAGTGGGAGATCATGCAGGGCTGCTGAGAGTGACCATGGAAAGCATCTCTAGTAGTGAGATAGGCACCAGGCACTGGACGGGCAAGCAGGGAGCAGCGGCGGTAGTTGCGGCAGAAGAGCATCCAGATGGGGACCTTGAATGACTGCTACCGGCACGCCGAGACACGAAGGGAGTACTGGATGGTGGTGCTTGGCTCTTCCATGGGCGAACCGTTTTCAATCCGGACTCCTGGATATTCCTCTACCGCTCTATATCTATTATGAATTGAGAACTAACGTTTGCAGATGGAGCCGGCACAACGACAAAGATGGTGCCTACAGATGATGGAGGACATATCCCGGCAATATACGGAGATTTCGTGGAGGTTTTCAGCAAAGCCAAGGCAGAGACACTCCCGCCGCATCGGTCAATTGACCATGCAATCGACTTGGAGCCCGGCTACAATTTGCCATATGGGCGGATTACAATTCAACAGAGTTGAGTTAAACGGTGTTGAGTTGAGTTGAGTGGAGTGGTGCGGTATTCCAACAAGTGCGTGGAATAAGATCTCGTGCGTACGAGGCCGGATCATGGATTTGGACTTAAAGATCCCATGCCATATGGACGGATCGATGAGTTGGTATTTTCTTTTGATGGACAATATGTCACCGGATGGATTATGGGACTGCGATGAAGAGTCAATGGAAGACGGGCATTATGGAGGTCAGTAACAATGACCATTAGAGAGCTTACAGAGCTATAGGAGAAGTCACGGAAAGCGGCCCATACGAGCGCAATTATGCTCATGGTAGAAACAAATGGCTGGAACCAACTGGATCGCAGCCAGAGATGGATCGCGGCCGGAGATGGATTGCGGCCGGAGGTGGATGACAGGAGATGGATCACGGGAGACGGATGACAATCAATCTCCTTTCCTATATGAAGATATCGAGGTTACGCGAAGTTATACCCTTCTCGAGATCACTTACTTTGATTTCAAGCTATGAAGTCGCAATTGAGCGCAGATATGCAGATACACGATGTACTGCCGGGGGTATGGTTCCACTGAATACGACCCCAAATCAGATCCCGAGTCACACAGCTACAATGCCGATACCGCACACCTCGAAGTTGTATGAGATAAGTCGTAAGTGGAGCAACGATCTTTAAAGAGGGGGGTGACAGTGCCGGAATCGCAACAACCCCTACCGCGAACAATTACCGTACCGGAAGTGCAGGAACGAAGAACCGTGAAACGCATTCACCAATAGAGAAGTCTAGCAGCGGCAAGTCCACATGGAGAAGAAGCAACAATTGTACTCCGAGAATTGCGAAACGTGCACGCAGGGAAGTGATGGCAAACACACCTACAGATGAATCAAGAAGCCGCATGCACAAGTTACGAACCCGAATGAGATCCCGACTCAGTCTCGCCGATCCCGATTCAGTTTTGACAATCCCGAGATACACAGCTGCTACTGGAAATCAACTTCAGAATCAAGCGTAACCAACCGATATGGCACCAGAAGAAGCCGTAATGGATTAGTCGTCGGTGGAGCTACGACGTACACAAGGGGGATGACTTACCGGAAGTGCTGCGAGGAAGTACCTTGGAACGCACTTACCAGCAGAGAATTGCAGCTCGAGATTAGTCGATGAGTGTACCTTGGAGGAGATCACTAGCAGAGTCAACAAGCATGTGGAGAAGAGACAACCAGTGAACCAGGAGATGAAACGACAAGCGAACTCAGATATCGACGATATGGATACCCAGACAAGTGGCAGCAAGCACACCTGGTGAAGGTGCAGAAAGCATACTGGGTGGAAAGCCGGCGAGCGAACCCAGCAATTGGAGATGTGCGACTGCAAGAGCACCGGTGAGATGATGAGAAGATCAAGCGAGGTTGATCTATGCCGAACGAGTCCATTTATGTCGACCCAAGCAGTTCCGAACGAGACCAAAAATAATCTCCGAAAGTACCGAATAATCTACCGAACGGCATCGCAAGAGACAGTCACCGAATGGCATAACGAGAGACAGTTGAGACAACTACAAAAAGATGATTACCGGATTGCCTTGATTGGAGGGTGCAGGAACTTAGGATTATCGGGAGCCCTATATACCGAAGGCACCGACTGAGATGTTTACCAAACGGCTTACTGAACTGGGTCCTGAACGACTATACTGGAGGCCTATAAGCCTGCTTGGCGGATTCTGAAGGAGTATGAATATAACTACTGACGGGCACCGTGTGAGAGCTACCGGTTGTAAGAGATGATGTCAGATATCGAGACTGGCTTACAAAGTTATGTACGATGGTCTGGAGAGCTCAAGCGCGTTCGAATATATATGGTATGAATGACTATTTCATGAGAAGCTTATGAGATAGATACGAGGTCATAGATGATTGACCATCACCGACGGCTATGATACCGAGAACAGAAGTTGCTTAAGTAGCAATAATGATTACTGATGGGCTGGGTTTGTGGAGTTCACGAGGAATTGGGAGAGCTCGAGTGCTAGCGCACTTGGACGTATAGTTAGTATGACCGGTTACTGGGATGCTTACAAGTTTGATATGCCGATGCAATGGCCGATGGCGATGGCGATGGTGATGGCGATGGCGATGGTGATAATGAGCAGCGAGCGGAAGCCACCATCGATGCTGCCGGGTCAAGACGAGGCTCATACTATGATTGGGGATTTCACCGAGGTTACTGTGTCTAATTCTGACGATGACTTACGCTTGGTACAAGCTACGAGTGCGAGATGTGTTGGTCGGATGCCGGACATTCCGGAAGTGGAGATATGGAGGACGGTGTCACTTTGAATGTTCCTTCTTTCTCTTCTCTTTTCTTCTCTTTACTTCTTTACTTCTTTGGATATCGGCCCAGTACAAATGGCGTCGGCACGGGTTTTTACCACCTCCGGAGATAAGCCAAGTGGAGGTGGAGTTTCCCCGTGCGCCGGATCCGCCGAATGGCTACCATATGGCACTGATCGGTTATGGGACTTATGGGTTCGTACGTTTGCGTACGTTGAATGGTTTTTTGATTGTTTCCTTTCCTTTCCTACTCTTGTACGGGTTTATACAGCCCAGGGGGTCTGCACCTAAAGAGGGGGATGATGTAGCGGCACGGCTGCACGTGACGTGTCCAGGGCCGGGTAACACCGCTTTATATATAGTCGGCTCGCCACGAGCCTTAGATCTCTAGCGATAATCTTACCTTAACTACCTCTATACTACTCTACACTATTGACATCCACGTTTGCAACCGTATCTACTTATATACCTTTATACGAGGCCATACACGGGCGTATGCCTTTACAGTTGTCTTCAGCTAAATCCAAAGTAATACAACCAATATTGTAGATATCATAAATTGGAGAGAGCGAGGTGAAAGTATAGATAGTTATGCACATTTCATGTATAGAACACTTTGTGATCGGACCAAAACTTGTGTACTTAATTTGGAGAGAAATTTTGGATTTGGACAGTGATGCCTGGTACAATAAGGTACGTACCACCAGTCAACCAACGAGAATGCTTCGTGGTGACTGCATATGATGACACCCGTATCTATATACGTATAATAGTGAAAATTTCTACGGGAGTAACAAAATGGTTCCATGCGACCGAAAACGACGCTCGAGGGTTTTTGGTATTACCAAGAAATTCGTCGCGGTCAAGAGAAAAAGGAATATATCCGTCGTTGCTTACCATATTATTTGCTTCAGGAACCACGCCGTTCCCTACTAGCAACGGAACAAAGTTGCCGCGATGGTAAGTACACTATTTTTAGTGTTTCTTCATACCTCTATCTCCTGTGCGTGTTTGTCTCCACATCGTATATATACTCTATTTACCACACCCCGGCCCAGGCCGTCCAGTGGTTTCAAATGTGGCCACTCTCCTTGTGACTCTGGATGCCCGAGTGGCAGGATCAGCAGGTGGTAAAGACCACTAAGATAAACCAAGTGGAGTGTAGTTTTTTAGGGTTGTCATTTCATTCATATCTAAATATCAAGAGCAGGCAGAGTCAAAACGCAGATAACACCAAAACGAGGTCGATCCCGTACCCTTTCCATATCATCTTAGCCCGAAGATCATACCTCCCTTTCTCCATCGTCCTTCATATTGGGCTCCATACCGATTTTCCACAAGACACCACCACACTCGCAACCTATACCACCAGAGCTAGCAGGAACCAATTTATCAACTAAGACCTCGAGATCAGCATTGCAGCAGCTAAAAATGGTCCTGGAGAAACCCACACTATTGCAGTGTACTGGGCTTTTGTCAGCTCTCCCGCTCAGGATCATGAAGGGTGAAAACTCACACACTATCGAATCCAGCCATTGGGCTCATGTTAGTCACGTGCACCATGCTCCGTATCATCAGCGGAGACTCACTTGCTGTCAGATCCAGCTATCGGGCTCGTGTCAGTCGCCTCGCTTGTGGAGTCATTAGAACAGAGACTCACCCGCCACCGAATCTAGCCATCGAACTCGTGTCAGTCGTCTCACTAGATGGCACATCAGGAGAGAAGCTTACCCGCTACTGAATTCAGTCATCAGGCTCGTGTCAGTCACCTCACAGTCCTCACACAGTATCATCAAGGGGTCTCACATTCTATCGAATCAAACCGCCCCGATCGTGTCAGTCACCTCGCTGGGCACCATTAAGAGAGTAGCTCACCCACTGTGGAATCCAGCCATCGGGCTTTGTGTCAATGACCTCGCTCGGGTACCATTGGGGAGTGACTCACTTTCTATCGAATATAGCCATCGGGCTTGTGTCAATCACCTCGCTGCACACCATTAGGGGATAGACTCACTTTCTATCCAATCCGGTAGTCAGTCTCCTGTCAGCTCATTGGTATCATAAGAGAGAGACTTACATGCTATCGAATCCAGTCGCGTCAGTCACCTTGCTGGGTATCATAAGGGGAAGGACTCACCTGCTATGGAATCCAGCCATCGGGCTTGTGTCAGCCACCTCGCTGGGTATCATTCGAAAGAAACTCACCCGCTATCGAATCCAGCCATCGGGCTAGTGTCAGTCATCTCGCTGGGTATTTTTGGTAAGTGAGACTCACGTAGTTTGATATCTGGCCGGCGGATTCTTATTAGCAATTCATTACTTCCGGCGGGAATCTATCGAAGGGCCTAACGACTTTCTTGTGGAGGAGGACATGAAAGCGACGAATCAGCCTGAGATCATTCTCATCGAGAACTGTGTTTGAAGAATCAGCCCGCACACCGAAGTTCTGCTTTTGCGGGCTGTTGTCATCAAAGAGCTCCATGATTCGTGACTCAGAAGATATTTGGAACCAAGTCCGACAGTTAAGGCTTTACGATGGAAAATTAGCCTCTCGGACATCGATTTCTCAGATATATGACTACCATCGAACCCGTTCCAAGTCTTTGCATTTGCCGTAGCCTTTGTATGGAACTTCGCACGACGGACAATTTTGTGCTGCTCTATCCTGTTGCCGTTTTAGTAATATTGACATGGAAAGTGCCATACCTGGCACTACAGATTCGTCCCAGTTTTGGATTGTCAGGGGAGCCGCTTGGTTTTCTTCGTTAATAATTTCGTATGATCCCGTCTTGACCCAATGGCTTCCTGGCCGGCCTTGAAAATAAATTCTCAATATTTTCTGAAAGACCTAGGAGGGGCTAATAAGTATCATGAATTAATGTTTCGATGGCAGCAGCTTACTCACCTCCCATTTAATGCACAATTCAAAGGGCAATAAGATTCGACAGTCTAAGGCATCAATAAACGCAATCGGTTCATAGTCGGCCCACTTATGCAAAAGACATTTCGGAATCGCATTTTGGTTTAGTGTCAGCATGCCGAAAATTTCGTTCAATTTGTTGTCCACCTTAGCAACAGCCTCACTAAGAAGCGTCGGCTAATAAGCCCCTGTCTGATTCGGTTCTGGTAGAGTGAAAAGCATAACTCACGACCCGTGGCAGGACAACAACAAACGAATCGCATCGATTTGCATTCCGAGGCCATCGTAAAGCTCCATTATTTCATCCCGTTTATACATTCCCCATCCTATCTTTCTCCAGTTGTCTTTGAATTTCTTCCCCGAACCACCTTGTGAAAGACTACTTTTGTATTTCTCGGTAGTTTTGTTGAATTTTTGCAGAAGAGGTTCGCACCTGGACACATGAACCCCGATAGCCCTCACCGTGGATGGTGGCAACTGAGAACCGGTGATTTGGTTGTGGACAGTCTTTAATAATTTCTCGAAACAATCGAACCGAAGCACAAGCTCTTGATATTGTGCGGATGATCCCGAGCTCTCGCGGAGAGTTGTCCCAATTTTGAAGATAAGCGTTCCGACTGCAACGAAATCGCCGACGCCAAAACCGAACGACATAACGGTCGCAAATGATGCTGCAAAGAACACAGGATCCGCCCGGTGATGTCGGGTGTGTCGATTATAAGAAAAGCGGAATGTGCGCAAGACGGTGCGCGGGGTCCTTAACGTTCCACAGTTTGGGGCTCAGGTCTTGCCTAGGCAGGGAAAAAACAAAAACAACGAATGCCCGCCCAGTACTAGTGGATGATCTTCACCACGAATACCCTGACAGGCGTTGACAGTGACATACATGATCAAAGCTAGATGCGTTCGGGGACTATCTAAGCGTTAAGTTGGAAATGATTCTATATTTCTTTCCTTCTGTCGTACAGAATTATGATAGCCTTGGAACTTGAGCTTTAGGTCCAAAGATATATATGACACAAAGAACGATAAAAACTGACGCTGTTTGCTGTCAGGCTTGGGTGAGAGTAAGTACATGTTGTGGCTATGTTTTAATTATTTATGTGGCGTTACAATCTTGCGGTAACCCTTTCAGGCGCTTGCTAGAGACGATGTGTGAAGTTAACCAGTATCTACTCACGAACTTGCTTATTTTGTCTTCTCACCACGGTTTCAGACTTCCGGAGTAAGGGCTTGAAAACTGTGCTGCTCATGTCACCTCGAGCAGGGACGCCATTCAAGGGGCTATATGCTGTTGGACGGATATGTAGGTGCGATGAAATCCTAGACAAGGTAAAATAACGCCTATGGTGGCTGGATAATCAGTCCCACAACCCAATGTATGGGGCGAGAATAAATACTTGAGCACTGTTGCCTTGCGGCAAAACTACTTCATTTTGTTATTTGGCAGTCGGTGATTTAGAACCCGGGAATCTCGGGTTAAGTTTGTAACCACTAAAGTACGGAGCGCACAGATACTTGCACTTTTTAGGTTGCAGTTGCTGCTCCCATATCGGTGACAAAAACCTCTTAGTGCGAAATTTTTCGCGCTCCGAAAAGGGGTTCGCCTGTTGGGCATGGCATCTTTGGAGTCACTAAGAGCTCAGAACCTTGACAATCAGCCACCCAAAACAGCAGTAGACAATCAATGCAGTTGGATTGGTACTTTCCTATACATGCAAGGCAAAGCTTTGTTTAAATAAACGACATATTCTTTATCTTGTCAATAATATATTGCTTTGTTAGCCAATTAAACACCTACACTGTGTATATTGGTTGGACTAGGTATGGCTACCACACACATCAGCAAAAAACATTTCCGTCCGGGCGGAATGGCTCCGTCAGAGTGGACGCGCTCCGTCAGAGCCGTCAGAGACACCCCG
>Ga0307515_10004853_pt1 | contig 27508 bp, 10 predicted proteins | sample 17_EM_MG_FD_194513 | JGI IMG/M metagenome (GOLD analysis project Ga0307515, IMG submission 194513) | Populus trichocarpa ectomycorrhiza microbial communities from riparian zone in the Pacific Northwest, United States - 17_EM | ecosystem: Host-associated > Plants > Roots > Unclassified | place... | reverse complement strand
TAAAAAGATTTAAAATAAAAAACGATAATTAAAAAAATAAGGGTGAAAATTAAAATAAAAAATAAATTAGAGGGCAACTAAAAAAAATTTCAATTAAAAAGTTAAATTAAAAATAAAAATCACTTCAACAACAAAAAAAAATCAAAAAAATAATAATTAAATTAAAAAAAATAATACATAGCTTGAGAAAAAAAACGCGATGTCATATCCAATGACATGGTGAAAATATAATTCTGACCACTAAACGAGGTGGCACACACCAATCAAAGAGCATAGATGGTGAATACGAGCAACCATGGAAACCACACGTGCCTCGACATGTTTTGTTTTAAATAATATTATATTTTTATTTAAAAAAAATACTCCTAGTTTAATGTGAATATATCAAAAAAAATTATAAAAAAATATAAAAATGTCCTTGAAGCAAAGTTAAATAAATTATATACCAAGAGCAATTTAATATTTTTATTATGCAAATTAAAAAATAAAAAAGTCGAGAAGGCAAAGAGTTTTATCAAAATTTTGCATTAAAAAATGATGTAGTCATTACGCTGTGAAAAAAAAAAAAAGAGAGTCAAAAACCAATATGTCTCAAATGATTTTCATAATGACTAATTTATCATGTAGAAAAGACTATTAAATTCCTGAAGCATAGCTTTCTAATTAGTTAATGAATATTAAAATAATAAAGTGAAGACATCATGTTTTATAGATTTCGTTAATTTTTAAAGAATTTTATTTCTTTGGAATTTTTTAAATCGAGATAGAGATACATACGTAAAACTATCTAGAACTTTTTTTTTTTTGGATTGATGTATAAATTATTGTGTTGAATAACCAATTGAATAAGAAATAAGTAAATAAAAAAGAATTATACTCCGTTTTTCTAAGTTTTGATTTATTGGAAGGACGTCCATGAATCTTGTTAGCATTATTGCAAAACCCGAAATCACAATCACGAAAAACCCTTTTCTTGTTTCCTCTCCCCTTTTATTTTTCTCTAACAAAACCAAAAGCAAAACCTCAATTCCAAGAGTATTATCCTCTTCAATGTCTTACAATAAAGAACTTGCTGCTGCCAAGAAAGCTGTCTCTCTTGCTGCCCGCCTCTGCCAGGTGAAGTCCCTTTCTTTGCCTCTCCCTGTATTTCTTTTTCGGAAGTTGGGTCTGTTTGGATTTTAGATATTGTGTTTTTAGTTGTTGAAGGATTTTATTGGCTGGTTTTAGAGTGTGAAATCTTTATTTCAGCATGACCCATATGTTATTACTGTGTGGTGGGTTTTGGAGTATGAAGCTTTTACTTTGTTTGGTTTTTCATTTTCTGATTAAAGTTTGTTTCTTGAGACTTTATTGGATTTTTTTTGGAAGAGGGTTTGAATGGATGATTGAAATGGAAAAAAAAGAGAGGAAGAAATGGAAATGGTTGAATGGAAATAATGCTAGCATCAGGGGAGTTAGCTATTGTGATGCCTTTTAGTATAGCTTTTGCGGGGAAACTGATTCTCATGTTTTTTATTTGCTTATTTACGCTCTGTTTCTGGTGTGCGTTCTATATAATTTCTTCCCCTTTCAGACCAATGAAGCTGATTTTCATGGCTTGTGTTGGTCCCCTTGTGATTAACTGTTTCATTATATATCCTATATCTGATTAACATGACGTTATCCTTTTTTAGAACAGGTGATTTGACATTTTGCATCCTGGCACAAATGTTTTAGATAGTTTGCATGCGTGTACCTTTTCTTGTTATCTTAAGCTGATTTCATGTATTTTTGTTTTTCCTCAGAAGATGCAAAAAGCTATCTTGCAATCAGATGTCCAATCAAAATCAGATAAAAGTCCCGTCACTGTTGCTGATTATGGTTTGTTGCTAAACATTCCTATGTATTCTTGTTGATTATGTGCAAAACCCTTTATTTTTCCTTTTCGCTGACAGACTGTTAAATTTTGTTCAGATGATTTGAAGTTACTGTTTAGTCAATAGCCTGATGATTTGATACTTTTGGCTATGTTTTATCATAGGATGTTGTTTTCTTAAAATTATGTATATAATTTCAAAAAGCACCTGACAAGCTGTGATCAAGTTTATTTTCTATTTTCATGTGCAAGTTTAGGAGCTGGGATGTATCCGTTTGTTTAAACCCACTTGAGTATTATGGGTGGTAGTGCTGCCCTATCTATTCTATACGAGTATATGAGTGGTTTGTCATCTTGGCATATGCTAGTTCTTATCTGCTTAAAAATTGTATTATAAATGAGAGCCACATTAACTGTAATGATTCTTCTTGTGAACATGTGAATGTCTTGCTTCTGCAGTCCCAAAGCTGTTGGGTTTTAGTTGAATTCTTCATTGTTTCAGTGCTTGGAACAAAGCCTTTTTCTAGGCTTTAGACTATTTATTTTCTGAATATACTTCTTTCAGCTTTTAGGGTTGGTACAAAAGCAACTTAGCTAATAACCCTTTTTGGCACTTTCGTTTGATTCTAGGCTCTCAAGCACTAGTTAGTTATGCTCTGCAGCGGGAGCTTCCTTCTGAACTATTCTCCTTAGTGGCGGAGGAGGTAGATGGGTGAAAATTCAGAATTATTCTGAGATGTGCAAGCCTTTTCCTTTTTATTGTTGATATATCAAATTCACCAACATATCCTTTGGGGAATATTTCTAGGATTCAGAAGATCTCCTCAAGGATGGTGGCCAGGAAACACTAGAGCGAATCACAAAACTTGTTAACGATATTCTAGCTACCGATGGATCATATAGTGATTCTACTTTATCCACTGAAGATATTGTCAAGGCCATTGACTGTGGAAAATCTGAAGGTGGTTCTCGAGGCAGACACTGGGTTCTGGACCCAATAGATGGCACTAAAGGGTGAGTTTTGAAACTTGGGTTTTGGCATGAATAGTTGTGCTATGAAGCTGTTTCGTACCATGATTTTTGCAATGTGAGAAGTTGCATCTTGGACACTGTAATAGGTTGGAGTTCTTCTTAACTACAACATGCATGCTTTTGGTTGAATGTGCAACTTATTTTGAGTAAGACATGAGCTCGAGATTTTTTTTTTCTTTTAATTTTGAATTCCATTGCAAGAGCCAAGCTTAGCTCGGCTTGTTTATCCTGATAAACAAGTAGAGCTCAGACTTGGTTCACATTTAAGTGAAACAAGTCAAATTCATGCTGAGAGCCAGAGAAAGATGAAAATGAGTTGAACTTGAGCTACATGTCTCTGGCTTGAAACGAGGTCTAGCTCCTCCAGAATTGGCTGAGTTGGGCAATCAAATAGTAGCTGATGTTAGAAAAGTGGTTTTCTGCAAGGGTATTCTTTTCCTTTTTTATTTGCATGAACTGACTGGAAAGTTAAATCTTGCTAATGGGATTTAATATAGGTTTTTAAGAGGAGATCAATATGCAATAGCTTTAGCATTGCTAGATGAAGGGACAGTAGTGTTGGGCGTCTTGGCTTGTCCCAATCTTCCGTTACCTTCCATTGCTGGTGGCTCTCAGCATTCTTTGCCTGGCGAAGTTGGTTGCCTTTTCTTTTCTGTAGTTGGCGGTGGAACTTACATGCAGCCACTGGATAGCTCTTCAGCAGTGAAGGTCAGCGCACCTAATGGATTATTTCCAGATGACATTTATTCTCCTGGTTGTCTGTGATTTGTATCAAATGTCTTCTTGTTACTGTACAGGTGCAAGTCAACGCTACTGACAATCCTGAAGAAGCATCGCTCTTTGAATCATATGAAGCAGCACACTCCATGCATGATCTATCTAGTTCAATTGTCAAAGTATGATCACTCCCCCACCCCACTCCCTTTAAAAAACAAAGATTTTAGTTGCAATACTCTAAACATTTAATTTTTGGACAGAAACTTGGTGTCAAAGCACCACCAGTTAGAATTGATAGCCAAGCAAAGTATGGCGCTCTGTCTAGAGGAGATGGGGTCATATACTTGCGATTTCCACATAAAGGTTACCGTGAAAAAATATGGGATCATGCTGCTGGATGCATAGTTGTATCAGGTATAGAAAATATTCGTTTTGCCTATATTTCTTGGGCTCACATACACTAAAGTCAGGTTAAGGACTGATGTAGCCTGTAACTCGTAGAGCTTTAGAATAATTGCTTTCCTCAATTCTATATGCTCTAATATTTGCAGACACTTAACATTATTATAGGCCTTTAGTGCTGGAGTTTTTGAATGAACATCTTGTTAACATAATGTGTTGTCAAATTACTCTGCCAGAAGCTGGGGGACTGGTCACAGATGTTGCGGGGAACCCCTTAGATTTTTCAAGAGGAAGATACCTGGATCTTGACACAGGCATCATTGTTACGAATCAGAAACTGATGCCATTACTTTTGAAGGCAGTTAGAGAATCCATAGAGGAGAAAGCTTCATCATTGTGATTCTTTACTGATGAATGAAGTCATTTCCTTTGCTAAGTTTGTTAGCAACTCAAATCAGTTTTACGTGACTTGAATTTTCCACTCTATGTTTGCTCAATGTATGTTGAGCATGAAACTCTTGCAACTTGTGAATTCAAATGTATTATCCGATGCATAATAGTAGTGTCATTCTGCTAAGCTGCAAAAATCCAAGGTTTTGGTTCCCTTATATTTGTCAATAATCTTTAGGCCTTGACAAAATGATCCCCCTTCTTTAGAATTGACTAGCATTATAATAGTTCTAATAAAATTTCAAATATATCAAGATCAAGTTTGAAAAATATTTATAGTATCAATAAATTGTATATTGAATTGATAAATCATGCATTAGAGAATCTGTAGTATGAAGTGTTAATTTTTAATTATTTAATTTGTTATACGTGTTTTTAGAAAAATGAGAAATTGACATAAACCTTTATTTTTTCACTCAAAACATATAATCACACAAGTCAATTTTGATTGAAACTTTTTTTTCTTCATTCAAAGAATATAATCATATAAATCTTTTAATTTTTTTATGGACGAGTCCTGTTGTCTCACCCATCAATTTGTTTAATTAATATCTTGTATTATTTATAAACAATGACTATATTGAATGGGTTTAGAGTTTGTAATCTAAAATGAATATCACAAATGAACTTAACATGTGGGGAGTATATTGAATAAATTAGAAGTTAATGGACTGAAATAAAAATAACTATAAACTTGTTATTTTATATGAAGGGTTCAAATTGCATAAATAAAATATTTAAGGACTAAATTGAATATAATTACAATTTGTTTTTGGAAACTACGTGTTTTGTTAACCTAAAAGGTTGAAACATTTTATACACATGGCCCAAATCACATAAATTAAAACTTCAAGAATTGTGACGAGTTAAATTACAAAACTCACTTAATTTTTTTTTTATCAAAATAATTTTTTTTAAAATGTCCATCAAGCTTAGAAATTATAGATTAATTATAAAAAAAACTAAGGTTACTCAATGATTAACTGTGCAGGCAGATTCATTATTTGTGGATTGTTACAATGAAATGATGATTTTATCCTCCACAGTACAAGCCAATAATGCTTAAAATAAGAGGTAAAATGGTCTTTTTATGAGGATTATTTAATATTATTAAATTGATCGAGGTTAAATCAATTATCAACTTTTTTAACACAATAACAAAATTAAATTATCCTTAAAAAACAAAAAGAAAAGAAAAGAATTGTTTGACATCCAGGGCATGCTTAGTTTTTTTTTTAAAAAAAATATTAAAATGACTTAATTGATCATAATAACAAAAAATCCTAAACTTATTATTAGGATCTTTTTTGTCTTTTTATCATGGGTTTTTTTTGTAATTATCACATAGGCTAATGGGCGATTTGATAATTTAACAAATTTAAATATCATTAAAAAAAAGTTAATGATGCATGCAATGCATGTGTCAGCACATGAGTGTGTCATTAGGTTTCGGACTACATGTATAGCGTTGCTCTTTGACCTAACACCAAATTCTAGGATAGAGTTGGAATGTGCTCAACATCCCCTCCATAAGTGGTGTGTGTAAACAATAAACCGCCGGTTTGTTGCCGATAACTTTTTTTTTCTCTCACCACCTCAATTTCTGCACAAAACCCTTTGATTTTTCAAACTAGCCCTTCAACTTGGTGTTTCTTCAAATTTAGTCCATATTTTTTTGATTATTGTTTTTTTTATTTCAATTAATTTATAGAGTTGAAATGTTTTTTCAGTTTCATTCTTATTTGATTTTTTCATATATCAAATTTGGTTATCATTTTTGTAATTGCTATTTTTTAGTTTTTTTATTTTATTTTATTTTTCAATTTAATCCCTCATTCTTTTATTTCATTTGGTATTAATAACTAATTTGGTCCTCATTATTTTATTTGCTACTTTTTTTTTTGTTTTTTATCCTTTTCTTGATTTTATTTATTTTTCAATTTCCTCCCTTATTGTTTAATTTCATTTCATTTTTGAACCATATTTGGTCTTCATTATTTTGATTGCTATTTATTTTGTTTATTTTTAATTTTTTTATATAATTGGGAATTTTGCATCGTGATTTTTACAGGTTTGCCTTCTCTGAGGTAATTCGATCTCATGACACAGGACACAAGATTGGAAGATTAAATTGACTTTGGGTTTTTTTTTAGATTTTTTTTAATTTTTTTTAATTTTATCATTCGATATTATATTGTTGGGCCTTCAACTTCATGAGTTGTTTTTTCTTTCCTTTCTATGTGGTTATTATGATCTCAATTCCCGAGTCATGAGTTAGTTAAGTTAACTCGGGTTGATTCGAGATTTTTTTTGTTTCGCCTTTAATTATTTTGTTTGCATAGGAGTTGCCTCCATGTTTTATTCTTTTTTTTTTTGTATGAGATTATCACGCTCTTATAAGTTGACCGCGTGTTTGACATGTTAACTCGACTTAGTTTTTTTGTCCTTTTCTAAAGTGATTTTTTAATAATATTTATAGGGTATCTTTTCATGGTATTGACAAGCTCTTTTTTTATTGGTCATTGTCTTTTTTTGTATTATTATTGTTGCCTTTTTATTTTATAATTATATTAATAAATTAATTAAGCTCATTAAATCTATTCAAAACAATAACCCTAGTCCCAATTTTTTTTACTTTTTAAAAAACCCTATCATCATCCTATCTAGTTGTAGCTAAACTTAGACGACTCGTTGCAGCTAAATTTACATTTTGTTTTATTATATTTACTATTTCATGTCTTGGGGGTATATATTGCAAATCATCTAATCAAATAATTATATAAGTTTCTTTAATAGTGAAATAAATCAACATCAAAATTATATAGATATTAATATGTTAAATTGAAACAAATCAATTAATGTATATTAGAAAAATCAATATCTTTTATATTTTTTTCAATTTGTTACATGTAGTTAGAAGAGTTGAAAAATCAACAAAAGTTCTTCCTTAATTCAAAATATGTTTTCTAAATTAAAAATATAAAAATAAACTAAATAATTGAAATTAAAATTCAAAGTGGTTTCGTATTTTTTCATCAAAATATTTTATCATAAATTATCATGGTATTAAACTCATGTATAACCCTATAAAATTTATTAACACACTTTTTCTTAGACAAACTTTCTCATGGATATTATGCTTATGATTAGTTTTTTTTTTTTAATTCATAACCTTTAAATTATCAGATTATTGTGGGTTCAGATATGAAAAGTTCAGCATAAGGCCGGAAGGCGGGTCAGATGGCTGAGAAGGATTTGAAAGATAATATAATCAACCAATCGTCCAGTTACAAGGAAACATGAGATGTGTGGATCGAAAAGCCAGAATGACAGAAAAAACCTGATCAATTCCTGCTAAGAAAACTGAAGCCCTGTCGAAAACCTCAAACCAGGGCAGTGATCCAACCACCAAGAACACCGCCAGCTGAATACAAGCAGAAAGGAAGGGAGATCAAAACAAGGCATCAGAATTAAACTTTAATTAGGATGATTGATCAGCCGGGATAGCTAGGTTATCTTGGACAAGTGACTGCTCTGCTAAAATAAGGTTTAGCTGTAACTTGGCTAAAAAAGGCTGCCTTTTGCAATATTGTTTTGGTGCAGGTCTGATCTCTTTTTGTCTAAGCTATAGGATGGATGAAATCTTTACCACAAAAATCTTAAAGAATTGTATTTTCATTTTGTTCCAATATACTACTATTAATTTTTACGCAAGCAATTCTACTCTCGTCCTTTGCTGGGGTTTTGAGACATGGTTTTATGGCTAGGTTCAGTTGATCTTAGTGTGACCTGGCCCATTATTAGAGATGAATCGCGAACTGACGGACCATTCCTATTTATTCTGATACAAGAAATACTGGATTTCTCTAAGTTGATTCTCAGAAATCAAATCATGAATCTGACCATTTATACTTACGAACTTGTTCCAATTCAACGCTAAACAAGTACTAATTATTAATTAAATACTTGTGTTAGAAGATTTACAACATGGCCGCAAGTTCTTGATAGTTTTTTCTTCTTCTTAATCATATCGTTGTTGTCGTTATCCAAGATAATCTGTGCTACTGTTATTTATGCCTCTCAGCTGATGCTTGTTCTTTGAGCTATACTTCGAAGCTGAATCTGCCTACATCCCTCACTATTCTGAATCTTGATTACTTCGTTTGAAGTTGCCACTATAAACGCTGTTCGCTTGTTTTTGGAATCTAGTCATCTGGACAAACTTCCATGCTCTTCCTTAGAATCAATGTTGAAACCAACACTAATTAAGATGTAAAAAGTATTAGAGATTAATCAAATCCTTTTTGGAATTTATAGTCCTATCCAATTTCTATTTCCACGGTCTAAGCAAAGCCAAAAAGCTATATGTACAACAGATAAAAAGAGTAAGTGTAAAATAGCTATTTGTTTTACGCTGCCCAGGTGAAAAATATGGCTGGCCGTAATGTACCAGAAGATGTCATCCTAAATATCCTGTCAAGACTAGCTGTAAGAAGTGAAACTCTATGCAGGTTCAGGTGTGTGTCTAAACAATGGTGCATCTTGATCTCCGATTCTTTACTTTATAAGCTTACACCATATAACTGGTCCGAACAAGTACAAAGCTCTCGGTGTTTCAACAGGATTTAACTAGTTTTTGTGCTGTATTATGCAAAGAACCTGAGGAGAAAACGAGTTCCATTCATTCTGACTACTCTCACAAGTGTTAGTGCCTTTATATGAAGCGCGACTCTATTCTGGTCAATTTCCAGCAGGACCCTAGCTAGTTTGTGCCGAGAAAAGAAAGTAAAGTTCATGTTTCCTTGTTGGATGCGAAGTTATTACACCCGGCTCAAGACAGGATGGTAAGTTTGCAAGGTCAATTTACATTCGTAGACCAACCAGGTTTAATATTAAAACAAACATTTAAAAAAAAATTTAAAAGAATTTGAAACAAGGTTATTTTAAACACAAATTAAAAAAAAAATTCTTAAAATTGACACAACCAAGTTAATGGGATGATGAAATTGCATGTCAAATCACTTGAATTTGATCACGTCAATGTTCATTTTGGTTTGAAAAGGACCACCAAACAGGCTAGATTCCAAGTTAATATAGATCATTGGTTCAATCTGTCTAAGCCAAAATGGATCTAACAACTCTGATTGGATGTAAAGGGTGTTGTGGAGATCTTCATTGGGGAGTCACTTTGACCTGTACCTAGACCTGCGTACATGAGGGCTAAAAAACATCACTTTTATCCAGAAACCTAGACTACTGGATTGAAGCTCCATCTTATGTAATAAACACCTCACTTTACCCATTTCCTTTTCCATGAGGGATAATTATTACTCTCGCATGTGAGCTTGACTCATTCCATCACAACTTCTCTCCTAGCAGAAGTATTTAACAATTCCAAGTGCGATAATTGTTATCAGAGTATTATAAACATCAAAAACTCACCACTCTTTGAAGAACTTGATCATCTAGCTAGGAGATCGCGCACCATTCGCTCCTAATCTATAAGCCGCATATATCTTACTACTCCACAAGTCATCTGCTCTTTGTTCAAGAGTCCAACTAGATCTTCAGTTTTTACCATGAAGGCACCAATCTTGAAATTTAATCCACACTTTTCTTTATACATAAGATGGAGCTTTAATCCAGTAATCTAGGTTTCTGGATAAAAGCTCGTCCTAGCCAATACTACATTATTGGCTATGCAAACACCTATAGTATCCACTTGTACCTAGCCAAATCATTGGATCCGTGACTATTTGTTGAGGAATTATGCATTGAAGGGTCATTTGGACCTGCAAACATGAGGGCTTACATATGAGATTGAACACTAGTACTTTAACCTGAAAATGTAGACTATTAGGTTATGAGTCCATTTTATAAATAATCACCTTATTGTTTTCATTCCCTTTTAATGTGGAATAATTATTACTCGTATGTGCGCACCTATCAAATGGAATGGCAGTGCAAGATTGGCTGGCTTTCTTTGCACAACATTCCTTCGCAATGTATCCTTCAGGACATGATTTGGTTTGTCTTCACGGGAAAATCATTTCTACATATGTAATCCAATCCAAGCACACACCAACTTCGGCATTACTGAAGGAAACTTTTTGTTGAGCATGGGAGTACTGGTGCAGTTTCGGATACAATCCGTCAAAGGATGAGCACATATATACTAGCCATTTCTTTCTAAACTCTCGTTAGAAAAGTATATGCTCGGGTGCGAAATATTTACCATAAGGGAAGGTGGATCAGCTGCCTTGGGTTCGTGGAAGGTCTTGACAGAAACTCCATCCAAGATACTGGTAGGGTCTGGTCTGGTGAGATGATCAATGATGTGTTTCATTGGATAAGCACCACAGATTTGTTTCAGTCTATAGTTTACGATTCTGAAGCTGAAATTTGTGATGCTTGATGTTGAAATGGAGAGATTCAGCACCCTACATTTCCCCAAAGATCGATGATGCTTTGGATTTTGATCCATCGATGTCTATGACCGGCCGTAGGAGAGGGTCCTTATACCTTATTGACAAGGTGAAAGATGTCAGCTCTCAACGGTTGAAAATATGGATGCTAAAGTTCTGTAGAAAAAGTAAAGAGTACATCATCAATAATATTACAGATGCTAAAGGACTGATTTATTTCAAAGTGGCAATTGTTTTGTCCCCTTTTAGACCCGACAGTGTATTAATTCATCTCTAATTATTATCTGAATCCAAACATACAGAAACAAACAATTTAGTTTAGTTTTTGTGACCCAATATTCATCATAGATTTCCAATCAATAAGTAATATGCATCAGATCACCTTTTCATTTGTTGAATCATTAACAAAATGGGTTTTGCATTCTTAACGGTGGTAATTACTTGGACATATGCATCATAATTAGCTTAATTAGCTATTTCCTCAATTTAAAGTAACTGGCCACGACGAACTATGATAGCGAATGAACTGAGATTTATTTCTTATTTGTTCTTTAAATCAGAATTGTATAAAAATATGTCTTTTGTATTTGTTTCTAGTTGTAATTCCTTATATTTGAGCATAAAAATACGTCCTTCTCTCGTTTAGAAATAAACTAGCAATAAGTTAATTGATTACATTTAGGATTTAATGTCTTGTGCCTGCTTATTATGGGCCGCATTGAGGAACTATGTAAGTTGTATATTAGCTATTTAATAAGATTTTATATGATTCATACTAATTTTATTATCATCATTATTATGATGAATTTATGGGTGTTCATGGGGGATGTATAGTTGGATTGGAATTGTATCCATAATCTAAGCCATGCCTAACCCTTCAAATTTTCAGAGCTGCCCCTCAATTTATTTTGCCTTTGGATTTAGTTCCTATTCTTTTGGTTTCTATTCTTTTGTCTTTGGCCCTTTAGAAAGTTTTTTTTTTTTTTTGTCAATTTCATCATTCAACCCTATTTGCCATGTGTTGTTTTTTTCACTTTGATCCTCAATAAAACGTGCTTGCGTCGCCTAAACATATTTTTTCTTATTAGAAAATACAAACTTGTAACATAGCGTGGACCCAAGTCTAGTTTAATACTATAAATTAATAACTTACCTAAGATAGTAGTGTATGATATAGTTGTAAAACCTAACCTGGGGTTAACATGAGAGAATGCTTGGGGCAACCTCAATTTTTCCTTTTTGAAAAGAAAAAAGAGATGAAAATAATGTTATTTCGACCTTTTTTTTATATAAAAAAGTTCATGGGTTGAGTGCTGAGTTTTGACAGGATCAATTTCAGGTTGATTGGGTCAGCAAGTTAACTTGGATTTTTTACCAAGTCAGTCAAGTTTTTTCTTCTTTTAGTTTTTATTCTATCTGACTAATTCAGTCTTGAATAGACCAGGTCTTATATTAACCTAGATTTTTAACCAAATCAATCAAGTTTTTTTCTTTTTTATTTTATCTGACCGATTCGGCCTTGAATAGACCAGGTTTTAGATTAACCAGTCATGTCGGTATGGGTTTTAATGGCGTGAGGATACATGTATGCAAAGCTTCCTTATGCTATCCCACTCATTCCGTTTCCTTTAATAGTGTGGAACTCTAACATAAATATCGTATGCATACAAATAGTTTAAAAGATGATAAAGCAATTTCCACTTGAGCTAAAATCAAAAGTTGATTGCAACTTTTACATCCTTCAAAGTATATATATAGACACACACATCATGCATGACAAAATGCTAGACTAAGCAAAACTCAGGCAAAGACGTTCGGACAACAAATACAAAAAGCAGAAAATGGTGGGGCAAAGTAAGCCATGCAAGACAATAAATATTGTGGAAGCAGCTGGGCACCTCCCCTTTTCAACTTTTATCCTTCCGTTTCTCGCAAAGACATGACACTCGGGCAACATGCAAGAAATTTCTCATGATCAATTTCAATTTTTTTTTATTTTTTTTTATGTAGCAAAGGATTTGCTCCTAAGTTGATAAATATCCTGGACTCAAATCCATTCGGAGCTGGCAGTAATAATGAAATTCTCGTCAATGTTCTAGTTTTTGGGTATGCATAAGACCTTATCAAGGATAAATTTAATTTCAATTAGTATGATCATAATAACTTGTTCTATTTTAAAACTGATCGGAAATGCTGAATTTTTATAATCAAAATAAACTAGAATGTCACGAACCGAAGCACTCCACCATATATATAGTTCTCTCTAAGTAAAGATAATAATATTGTTTTATCTAAATTAAAAACATACAAAGATTCACATGTTTACACATGATTCATTAATATAAGTTGAAGCAATATACTGAAACTAATTTGGAAAACTTATATCATCAAGATCATCATCCATTGATAAGAACATCTCATCCAGACATGAAAGTTCAGTCCCGTCATCATCATCAGTGGTATTGCCGACGTTTTGGATGCAACTTCCCTCCCTTTCATAGACTCGACACAGGATCCATTGATGGCAATCCTATAGATATCAAACAATTAAAGATATATTAGTTGGAGATTACTATTTTATTTCATCAATCTGGCATTTATATTGTATCTTAATTAAAAGAAATTAAGGGTTTTGCTTACTAGTTTTTTCTTTCTCTTGTAAGATGTGCTGCTCAATTTACTGTTGCAAAGATGATATTCCTGCATCATCCAGCTTGTTTCTACACCTTCAGCACCAATGCAATACACGAGGTATTTCTTTAATCCAACCTTCTTACCAGCACTACTAAATATAGGTTCTTCAGTATCTAATGATTTCCAAAACCCATTTTCTGTGACTTGGTTCTCCATCACTTGACTAAAGTAGAACCACTGGTTTCCACTTGACAAAGCCTTGCCTGTTCACTCAAAAAGATAACAGGAACTTAGCTTTTTCTTTGAACCAACATAGCAACTTTCTTGCCCCCCTCTCCCCATTTTTCTAGGCAATGGGAAATAACTTTCATTTGAGCTAGAAGCTATATATAATTCATTTGATTTCCCATCTTATTAAAAAAAAAATAAAAAATCCAAGTTGGTTTAAAAAAGAAAAAACCAAGATCAAGATATATAGAGATAAAGGGAATTACCTTCAAGTTGCCAGGGATCATGGGGATAGAGACCAAGATCAGGAATGATGTCAGGGTTGCAAGGTAAGAGTGAGGCCTTGCGATGAAGAAAGTGAAGGACAAGTTCTTCATCAGTTGGGCTGAAAACAAATCCCGGAGGAAGGTTACCACTGCAGCCATGATCTCCCATGCCTAAACAAACACAAGCCAAATAAGTTTGGTGTTTTTTTTTTTTGGTGAAGTTAGAACCTGGGACAGTGCATGTGGCTAGATATCCCAAGGGCTAGACCTAGCTATATAATAGTGTTGAGTGAGAAGAGAGACACTGATTGCTGCACTGTGACTCAAGAATTAGTTATGGGCCAAGGGTGGAAAGGCGGCTACAAATGGATTATTTCAAGTCCTTTACATTAAATAATCAATTTCAAGGGCAATCAAAGTGAGTTGTTCGGTATGTTTGGTCATTTTCATCATCAAATGTAGGCATTTAAGTGATGAAATTAATGGATTAGGCACTGCACGTTGTACTTGATCACTTCAGGGGATATTTATTAATTATTAATTGTTCATCTCCAAATGTTTTAGCATCCAAAAATATGAGCAACATGTGACGAAAATGTGATGTAATCGCAGAGATTAACTCAGGGGAGTTTTTTTTTATGACAAATTAAAGATAGATGAACCACACCCGGACGTCATGTATATATCTGTCTCGGAAGAAGATTATTTTCCATGATAAAAACCTCAAATTTCATTTCCTAAAACAAAAAAAAAATTAAGAAACAGAAAGAATGATCAGGGCCAGTTCAAACAAAATTACATATACCAAAATTTCCCCTCTTTTTTTTATGAATAAAATCGGATCAAAAAGAAATTCATGTCTTAATACAGTACTAAGCCAAAAACAATTTTATTCCTACTGTTATAAATTGAGAAATGATGTTTTCTGTCACCCTTTAAGTTGAATATTCTGAAAGAAAGAAATAATCATGCTTTGCCATGTTTCTTACATAATTTAACTCGAGACTCAGGATCCTTTTGGCTGGATATTGGTTTTTTAAGACCATTTAGCCACTGTAAAAAGCTTCCCAGTGGTAAAAGATGTGTTCTAATACACGATGAGTGTAGGATGAGGTAAGCATGCAGTCGAGGTTTGATTCGTTTGGTATATCTTTGTCGTATAAAAGCTAGAGATGAGAATGATTAATTATGTTCGAGCAATAATCATGATGGGATACTGCTTGCTTGTGTGGCTTTCATCACCGAAAAAAAAGTAGAAAATAGTAGCTTTAATTCGGTAGTAGACCAATGCTTCCTTGACCAATTACAGGGGAGTGACATGACCTTGCTCCGGGGATGCATTATCCCAACACTTATATGTATATCATACATAAAATGCAAATTTTATCATTATCGCTATCTCTCTCGTGAATTACTTTTTAAATTTTTTTTTAATGTATTAAAATAATATTTTTATATATTTTAAATTATTTTTGAATCTTTACATTAAAACATACAAAAAAAAATAAAACTAAAAATATTTAAAATCTTTCAAAAACACAATCCTAGAGATAACATATACTGTTGAGATATGAAATTTAAATCTCGATTCCTGGCACCATTTTTTTAAAAAATAAATTTTATTTTTATTTTTTTTATTTTTAGATTATTTTAATATATTTCTTTTATAAAACATATTTTAAATAACAACAGCTAATACAGCAGAAATTACGCTATCAGCTGCTCTCGTTAGTCATCTCAAAGTTTCTTTTATGTGACATTTGTTCATGATTTCTTTTATCGTGCAAAGCCTTGACATGCGAAAACGATTTCTGCTTTTTTAGTCTTGTACGTGTGTTTTTCTCCTGTTGTTGGAAGAATGATTTGGAAACTGTGACTTCTCGAAGAACATAATTGGGAACTAAGTTCAACTTGTTCGAAATGCTGGTGTAATAAAAAAGTTGATGTCAAAAAAAAAAACAAAACAAAACCAAAGCAGTATTCCAGAGCTGTGTCCACAACGGTGAACGATGAATTCATAACCTCTCTCAATTTTTGTTAATCACAGCAAATATCAAGGGCTCAATGACCTCGTAAAACTACTTAAAATGAGTAATCTTATCGTTGACGGAAGATGAGTAATCTTATCATAATCAACAAAAACAATCCAAAACAAATTTTTATTGATTAAGGGTTTGATGTCAAGTGACAACGGTATAACGTCGGTGGATAAAGTAGGATAATATGGCTCCAGGAGCTTGATAACGCCATTCATGTTGCTGATCGAAGACATATAGCTAACTTCGTACTGCGGTGTGTTGTCCCGGTCACTTCACAGCAAAAGTAACGACCCATTGCTAGATTTCCTTTCTTTATGAAAGTGATTATTAACGTTAGGTTTTCTTCTTCTTTTTTTAGTTTACCATGTTCATGGGGTGGAAAGGAATGCTTTTGCTTGGATGATTTTAAATCATGGGCAAGAAACCATTCACCTTTCTATTCTGTCCAGAAAAAGAAACAAATGGGATGGGAAAAATCATTCAGCTAAATATGAACTAGAATCTTCTTTTGCAGGATATAACTTTACTAGCTAACGCGTGTTACTTGTACGTGTTAAACGATACTATACAGGAAAATTACTATCCTTTTAAGACATCTAAAGAACCACCTTGGAGATTGCAGTATTCAACCAAGGAAAGCTCTGCTGGTGTTTTAGGTGCCCAACAAGCTTGCTGGCAAAGCTACTTCTAGACAGACATGTAATTAATGCCTACACATCTTCAAAGAGAATGCATGTGTTTAATTCTCTGAATCGCTTGCTTCATATTAGTTGATGGCAGGGTTATCAAACTCAGATGCCAAACTCTTCTCCCCAATGAAAACATGAAAGTAGCCCGCCACTGAATATGAAACAGAATCAAGGTTGTATCCTCCCTCCAAGAAAAACACACAACGGGCACCACAGATCTTTCGCCAGTTGTTTAATATTAGAGGCAAGCATGCAGCATGTTCCTGTTGTAAATCAAAGACTTCCTAGTGGATCCAGAACAGGACCATCATACCTGGAAAAAAAATATTCGCAATGCATGCTTTGTTCAGTCTATTCGTTTTAATAGCAGCACAATAACACAGTTTCAAACCTCAGTATGAGAAGTTAATACTTTGTCAAAACTATTTAGTTCAACCAAACTTGCTATTTAGAGTTCAAAAAGGCTGTTGAAAGGCTTCACAAACAGTCACTAAGAACTGATGCAGGTGCAAGCAATGCATCACATTTAAATTGCAGTAAAACACCAAGATGATTTTATCTTGGATAGCATAGAAAGGAAAAATGAGCAAAATATTCCCATAAGATTTCCACGTCGCATCATTTTGGGAAACAAATTGTTTTCAGTAAAAGAGGGAAACGTGTTGCAAAATTATTTACTTTCAAGGATGTATTGAATTCCATGGGAAGGGTGGCAACTCACCCAGCAGAAGCAAGAAAAATATCTGGCTTGAACCTTTGAGCACTTGGTACAATGACTTCATCAAATACGGTGCTAATGGCAATATCACCTGAGCCTCTTTGTAGAGGCAGATTTAAAAATGTACCTTCACCATCTCCATGACCTAGCTCGTCAATTTTACAAGTACCTGGATAGCTTCCATCCTGTGCTCATAAAGAGGAAAGTAGGATTTAAGTGGTTAGTGGGCACATTATGCATTTACACTTAGATACGTGTGTATCCAGCAGCAGAAATCCTACTTGAATAATGGCATTTGGCACGCAAACTGCAAGAACATGCCACAAGTATACATAACATGCTGCTGCATAAGTATAATCTAGGTCAGTTCATCACATATTTTCCGCTTTTTAGCATGTGTTTTGACATGCATATTACTCCCTTGACCTAGAATTATTTGCGTGCCTTACCAATTTGAGATAGAACAAAATGTTTCTCCTGATTTTCTCTTTCACTTTTAACAATAAATAGCTGTGAATTAGCAAAACTGTTCTTATGATAAAACACAGAAGAATGCATGAAATGTGTGATCCCAAAGTAGTATGAGAATGGACAGATAGAAAGTCAGGACATAGGGAGTAAAAGAACATTAGTTGGTAAACAGAGCAGTATTAAAACGACCTCCTGCACAGACAAGATGGCTGGCTTTTATTACTTTCAAGTCTTTAATTTTCCACCTCAAACACAAAGCTAATTACCCGAAGGGAAAAGAAAAACACACACAAATGAGAGAAGAGAAAAGGGAGAACAAAGGAAAAGAAGATGCTTTTTATATCACATCAGTTTTCCTAGTGGCAAATAAAGTCAAACCTCAATTTTTTCCAAGGGAAGAGGAAATTCAAACCTGAACGATCTCTAACAACCAACAAAGAATGACATTTCATACTTGGTAAGTTCAGATTTTAGGGCACCTTTTATCTTGAAAAAAAGGACGAGCTGAAAATTTGGGGAAATAACACATGCATTCATCACTATTCAAAATTCCTACTGAGGTTACTATACATAACCAATATGACAGTTCGGATTTTTGTTGAAGAAACTGGCACACAGTTCATTTTCATAATTGTTTGATTATCTACAGTTCTTCAACAAGGAAACAAAAACTTATTCTGATCATATATTTGCTTGAGATATCCAGTTGACTCGATTTTTTTCTTTGCAACATCTGACCTTCTGTATCTGTGTTTAAATATAAAATTCATGCTCCAAATGAGGCATTATAATTGGTAAGATAGGAAGAAGACATTGAGATAATTTAGCAAGATGCCAAAATTGCATGTGAATAGCATGAGAAAAATGTATCAAGTGCAAAGAAATTATAGCTTACTTGAATATATTTGGATCATCATAAAATGCATCATTCGTCCCATTCCCATGGTGAACATCAAAATCAATGATTGAGACTCGTTTTAATCCATGCACACGATTGGGCATGACGAGCTGCAATGGTCACATTGCCAAAAACACAAAAGCTCATGGGCCCTTTTGGTATAGCATGATGCCCTGGAGGCTTGATCAAAGCAAATCCTGTAAGTGGATTCTGGCTGTTCTTAGATGCTGAAGTTAAAAATTAATATTGTTAACCAGTAAAGATTGATAGAAGTTTTAATGCTGGGAAAAAAAGGAAGAAAAACGATCTGAAAATAAAACATAGAATCTGCGAGGAAAAAGCTTACATACTATAGGTGGGTATAGCTCCTCCCCAGCAAATTCTTATTATGCAAGGAAATTTTATATATAATTTAGATAAAATGACATTTTCTTAATAAATTAAGGAGAATGTAGGCATATTCATAGGCTGATTCCTTCCATCAATTTTGTAGACAAGCAATTTTGGAAGTAACCTTTTTTTTTTCAACATAGCATAGCTATTATGGCAATTTTGTTAACTTTTGGGGATGATGATAATGGCAATTTTTATAGCTCTATTAGGGAAAAAAAAAGATACAAATAACAATATAAGAAGACTATTGATTGAAAATCATGAAAGGGACATTGCATAATAATTATATACAACATGGAAAAAATGTAATAGTAAGAATATCCAACTGCTACCTTCGAAGTGACCTCTTTCTTTTCAAGAGCACTCACAATTGCAGGAACTCTAAGATGGAATTCTGGATGTGCCTCCTGTAAGTGAAAATAAATGATGTGGGGGGGGGGGGGGGGATCCATGAACTAAGTAAAAAAAAAAAAAACACACACACACACCTTCAAAGATAACCAAAGCATGAATTGCAAAGAAGCAACACCATAGTAAATCAAGAAGTTACTCCCTCAGCTGCAAATTGTTAGTCCCTATACAGTACTCCCAACTTTTTAAGGGGCATGCAGTTGACATTTCTTCCAATGTCATAAATTGTACTAATTCAAGATCTTCCAATCCTATCCTGATCAGGTATGCTCTTATATAATTGAAGACAAAAATTGAATTTGTAATTTGAAACAACACACTGAGAAACAATCAAATGTTCCTCAATAGGTAGCCAAAACATGTATAATCAACCTCTAAAAAGTCCAGCATTTAGTCAACTGGCACATACATATGGAAATACACTGAGCTCAATCGAACCAATTTGAGTTTCAGAGCCCAAGTATGCTAAAGGAGCACGATAAAAGGATGGAGAAAAGCCCCTCAAGTAAGCTTCGGTTTTCTCACTTTGTGATAGAATAAAGAAAATATTCTAAAGAATGACATGATCAGAACACAAGCCATAGCAAGACTTCATGTAACCGATGTCCACCACAAAAACAAGACAAGCATGCCCCAGAAATGAATACTTCACAGGAGCAAAGACTCCATAACACATTAGAACATCCATCTATGAAAGCAGAGTTCAGCTGAAGATTCCTGGTTATGACCCATGGCAGGAACTACACTCTATATTACTCGTGCATCCTTTAACCTTTCAATAGGTGGAGTTGGATCCTTATCCAAACTATACGAGCAAGAAATAGAAACTCCACTACTCGTTGTGCAGAACTGCCTTTGCAAAATCAAACGCCTCTTAAAACGTTGGCATCCTGCAGATTGAGCACCAAAACCAAGTGTCTATAGCTCTTCTGCTTGCCATAGATGATGCCGTACCAAAAATAAAATGTTCCCTTATAAAAACAGCAAGTTTTTTCTTTCTTGTTGAAAAATAGCATGCATGAAAACATCAAGTGTCACAATAACTTCACCTGAATAGCAAAAGTACTTCCAAGACTATAGCCTATAAGACATCAAATGATAGCTTATAGAGATTTTTATCTTGTAATAATCTTACTATAGCCTATAAGACATCAACATGATAATAAGTGATCAATCTTACCATTCTTTCAACAAAAACATTTACTTTGACCAACCATTAAAAAATAAAAAACTCCAAGAATTGAACAAACCAACAAGCAAAACCCGGTTACAGTAGATAATCGTATATTCCAACTTCCATAATTCAATCACAACAAAGTTCGCAAATGCCCCAGAATTTAATATAACAAGTTGAAACAAACACACAAAGGCAGTACCACAAAACCCAGATTGAAAAAAAAAAAAGAAGCAAAAATCATAGAAATAATATTTATTTTTTTAATTTGAACATTATAAATTCCAAATTCAGCTAAATGGTTTACAGCCTACCAGCTATAAAAATCAGTAAACTTTCTTTTTCTTGTAAAGACAATTGCTTTTATTGAATAGCCACTAAATTGTAAGTATCTCGATATAAATAGGAGAGAGAGGAGAAAAGGGTTACCTTCAAAAGATGGTAGGCGGAAAGTTTGAAGCGGAAGTGTGAGCTTGTGGCGTTCGAACCTGTTATATCTTTTATGTCTTTTTGTATTTTGCTTTTTATTTGCTCTTTTTTATGGGCCTGAGGCGTGGAATATATATATAATTGTTTTTTTTTTTGGGTGCAAAAGGGCCGGACAACATTCTCTTTAAGGAGGATAAGAGAAAGCAGAAGGGCAATGGGCCATTGGCCATTAATGGCACCATAGCGTTCCATGTTCTTGAAATTTCCAGGATGCTACGATAATTTATCAAGCAACACAGTTTGCTTCCCCAAATAATTCCTAGCTACTTTAAGGAGGTTTGCTATTGTTAGAATTAAAACCTTAGACCAAGCCAATATGAGTTAAATTATAATCAACCCTCTAGTTTTGATGTGTGTGACATTTTACTAACAATATGAGAGATAAATTTAATTGTGATGTACAAACCTAACCTAAAAACACCATATGTTATAGAATAAAAAAGAATTGTTTGCTTCATAGAGATCACCAGTTCTATTCCCATAAATCTTAGAGTCACTAGAGGATTACATGGTTGTTTAACTTCAGAGCTCGTAAGATTAGTCGAGGTGCACGCAAACTGACCCGCACACTCACGTTAATAATATATATATAGTATAGCACACAAACTAGCACTGAATTATCTCAATAACTCTAATATTAAGTGTGTAAGTTTGGTAATTCAATGTACGATATATTTTTAAAGTGTTTTTTAATTGAAAATATATTAAAATAATATTTTTATATATTTTTTTTTATTTTTGACATCAGCATATTAAAATAATAAAAAATTACATAAAAAATCCATCTAAACCTTTTAAATAAAAAATATTTTGGAAAATAGATGAAATCACAGCTCCCTCAATATAAGATACAATAGCTAGTAACATTTTAATTAAATGAGTCACTTCACTATTCCATTTGATCATGAATTTAAAACAATTTCAGCATAACTCACTTTTGAAATCAAGCAACCGAATCATGAGATGCTTCACTCAGTGCATCTCTAGAGAGTTTGGTGTTTAGATTTTTAGATATCTTGCAAAAATGTAATTGTTAGAAAGGTGATATTTCTATTTAATTGAAAATGAAATTTCCCAAAATTTTGTGATTATTATGTTCGGTTTATCATTGAAAAATCTCCAGAAATGCAAGTAAATTTGCTATGTTATCTTTATAATTAAATTGAAGTATCTAATTTGGACATAAGATATATATTTTTTTTAATATTAACACATGTATTACTTATGTTTAAACCTATGAAAATGAAATGAATTCAATGAATAAATTTAAAATCATAAAATTATAACAACCATATAAAATCATATATCTAATAATAAATTGAGTAATTAATATACACATTATATTAATTGTTTTGAAATCAAGTTAAAAGATACACACATATTAAGTATTCAAAATCATTTTTTTAACAAATACATTTGAATTAATTGCCTAAAATATATGAGATGTCTTGAAATCTCAATTTCCCATCTTTGTAATTATCAATTTATTGCTTTCCCAGAATAATCTTGAACGTTCTCATCTCAAACACCCCCTAATATTGTTTGGAGCTTATTAATCTTAGTTAAGGACAAAATCAATGAGGCCATAGGATGAAAGTTTGACTTATTTTAGTTAATTAAAAAGATTTATTAAACATTATAGCCTACACAATCTTCTCTCTTCTATGTTAATCTCCTCTAGGATTCAATCCCATATATGCCTCCTTAAAAATTATTATGTAATTACCAAATAATCTAGTAGGCATTTGAGACAAAAGTAGTCGATTTTACTAAAGAGTAAAGACAGTATTATGATTTTTTAAAAAATATAATGTTAAAAAACCTTTTCAATCCAATAACTTAAGTTGTTAGATAAGGTCTCAAGATATGATTTATATTATTTTTTAACACACCCCCTCAAGTAAAAGTCTTTTAAACGTGAAACTTGAACATGCTTATATTATCCTGTACTTAATTTTTATCAAATAAATAAGGATGGTGAGATTTAAATTCGTGACCGCTTAGTTATCAAGATTCTGATATCATGACAAATAATCATCTCAATTCAATAATTTAAGTTGTTAGATAAAGTCTTAGGATATGGTTTATATTGTTTTCTATGATACAATGATAAATTCTTAACTTTACTAAAATATAATAATTTAAAATATTAATGGAAGTAACATTACAAGATATAAATTTTCGTGATCCAATAGTTGATCTCATGAACTTCATTTGTTTTATTCGTTCAGTTCTCGAAAATTGAACCAATTAAGATATTGCTTGAAGTATAAAAGACAGCATGGTACTGTGTTTCTTGTACTCGGTACAGACGAGAGGGGGTTTTAAGCAGGTGGTTTGATTTATTTGTGTCATGCTTGAAATGCGAAGTTCGGAGACAGACAACGTTCATGTTGATATTTTCTTCTTTTTTTTTATGCTTTTCTTTTCTGTCCTTCAAGAACATGTCTGTTATCGATAATGGTACATAGCAGGAGCAGTGCAGAAAGAAAATGCCGACAGCCTCTTGGCACAATAGTTAAGAAGTTCATTTTCCTCTCTCTTTTTAGACAATAATATAAATTATATTATGAGAACTCACCTAATAGCTTAAGCTATTAGGTTGAGATGGTTCTTTGACATAGTATATCAAAGAACCATCTCAACCCAATAGCTTAAGCTGTTAGGTGAAGTCCCAGGATATGATTTATATTATTCTCTAACCTCTCTAAGCTTGAATTCGAGCCCTATCATCAATTAACTAGATTCATACTAAATATATAATTGATCCTCTGTTAATTGTATTTCAACATGGTAAAATAAAACCATAGAAAGTAATTTATATTAAATAATTACATCACTATTTATATTAACAAAAGCTAAAATTTCTTGAAAAAACATTGTTTATATAAACTATTTACTGTAATAGTGTAATGATATTTTGTTATTCTCGTAAAATAATCATTAAATTGTCTATAAAAGATATTAAAATCTATTTATAAGATCTATTAGTTATTATTAAATTTAAATTAATCGATGGCAAATAAATCTTTTATGGATAACATCCACATCACAAGAAGATTTTATTTTATTTTTTATCTTTATTTTTTTAATCGCCTTTTTTTATTGGATCTTTTTGCATAATAAAAATTGTTTTTTCAATTTCAGCCTTCAATATTTAATTTGGCTGAGAATTGAACTTTGTGGTTTTTCTAGATATGATGTTTTCAGTCTAACGATCCGATTCACGAGTTTGAAAAGTTAATGAATGTGATATTATTTTTTTACGTATCTTTTTTTTATTTTCATTATTCAATATTGATTTTTCTATAAAAAAACAATTTATTTGATCTAGTCGAGTCTATGACCCAAGTCATGAATTTTTATTTTAAAAAAAAAAATATTTGCAACACATAAATATCATCTCTTACAAATAAATAAATAAATTCAACCTCACAGCTTAGCATACACATCTAGTTATATCTTATTACATGATGCTCACCTGACAATTTAAGTTCGATGGATCACTATAAGAATGTAGTTAAATAGCTTAACCTTATCTTCTTCTTCATTTTACCAAAAAAATATAAAAATGAAAAGAAACTATTGTTTTCTCATACAAAAAAGAATCACGGATATGCATACCGAGTACAGATGCAAAATGCTGGAATAGGGTACTCACTACTTAAAATAGATTAATTTCTTCCCATGAAAACAGCTAGCTAGGGTTTTGATTGATATCATCTACACAAGTCACAAGAACAGAGAAAAAACACGAGCAATATATTATTATATAGCACTATTATATATTAATTATCTTGTGAAATGTTCTGTAATTAAAAAAAAAAAGTTGATTATCTTGTGCATGGAACAGAACTCCTTTAAGATAGACTTGACTCAAATCCCTCCCCTCCCCGTTCATCGTGATCGATAGATGCTGGTGTACTCTTCAGGGTACTTGAAGTCAAGATTCCATGTAATTCCAACCATGATAATATTTATTATTTACCATATAATATATATTTCATGCCATATATCTTAATTACAACTAATCAATTTGGTCTTATATGACTGATCTGACATAAAGACAAGGGGATTAATTAATCCTTGAGAGTAGTTTTTTCACTAGAAAATAAAACATGCCTGTCGTCATTAGCTAATAACAACAGTACTCTAGCTAATTACTTGACAAAACCAGTGCTGTAATGGTTCAAAATAGAGGATTGGATCTTATTTTACTCGTAGCCCATATTATAGTTTTCAGGAATCCTTCGAAACAACAAACATGAGATGTATTATAAATGAAGATTCCATCTATATTTTGTTTTGATATGATAAGGAGCTAAGCAAAACTGGAAGCACAAAAAAGTCAAACTAAGAACATGTTTGGGAGTGGAGTGTGTTATGAGAGGTATTTTAAAAGTTTATTTGTTTTTTTTTAAATATTAAATTAATGTTTTTTAATGTTTTTTGTGATTTTGATGTTAAAAATAAAAAATATATAAAAAAATATTATTTTAATATATTTTTTAAAAAAATATCATACATCATAATACGATTTTGATAACTAGCCTAGCTGATAATTTACCTGGCCTCGTACAAAACTGGGTTAATTTTTTTTTCTTGTTATATAATCAATATAAATTATTTTTAATATTTCAGTTAACAATTTATTTTAAAAAAATTAAAATGATTTTTTTTGTATTTGAGTTTTACTCTTATATATACATTACCTTAAGCAAAACGCAAGCAATTAATCTATTTGACGCAATAAGCTTGTTATAAGTATTATCGATGGCCAAAAGGGTTGAAGAATTATTTAAAAAAAAATGATGAATAAATAATTGAAAGGTGGTAGAAAAGGAAAGGATTCACGGGCTGGGCTGGCTGCAATTTCTTTAACCAAAGTGGACGGAGGAGATGGCGATGAACGGTGGGGCAATGAGGTGGAGACCACCAGAGTGGCTGATTGACCACAGAAATGGCCAGGTCAGGAAGGGGATCGGTTCACGGGTGCTTACTGCTACATTTGTATAAACATTAATAAATATCTGGAAAACATCCACACCACAAGAACATTTTTTTATTTCAATCTCAAGGAGGGCTAGCAATATTACAAGTTTGAAAAAAGTGACAAAAGTAAGACTACAAAGCATTTTGGCCCACACCCTCCCTCCTTGAAGATCTTTGGTCTCTTGATCATCGCAAGTTCTCAGCCACATAAAATGATTTGTTCTCCTGTCATTGTAATTTCTTTTTTTTTTTTAATAATATAATTCATAACTTCAATCTCACGAGAACTTAAATTTAAATGATTTTTTTATATATAATATTAGAGTTTTAATGCTGAAACGATTACGCGTTAGAATCTTATTATTATTATTTTATTTTATAATTAAAATTTAATTAACAACATAAGATAGTGTGAGTCTTTATAATTTTCAAACCTAAAAATCTTTCAATTGAAAAAAATATATAAAAATCATGTATTAGAACAACTAGTAACAACGATACTTTTCGTCATAATTTTTGTGAATATTTTTCATTAATTACATATTTTCTATATTCTTATGTTTAATGAATCCTTTTAGTATTTTTCTTATTAAAAATCCAACTATCTCATAAATAATCTTATTTATCTAACTCATATAAAACATTAAAGTTTTTAGCTTTGTTTGCTAAATTTTTTGCTCTGCAACTATAATCAACAAATTATACTACTTGAAAATTAACAAATAGAAATAGAAATACTGATGAAATTTTTTCATAAGTATATTATAGTGATATTTACCAATCAAATTTTTCCATCGCTAAATCCATTAGTAAACACCGACGGGAATATTTTCACGGTATATATTAAAGGAATCACAATGAGAATATTCACACGGAATAAGTCCATCGATATATTACAGATAATTGAAAACAAATTATTGTAAATTTCATTGTAACTCATCAATGAAATTACATACGGGTATATGCTAAATAGTACCAAGAAAATTATTAACAAATTGAAGCAAAGTAAAAAAAATTTAACACACATGTTCCATCTATAAGCTATCAAAAAAATTCATTACCCACAAATTTACCGACAAATTTAACAATTTCCTTTCCCTATAATTTCACAGCCATTTTCAACAACCCAATATATATATATATATATATATATATATATATATATATATATATATATATATATATATATATATATATATATAATAATAATAAAAGAGATATATTA
>Ga0307515_10004852_pt1 | contig 27508 bp, 24 predicted proteins | sample 17_EM_MG_FD_194513 | JGI IMG/M metagenome (GOLD analysis project Ga0307515, IMG submission 194513) | Populus trichocarpa ectomycorrhiza microbial communities from riparian zone in the Pacific Northwest, United States - 17_EM | ecosystem: Host-associated > Plants > Roots > Unclassified | place... | reverse complement strand
GGAAAATCATCTGCCGAAGCGCAGCAGCGGGAAATCGAGCGCCTGGCAGCCCTGGAAAGCCTCGACCTCCTTGATACGCCGAGAGATGCGGGTTTTGAGCGGATCGTCAATCTGATCAAGCAAATCTTCACGGTCGATATCGGCCTCGTAACCCTGATCGACGCGCATCGTCAGTGGTACAAGTCCTGCTCGGGTCTTCCGTCTGATGAGGTTCCGCGCGGCGATACGTTCTGCCGCCACGTTGTCGATCTCGAAGACGCAATGGTCGTGCAGGACACGGTCAAGGACCCACGCTTTTCCCAGCATCCGGCCGTGACGGGAGATGCCGGAATCCGGTTTTATGCCGGTGTGCCGTTAAAGACCAAAGAAGGGCACACGATTGGCACCGTCTGTGCGATCGATTGCCGGCCGAAAGCATTCACCGGCAAGGATCTGGGCATCCTTCGCGAACTTGCCGCTCTGGCGATGGACCGGATTGAGTTGCTGCAATCGGCGGCAACCGACAGCCTCACCGAAGCTTTGACACGGCGCGCCTTCAAGCAGGAGGCCGAGCAACTGATCTCGCTTGCGCTGCGCCACCAGCACGATCTGTCCTGCCTGGTACTCGACATAGACTATTTCAAGAAGGTCAACGACACCTATGGCCATGCCGCAGGCGACGAGGTTCTCAAGGCGGTCGCGGCGACCTGCAAGTCCGCATTGAGGGCAGGGGACCTGTTCGGCCGTCTCGGCGGCGAGGAATTCGCCATTGTCCTTCCGCATGTCAACCGGGAAAGTGCGGCTGCTGTGGCTGAAAAGATCAGAGAGCTAATTTCGTCTCGCCCGGTCGAAGGTGATTTCGGCGCGCTCGATGTGACGGCCAGTTTCGGTGTTTCGACCCTCACGCTGGTCAGCAAGGATATCGAGACATTGCTGGCGCAGGCGGATGTGGCCATGTACCAGGCCAAGCATGAAGGCCGCAACCGCTGCGTCTCGTGGACATCGCTACCAGCGGCACAGGGGACGGGTTCGCGGCGACGCGTCCTGAAAGCCGGCACCATCATTTTCAACGACCGGCGTTCGAGTATCGACTGCACGGTCAAGTCTCTTGGCTCCGACAGTGCCGGCCTTCAGGTTTCCAGTTCGGCCGGCATACCCTCAGAATTCGTCCTTTCGATCAGGGGGGAAGGGTTTGAGACGAGGTGCCAAGTGATCGCGCAGGACCGGCAACATCTTGAAGTGGCGTTCAGATAAGTCGATCTGCCGGCTTTTGTGAAACCCGCAAGGCGGACATCATCCCGTCACGAAATAATAGACCGCGAGCAGCAGTCCGACAGCGACGACGAGGCCTCGGATAATCGCCTGCGGCACGCGGCGGGCGAGCCAGACGCCGGCATAGCCGCCGAGCGCCCCGCCCGGGATCATCACGACAGCCTGGAGCCAGGCGACGACATTGCCACCGGCAAAGACGATGATGGCGACGGCGGCGATGACCATGGCCAGCACGTTCTTCAGCGCATTCAGCCGATGATAGTCGCCGCCCTTGGAGAGCCCGAGGCCGGCGAGCATCATGATGCCCATGCCGGCCCCAAAGAAACCGCCGTAGATCGCGGTGACGAACTGGATCACCCAACCGAGCGGGCCGGACGGCACGTCCTGCGTCGAGGCCTTGGGGCGCAACAACGGGCCAGCGGCGAAGATGGCGGTGGCCGCCAGCAACAGCCAGGGCACCATGGCGCGGAAGGATGGATTGGAGAGCGACAGGAGAATCAGCGCACCAGCGAGACCGCCGACCAGCGAGATGGCGCCGAGCACCAGCACCTCGCGCATGTCCTTGCGGATCTCCTTGGCATAGGCGAGTGCGGAGGTGACATAGCCGGGAAACTGCACGATCGAGGAGGTCGCATTGGCGACGATCGGCGGCAGGCCGGCCAGCGTCATGGCGCCAAAGGTCAGAAACGTTCCGCCGCCTGCGATCGCATTGACGGCACTCGACAGAAAGCCGGCCAGAAACAGCATGATGATGGTGGATATGGACACGGCGCTCCTCCAGCGTTAGAATCGGACATAGCCCGCAGGCCTGTCGGCGGCAAGACGCGTGAAGGACATTCCGCAGTCTTGCCGAATGAGAATTTTTGCGGCCTGGGGATGACAAAGCCTGCTGTTTGGTGTATTCGCCCGACCGGTTCGGGAAAAATCCCGTCACCTTAAAACAAAGAATAGTGAATTCGCTCCTGTCCTTTTGCCGGGACAATGCTTGGAGGCATCCTTATCGGGATGGTCCAAAAAGCTGCCGGGCGCTCTGACTGTTTCAGAAGAACTTGAAAAGGTTAGACAATGAACATCATTCAGCAGTTGGAAGCCGAACAGGCCGCCAAGATCGCCGCCAAGCGTACGCTCCCGGAATTTTCGGCTGGCGACACCGTCCGCGTCAACGTCCGCGTGACAGAAGGCACCCGTACCCGCGTTCAGGCCTATGAAGGCGTTTGCATTGCCCGTTCCGGCGGCGGCATCAACGAGAGCTTCACCGTTCGCAAGATTTCCTACGGCGAAGGCGTCGAGCGCGTATTCCCGGTCTATTCGCCGATGGTTGAAGGCGTTGAAATCGTTCGCCGCGGTAAGGTCCGTCGCGCCAAGCTCTATTACCTGCGCGATCGTCGCGGCAAGTCGGCCCGTATCGTTGAAGATACCGGCACGCGCGCCCGCAAGCTGAACGACGCAGAACGTGCTGCAGTTGCCGAGGAAAAGGCACGCATCGAAGCTGAAAAGGTTGCAGCAGCCCAGGCACTCGCCGCCGAAAAGGCAGCAGCAGACGCCGCCGCTGCTGAAGCAGCCGCCGCCAAGGCCGCTGAAGAAGCCGCCGCCGCAAAGGCAGCCGAAGCTACGGCCGAATAAGATTTCATTTTCTGGAATGGCGAAAGGGCGGTCTTCGGGCCGCCTTTTCTGTTTGAGGAACAACGCAGGAGCCGTGCGCAGGCAACGAGATTGTCACCGCCGGCCGGACTATGCGTTGGACCTTTGGGTCCTGGTGACACGCCGTCCGGAAGGGCAGCAGATCGGCTGGCTTGCCTCGTCTGCCAAGCCGATCCTTTGGGCGCTTTCGACGACAGTTACGGCTTGGTCGCAGGGTCCCAATGTTCGTCGGCCTTTCCGTCCTTGATCCGCCAGGTGTCGTACCAGGTGGTGGTGTAGGACTTGGCGGGGTCTTTTTCATCCTTGACCTCGCGAACATAACCAACGGTGACGAGGTCGCCTTCCGCCGTCACGAAGGCAACGGGTGTCTTGATCTTCTCGGGAACAGGCGATGGCGTGCGCTTGAGGATTTCGGTGAAGTAGGCCACCACACCGGCTCTTCCGGAGGCGGCATTCGGATTGTGCTGGAGGTAGCGCTCGGTCAGGTACAGATCGGCTTTATCCCAGTGATTGGCTTCAAGCAGGTCTCGAATAATGCCGTAGACAACCTGTTTGTTGGCGTTGAGTTTCGGGTCTGGGCTGGTGAACAGGGATTCGGGATCGGACGCTGCGACCACCGCTTCCTGCGCTCGAACCGGCGCTGTTGCCATTGTCGATCCCATCAGTAGGAGCGCAAATGCGGTCGAGATCACGTTTTGGTTCATCAAAATTTTCCTTTCAGGCCATGCGGGTACGGCGGCGAAGAGGCTTGCAGGGGCGCCGCCCGCCGGCGAGGACCGTACGGGCAAGTGCGCCACGCGAAAAGGAGGCAGTTTTTCAGCTGATGGTGCGCAAAAGATAACCATGTTCCGCGCGTGCCCGCGTGGTGTTCAGCTATTATCAAATTGTACCCGTGAAACCGGCGAGAGGGCCTGCTCCTCTCTTGCCAGCGCCTTCTGTTCTATGACAGGTTCCAACCGCCACAATTCAGGAGCCTCTCATGTTTTCCCGTCGTCTTGTTCTCGCCGGTCTGACCGCCCTCGTTCTTTCGCCGCTTGGCGCCGTTGCTGCCGATCTTCCCGATCTTGCCGGCAAGAGCGTCGTCGTCGTCACCGAAAATGCCTATCCGCCGTTGCAGTTCGTCGATCCGAAAACCGGCAAGGCGATCGGCTGGGAATATGACGCGATGGAAGAAATCGCCAAGCGGCTGAATTTCAAGGTCGAGTACCAGAACACCTCATGGGATGCGATGATCCAGTCGGTCTCGGACGGCCAGTACGACATCGGCATGACCGGCATCACCATCAAGGACGAGCGCAAGACGCAGGTGGATTTCTCCGATCCCTACATGCGCTCGCAGCAGTTCATGCTGGTGCGCGGCGACGAGAGCCGCTTCACCGACGCCAAGACATTTGGCGCTTTTGCCGACGGTCTGGTCGGCGCCCAGCCGGGGACTTCGCCCTTCTACACGGCGGTCTATGAGATCCTCGACGGCAACGAACAGAATCCCCGCATCAAGCTTTTCGAAACATTCGGTGCGACGGTACAGGCGCTGAGGGCCGGCGATGTCGATACGGTGCTCAGCGACAGCGTTGGTGCCAAGGGCTATGTCGATGCTTCCGCCGGCGCGTTGAAGGTGATTGGCGGGCCGCTCGGTACCGAGGATTTCGGTTTCATCTTCAAGAAGGGTTCGGATCTGGTCGCCCCGGTCAACGCCGCCATTGCCGCGCTGAAGGCCGACGGCACGTTCGACAAGCTGAACCAGAAGTGGTTCGTCGATTACAAGATGGGCGAATGATCGCCCGCCTATGACGCTTGCTCCCCCGCAATCTTCGAAGGGCGACTATCCCTGGTGGCTGGTCGCTCTTGCCGTGATCGCCGTGGCGCTTGCCGTGGTCATCGTATCCAGCGGCGTCTATCGCCAGGTCTTCAGCATTGTCTCGACCGGCATCGGCATCACCGTCCTTGTCACCTTGCTGGGCTTCTTCTTCGCCACCGCGCTCGGTCTCGGCATTGCGCTGATGGCGCTGTCGGAGCGCAATGTGCTGCGCCAGATCGCCCGCTTCTATACAGAGGTGATCCGCGGCATTCCCATCCTCGTGCTCCTGTTCTATATCGCCTTCGTCGGCGCGCCGGCACTGGTGGCGCTGATCAATGCCGTGCTGTCGCCGCTGATTGCGGCCGGCACCATGGAGCCGATGCTGGTGCGCGACCTGTCTTTGATGTGGCGCGCGGTCATCGCGCTTTCCATCGGCTATTCCGCCTTCATCGCCGAAGTTTTCCGCGCCGGTATCCAGTCGGTCGATAAGGGACAGATCGAAGCTGCCAAGGCGCTCGGCCTGTCGCGCAGCCAGCGCTTCCGGCTGGTGGTCTTCCCGCAGGCCATTCGCGTCATCCTGCCGCCGCTCGGCAATGATTTCGTGGCGATGATCAAGGATTCGTCGCTGGTCTCGGTGCTCGGCGTCGCCGATATCACCCAGATGGGCAAGATCTACGCCTCCGGCTCGTTCCGGTTCTTCGAGACCTATTCGATCGTGGCCTATGTCTATCTGATCCTGACGATCGGTCTGTCACTGGCGCTGCGGCGGCTGGAGCAGAGGTTGCGGCGGGGACGCGGGCACGGCTGAGCGATCGGCAAAGACAGGAACCGGTTTTGCCGGGCTGCTCTTTCCGGCGAATGCCCGTGTGAACCGCAACAGGCGGATCTGCCATCTGCTTTCGACCAGGATAAACCTTGCGTTCATCGAAAGAATCGACGCCGAGGCGTTTTCTGTTGTGGCAAATCAAAATTCTGATTTACTGGCGTTTCGCTAATTGGCTTTCGGGGGATGTTGCCGATGGTGTTGACCCGCAGGACTATCGTGCTTGGCGGTCTGGCTTTGCTTGGCGCCGGTGCGCTCCAGAAGCAGGCCGCCGCTGCTGCAGCTTCCTATTTTGACGGCACGGCCATCGACAATGGCGTGACGTTCCGGGCGACCAACTTCGCCAGGATCGACAGGAAGTGGCATCGCCAGGTCGTCAAATATTTCAGCAGCGAGCCGATCGGCACCGTTGTCGTCGATACGCGGCACCATTTTCTCTACCTGATCATGGAGAACAAGACGGCCATCCGTTATGGCGTCGGTGTCGGGCGCGAGGGGTTCAAGTGGTTTGGCCGGGCCACGATCGATCGCAAGTCGCTCTGGCCGCGCTGGACGCCGCCGCCGGAGATGCGCAAGCGTCATCCAGAACTGCCGGAATTCGTTGAGGGGGGCTCGGCGAAAAATCCGCTTGGGCCTCGCGCCATGTACCTGCTTCGCGACGGCGTCGATACCGGCTACCGTTTCCACGGTACGCTGGAGCCGGGCAGCATCGGCAAGGACGCCTCCAGCGGCTGTATCCGCATGTTCAACGAAGATGCGATCGACCTTTACCAGCGGTGTCCCATCGGCACCGCCGTGCAGGTTCTGCCGCATATTGCCGACCAGGCTGGAAATGCCGCTCAGGTCAGTGAAGCAACCCCGGTCGAATGAGGAGCCAGCGATGCCTGCGACGATCGGATATACAAGGCCGCTGATGGCCTTAACCATGCTTTTGGCGCTCGCTGCCTGCAACACGACGGACATCGCCTCCGTGGAAGAGCCTGCCGCGGTGCCGATGACCGGCCAGACGAATGACCCCGCGCCCGGTTTCGAGAACGTCAAGCTTGGCAGCGAGGAAGACTTCATCCTCAATGTCGGCCGGCGGATCTATTTCACGCAGGACTCGGCCACGCTTGATTCCGTGGCCAGGGTTACGCTGGACAATCAGGCCAACTGGCTGAATAGCAACCCGAACTGGCTGCTCAAGCTGCAGGGCTTTGCCGACGATTCCGGATCCGTAGCGCAGATGGAGACGCTGTCGCAGAAGCGCGCCGATGCGGCGATGGGCTATCTGGCCTCAAAGGGCGTGGATGCGAGGCGCATGTGGGCCAAGGGCTATGGCAAGGACCGCGAGGTCCGTGACTGCGAGGATCGCTCCTGCAAGGTGCAGAACCGGCGTGTCGTTTCCAACTTGCGCACCCAGCGCGACGCGCTCTGATCGCAGATCCGGATCCGAACCATTCGGGCATCACGCGCCGGGGCAAAGCGCATTTGAAGAGACGATTTTGGTCGTCAAACAATCAAATCTGAAGCTCTACCCGATATTGCCGGTTATTCGGAAAACTGCTATATCGCCGCGCATGGAATCCAAATTCGGATGTTTACCGCAGAATATCGTCGTGCTGCAGGACCACAAGCGTCTGCCGGCACGGTTTTTTGCGTGCGTTTCCGGCGCGCTCAACAGCCGACTTCGGTAGTTTCCGGGGCGCAAGTCCCGATTGGGTTTCCGGCGCCCCTTGGCCGGCAGTTTTCCTGATCCCCTTCTTCAAAATGGATGCACAGCCATGAGCGCACCGCGTACCCTCTACGATAAAATCTGGGACGACCATCTGGTCAGCCAGCAGGACGACGGCACCTGTCTTCTCTACATCGATCGCCATCTCGTCCACGAAGTGACGAGCCCGCAGGCGTTCGAGGGTCTGCGCATGACCAACCGCACCGTGCGCGCGCCGCAGAAGACGCTGGCCGTCGTCGACCATAACGTTCCGACCTCGCCGGATCGCCATCTCGGTATCAAGAATGAGGAAAGCCGCATCCAGGTGGAAGCGCTGGCGACCAATGCCGCCGAATTCGGCGTTGAATATTATTCGGCAAGCGACAAGCGCCAGGGCATCGTCCACATCGTCGGGCCGGAGCAGGGCTTTACGCTGCCGGGCATGACCATCGTTTGCGGCGACAGCCACACTTCGACCCACGGCGCTTTCGGCGCGCTGGCCCACGGCATCGGCACATCAGAGGTCGAGCACGTGCTCGCCACCCAGACGCTGATCCAGAAGAAAGCCAAGAACATGCTGGTGCGTGTCGATGGCGTCCTGCCGGAGCATGTCACCGCCAAGGATATCATCCTTGCCATCATCGGCGAGATCGGCACCGCCGGTGGCACCGGGAGTGTCATCGAGTTTGCCGGCGAGGCGATCCGGGGGCTGTCGATGGAAGGCCGCATGACCGTCTGCAACATGACGATCGAGGGTGGCGCCCGCGCTGGCCTGATCGCGCCTGATGAAAAGACTTTTGAATACATCAAGGGCAAGCCCCGCGCGCCGAAGGGCGAGGCACTGGAACAGGCGATCGCCTACTGGAAGACGCTGCAGACCGACGAAGGCGCGCATTACGATCGCGTCGTCGTGCTGAACGCCGCCGACCTGCCGCCGATCGTGTCCTGGGGATCCTCGCCGGAAGACGTCATTTCGGTGCAGGGCATCGTCCCGAACCCGGACGAGATCCAGGACGAAAACAAGCGCACCTCGAAATGGCGCGCGCTCGACTACATGGGCCTGAAGCCGGGCACGAAGATCACCGATATCGCTATCGACCGGGTCTTCATCGGTTCCTGCACCAATGGCCGCATCGAGGACCTCCGCGAAGTCGCCAAGGTCGTCGAGGGCCGTACGGTTGCATCGACCGTTTCGGCGATGATCGTTCCGGGCTCCGGTCTCGTCAAGGAACAGGCGGAAGCCGAAGGCCTCGACGTGATCTTCAAGGCCGCCGGCTTCGACTGGCGCGAACCGGGCTGCTCCATGTGCCTTGCCATGAACGACGATCGCCTGAAGCCGGGCGAACGCTGCGCCTCGACCTCCAACCGCAACTTCGAAGGCCGCCAGGGTTTCAAGGGCCGCACGCACCTGGTGTCGCCGGCGATGGCAGCGGCAGCGGCGGTCTCGGGGCACTTCGTCGATATCCGCGATTGGAAGTAAGACGATTACCCTCCCCTTGACGCGGAGGGTCGGACCGTGAGGTCCGGGGTGGGGTGATCTGCGCGACATACGGTTTCCACAAGAGTTCGCCGTTGTGACCCCCACCCGCAGCTTCGCTTCGACCTCCCCCCTCAAGGGGGAGGTGTTAGCCAATCACCCTGACCACCGTCCCCCGCCGCATGAACCGCAATAGACGCCGCATCGCTGGCAGGCTGACCGCCACGCAGCCTTCGGTGGGTGTGTATCCGGGTTTGGCGAGGTGGAAGAAAATCGCAGAGCCGCCATTGCGTTTGCGGCTTTTCATGTTCCAGTCCATCACCAGGCAGATATCGTAAAGCCCGTCATCGCGCATCATTTTCTCGTGGCTCGGCTTGAACGGGGCGGAGACGGGACGGTTGTAGGCGGCATGCCGCGGTTCGTCGCACCAGAGCATGGCTGGCTGGATCGCATAGAGATTCAAAGCTGTGACCGGCGGCGTGATGCGGTCGGCGCGGACATAGCCGTTCAGCAGCCGCATAGAGGCGATCGGCGTTGCGCCGTCGCCTTCGCGTTTGCGCGAGGATAGGCCGCTGCGGCCGATGGCGGCCTGCTCGGTGCGTCCGCCAAACGAGACGAGCGCCTTGCTGCGATCACCAGGTTTTCCGCGGACGACCACCATGGGCGATTTTTTCAGCTTTCCGTTCGTCTTGACGCGCATTTTACTCACAGTTTTTTGCGTTGTCCGTGATCCGAAACCTAAGCATAGCACTACACAATATGTAACAAACGGGTGAATGGCGGCGTAGCTTGTCTAGGACAGCGATTGCGCTAGTCTGAGACCGCATGCAAGGAGGACTTTTCCCATGAACGCGCGCACCATTCTTCTGGTCGATGACGACAATGACCTGCGCGAAACGCTGATGGAGCAACTGGCGCTCTACGAGGAGTTCAACATTCTTCAGGAACCGACAGCGGCCAAGGGCATCGCAACGGCGCGCGCCCAGCAGATTGCGTTGTTGGTGATGGATGTCGGCCTGCCTGATATGGATGGCCGCGAAGCCGTCAAGCTCCTGCGCAAGGGCGGTTTTAAGCCGCCGATCATCATGCTGACCGGCCACGACACCGACAGCGACACGATCCTCGGGCTGGAAGCGGGTGCGAACGACTATGTCACCAAACCTTTCCGTTTCGCCGTTCTGCTCGCCCGCATCCGGGCGCAGTTGCGCCAGCACGAACAGAGCGAGGACGCCACCTTCACGGTCGGTCCCTATACGTTCAAGCCGGGGCAGAAGCTCCTGACGCTCGACAATGGCCAGAAGATCCGGCTGACGGAAAAGGAAGCGGCGATCATCCGCTATCTCTATCGCGCCGACCAGAAGGTGGTGACCCGCGACGTGCTCTTGGAAGAGGTCTGGGGCTACAATTCGGGTGTCACGACGCACACGCTGGAGACCCATGTCTACCGGTTGCGCCAGAAAATCGAGCGGGACCCTTCCAATGCCGAGATTTTGGTGACAGAGAATGGCGGTTACAAGATCGTCCCATAATGACATGGGGCAGGGTGCCGCGCAGGATCGATGCCGGTATCACGTCCATCCCGGGGTTTCGCTTTGGCGCTGAATGACGACATTGCCCTTCTTTCCATCGTCCCGCTGTTTGCGGATATCGGCGAGGACAAGCTGCGGCTGATCGCGTTTGGGGCCGAGCGCCGGCGGCTGAGCCGCGGCCAGCAGTTGTTTCGCGAAGGGGCGCCGGCCGATTGCGCCTTTGCCGTCGCCAGCGGCTCGATCAGCCTGAGCCGCACCATTCGTGATGGCAGCATCGAGGCCGTCCAGACCGTCGGCCGCGGAACGCTCCTGTCGGAACTGGCGATGATCTCCTTCGTCGAGCGGAAATTCACCGCGACCGCCGAGGAGGAAAGCGAAGTCATCCGCATCAACCGCCAGCTCTTTCGGCGCATGCTGGAAGAATATCCCGAAGTCGCCGCCGCCGTGGAAGCGCGGATCAGGGACAATCTGCAGACGATGATCAGGGAAATGGAAAAGCTGGCGCCGAAGTTCGCTTAGCCGTTTCCTGTCGAGAGACAGTGTGTTTCGATGATGCCGGCTACCCGGCCCTTCCCTGCGTCGTGCGCTCTTGCCATATCAGTGGCGACACGCTGCCCACACCCATCACCCAGGATGACATGCAATGAAGAACATCGGCTTCCTTTCCTTCGGGCACTGGAACCCTTCACCGCAATCGCAGACCCGATCGGCCGGCGACGCGCTGTTGCAGTCGATCGAACTCGCGGTGGCCGCCGAGGAACTGGGCGCGGATGGCGCCTATTTCCGCGTTCATCATTTTGCCCGGCAGCTTGCCTCTCCCTTTCCGCTTCTCGCAGCGGTCGGTGCCAAGACGAGCCGGATCGAGATCGGCACGGCCGTCATCGACATGCGCTACGAGAACCCGCTCTACATGGCCGAGGACGCTGGTTCCGCCGATCTGATCTCTAGTGGTCGGCTTCAGCTCGGTATCAGTCGCGGTTCTCCCGAGCAGGTCATCGATGGCTGGCGCCATTTCGGCTATGCTCCGCAAGACGGCACATCGGATGCGGACATGGCCCGCAGGCACACCGAAGTCCTGCTTGACGTGCTCAAGGGCCAAGGTTTCGCGGCGCCCAATCCGCGGCCCATGTTTCCCAATCCGCCGGGCCTTCTGCGCCTGGAGCCGCACTCGGAGGGCTTGCGCGACCGCATCTGGTGGGGCGCCAGCTCAAACGCAACCGCTATCTGGGCAGCGCAGCTCGGCATGAACCTGCAGAGCTCGACGCTGAAGAACGATGAAACCGGCGAACCCTTTCACGTCCAGCAGGCCGCACAGATCCGCGCCTACAGAGATGCGTGGAAGGAAGCCGGCCATACGCGGGCGCCCCGGGTGTCCGTCAGCCGCAGCATCTTCGCGCTGGTGAACGACCGTGACCGCGCCTATTTCGGTGGCGCCAGCAAGGAGAGCGATACGATCGGCTATATCGATGACCAGACAAGGGCGATTTTTGGTCGCTCCTATGCGGCGGAACCCGATGCGCTTATCCGGCAGTTGACCGAAGACGAGGCCATCAGCGAGGCCGATACGCTGCTGTTGACCGTTCCGAACCAGCTGGGTGTCGAATACAACGCCCATGTCATGGAGGCGATCCTGACGCATGTCGCGCCGACGCTTGGTTGGCGTTGATTGTTCGACACGATCCGATCTTTAAAGATCGAAATGGGCGATGACCGGCACGTGGTCCGACGGCCGTTCCCAGCCGCGGGCTTCCTTAAGGATTTCGACTTTCGTGAGATATGCAGAGAGATCGGCGGATGACCAGATGTGGTCGAGGCGGCGGCCGCGATCGGCGGCCTGCCAGTCCTTGGCGCGGTAGCTCCACCAGGTGTAGAGCTTCTCCGGTGACGGCGTGTACTGGCGCATCAGGTCGACCCAGGCGCCGCCGTTCATCACGGCTGTCAGTCCCTCCGTTTCGATCGGCGTGTGGCTGACGATCTTCAGGAGTTGCTTGTGCGACCAGACGTCGTGCTCCAGCGGGGCGATGTTGAGATCGCCGACGAGGATCGAGGAGATGCCGGCATCTGCCTCCGCGTGCAAAAGCTTCATTTCCTCGATAAAATCCAGCTTGTGGCCGAATTTCGGATTGATCGTCCGGTCCGGCTCGTCGCCACCGGCGGGAACATAGAAATTGTGCAGACGAACTGTTTTGCCGTTCTTGTCGAACATCACCGAGAGATGCCGGGAATCGCCGACGCCGCAGTAATCGCGGCGGTCGGTGAGCTCATGCAGAGGCAGTCGCGAGACCGTTGCAACGCCGTGATAGCCCTTTTGCCCGTGGATGGCGATGTGTGCATAGCCAAGTGCCTGCAGCGGTTCGAATGGGAAGAGGTCGTTCGTCACCTTGGTTTCCTGCAGGCAGAGAATGTCAGGCGACCAGGTTTTGAGGAAATGCTCGACCAGCGGCATACGCAGCCGCACGGAATTGATGTTCCACGTTGCGATCGACAGGGCCATAGTCGGGAAACCTTCTCAAAAAGCGTCTATTGCCTCTCGCTTGCGCGATGCGGCAACGCTCTTTAGCAGCTTTTCTAAATTCGGCCATACGGAAAGAAAAGCGGGTGCAGCACCCGTTTGATGACGGAAGTCTCTCCCGCTCAGCCGCCCTTGTTGCGGACCTGATCGTAGGGGATGGCGAAAACCTTGTCGTCCAGCGCAACGCCATTCTTGACGTTGAAGATCATCACCGACGTATCCTTTTTCTGCGCGTCGGTGATGGTCCACTGGCGTAGATCATAGGTCTTCGGATCAAACATCATGGTGATGGTCGAATCGCCGAAAATGCTCCGGTCACCCAGGACGATGGTGATCAGGTCCGCCTCTTCCTTGACGTCCCGGACCATTTTCCCGGTCAGGTCGATCTTGTCTGAAAGCAACAGGTTGAGCGGCGTCTTCGACAGCGGATAGATGTCCCAGGTCTTCAGCTTCTGGTTGCCGATGACTACGGATTTGCCATCGGCGATCACGCGCATCGGCGAGGGCGCCTCGTAGTTGAAGCGGATCTTGCCGGGACGGCTGATGTAGAACTTTCCGCCGGTCTGCTCGCCGCGCGGGCCGAACTGTACGAATTCGCCGCTCATCGTCTTTACGGACGCGAAATGGTCGGCAATCTTCTGGGCAGCACCGGTTGCCTGCGCTTGCGCCTGTTCCAGCGGCAGGCCGGTCAATGCGAGTGCGGCAACAAGGGTCAGGCCGCAGACGAAAGAACGGCGCGACATCGCCGAAAAGCTTTTTCCTGCGTCCGCATGGCGTGTCTGGTTGTCGGTCATCGCAGTCTCCTTCAAACTCAGTGTGATGTGGAGCGCAAGTGCGGCGCCTTCAAGGCCTTCCGGCCGGCGGCACCTGCATTTGGCTCCAGAAGCGAAGCGAACGCCCTTAGCGTCCGCTGATCTCGTCTTCCGTCGGGACGAGGATTTCGCGTTTTCCGGCGTGGTTGGCCGGGCTGATGACGCCCTCCTGCTCCATGCGCTCGATCAGCGACGCAGCCCGGTTGTAGCCGATACCAAGACGCCGCTGGATGTAGGATGTGGATGCCTTGCCGTCGCGCAGCACGATGGCGACCGCCTGGTCGTAAGGGTCGTCCGAATCGGCGAGATTGGAGGTCCCGGCCGGACCGCCACCTTCGTTTTCCTCGTCGTCGTCCTCGGTGATCGCCTCGAGATATTGCGGCGAACCCTGCGTCTTCAGGTAGGCGACCACTTCCTCGACCTCGGTATCGGACACGAACGGGCCATGGACGCGCTGGATGCGCCCGCCGCCCGCCATGTAGAGCATGTCGCCCATGCCGAGCAGCTGTTCGGCGCCCTGTTCGCCGAGGATCGTGCGGCTGTCGATCTTCGAGGTGACCTGGAACGAGATGCGCGTCGGGAAGTTGGCCTTGATCGTACCGGTGATGACATCGACCGAGGGACGCTGCGTTGCCATGATGACATGGATGCCGGCGGCACGGGCCATCTGGGCGAGGCGCTGGACAGCGCCTTCGATGTCCTTGCCGGCGACCATCATCAGATCGGCCATTTCGTCGATGATGACGACGATGTAGGGCATCGGCTGCAGGTCGAATTCCTCGGTCTCGTAGACCGCCTCGCCGGTCTGGCGGTCAAAGCCGGTCTGCACGGTGCGGCTGATCTGCTCGCCCTTGGCCATCGCCTGCTCGACGCGGCTGTTGAAGCCGTCGATATTGCGCACGCCGATCTTCGACATCTTCTTGTAGCGCTCTTCCATCTCGCGCACGGTCCACTTCAGCGCCACAACAGCCTTCTTCGGATCGGTGACGACGGGAGACAGAAGGTGCGGGATTCCGTCATAGACGGACAGTTCGAGCATTTTCGGATCGATCATGATCAATCGGCACTGTTCCGGCTTCAGCCGGTAGAGGATCGACAGGATCATGGTGTTGATGGCGACGGATTTGCCGGAGCCGGTCGTACCGGCCACGAGCAGATGCGGCATCTTGGCGATATCGACGATCACCGGTTCGCCACCGATCGTCTTGCCGAGCGCCATGGCGAGCTTTGTCTTGCTGGTCTCGAAATCGCGTGAACCAATCAGTTCCCGCAGGTATACGGTTTCGCGGCGGTTGTTCGGCAGTTCGATACCGATGGCATTGCGGCCGGGAACGACGGCGACGCGGGCAGCGATCGCGCTCATCGAGCGGGCAATGTCGTCGGCAAGGCCGATGACGCGGGAGGATTTGATGCCGGGTGCCGGCTCCAATTCGTACATGGTGACGACGGGGCCGGGGCGGACATGGATGATCTCGCCCTTGACGCCGAAATCCTCGAGCACGCCTTCGAGCATGCGGGCGTTCTGCTCCAGCGCATCAGCCGAAAGCGTCGAGTCGCGGGCGACGTTCTTCGGTTCGGCGAGGAAATGCAGCGGCGGCAGGATGAAATTCTCGTCGTCTGCGACCAGGGATGCCTGGGCTTCGCGCTCGATGCGCTGGCCGGTTTTCGGGCGTGGTGCCGGTGGGACAACGCGGGTGTTGCCAGCGGCGGCCGGTGCGGTCTTGCGCGGTGCGGGCACGGGCGCCCAGTCGGCAGCAACATCGTCCTCGTCGTCGTCCGGCAGGATGCCGGCCGGGCGACGGGCATCGATGTCGAAGGTGGCATCGTCGTCGTCATCCCCGTCCACGGACATCGGCGGCACTGACACCACGCGTCGCTCGCTGCGGTCGAGGGACGGCTCGACGCGGTTCATCGCGCCGGTGGATTTCGCCCGCGCCGGTTCGTTGAGCGTTCCGAATTCGTCGCCGTTGAAATCATAGGGCTCGTCAAAATGGCGCGGTGTGCTTTTGCGACGGCCCGTCAGCCCGAACAGGCGTCGGATACGGGCTTCGGCGGTGAAGCGCATATGCGTCAGCGCACCGATCATCAGCATGATCGCGCCTTCGCTGTCATCTTCCTCTGCCTCGTCGCTGACCGTGCGTGCCTTGCTTGGGGCCACGGGTTCGTCCATCTCCAGTTCATCCGGGTCGCCGACGCCGATCAGGCCGGAACTGTAGATCAGCATCCAGGCTGCGGGCACGGCGAAGATCACTCCAAGGATGGTTGCGAATGTGCCGGTGGGGTAGGCGCCCGTGAACAGGGCCGGAAAGCGCAGGATCATGTCGCCGAACACGCCGCCGAGACCGTTTGGCAGCGGCCAGGTGACCGGGCCCGGCACGCAGCTGAGTGCGGCCGAGGCAAGCACTGCGCCGCCGAACCAGGCGGCGGCACGCTTGACGATATGGTCGAAGGGCTTGCCGGTGATCAGGACCAGTGCCCAGGCGACGACCGGCAGTAGCGCGACAACGCTGGCGATCCCGAAGAACTGCATGAAGATGTCGGCAAAGGCCGCACCGGTATAGCCGAGAATATTTCTCGGCTCGTCGGCCGTCGCATAGGAGAAGCTCGGATCGGCGACATTCCACGTCGAGAGGGCGGCCACTGCAAAGCCGAGCGCGACGAAAATCGCAAAGCCGGCCAGCGCTGCGATCTGGCGCCAGACAAAGGTCGATAGCACGAACCTGTTGGGCCGACTGTCATATGCCGCCTGATTGCTTCTGGTCATGATGCGCTGCCCGCTGATTGTCGTCGTCGCTGAAGAGGCGCACAGGAGCGCCCATGCCAGCAAACTAAACGCATTGGGGTTAATGCGACATTAACCATGGCGGCTGATCGCCCACGTCCGTGTCACTATATTTAATGAGTTCGTGGAAATGGGAGGTGCGCAGGCCCCAACGAAAAAGGCCCGAACCAGAGGTCCGGGCCTAAAAGCGGCACATGGATATGTGTCGCGACGGGACTGTGAATGCCGGCGACTTGGTCGCCGGCATAAAGGTCTCAGGAGTGGTAAGCGGCTTCGCCGTGCGACGAGAGGTCGAGACCTTCGCGTTCGGCTTCGACCGGCACGCGCAGGCCGACGATCACGTCGACGATCTTGTAGAGGATCGCCGAGCCGATGCCGGACCACAGAAGCGTGACGATGACGCCCTTTGCCTGTGCCCAGACCTGCGTCGCCGTGCCGGCATAGCCAGCTGCGAAATCGGCCGTCGAGTAGTCGACGATACCTGCGCCACCGAGAGCCGGGTTGACGAAGACGCCGGTGAGGAGAGCACCGATGATGCCGCCGATGCAATGCACGCCGAAGACGTCTGCCGTGTCGTCATAGCCGAACTTGTTCTTCACCGTCGCGACGAAGAAGTAGCAGATCGGGGAGACGATCAGACCCATGACGATAGCGCCCATCGGACCGACGAAACCAGCTGCCGGCGTGATGACGACGAGGCCGGCGACGGCACCCGAAGCGGCGCCGAGCATCGAAGCCTTGCCGCGGGTGAAGGTTTCGAGGATCGACCACGAGACGATCGCAGCAGCGGTTGCAACGAGCGTGTTGATCATGGCGAGGACGGCATAGGCGTTTGCTTCGAGGTTGGAGCCGGCATTGAAGCCGAACCAGCCGACCCAGAGAAGCGAGGCGCCGATCATCGTCATGGTCATGGAGTGCGGAGCCATCATGTCCTTGCCGAAGCCTGTGCGCTTGCCGACCATGATCGCGCCCACCAGACCGGCGATGCCGGCATTGATGTGAACGACCGTGCCGCCGGCGAAGTCGATTGCGCCGAAGCCGAAGATGAGGCCGGTCGGGCCGTCAAAGGCGCTCGGGCCGCCCCAGAACCAGACCATGTGGGCCATCGGGAAGTAGATGAATGTCAGCCACAGGATGGTGAACAGGATTACGGCCGAGAACTTGATGCGTTCGGCAAAGGCGCCGATGATCAGGCCGGGGGTGATGGCGGCAAAGGTCATCTGGAAGATAACGAAAACCAGCTCCGGAATGGCAACGCCCTTCGTGAAGCTTTCTGCCACGGTCGTCACGTCGACGCCCGACAGGAAGGCCTTGGAGAAACCGCCGACGAAGCTGTTCAGCGAACCGCCATCGGTGAAGGCGAGCGAGTAGCCATAGGCGACCCAAACGATCATCGCGACGGCGGCGATCATCAGAACCTGCATCAGGACCGAGAGCATGTTCTTGGTGCGCACGAGGCCGCCGTAGAACAAAGCGAGGCCGGGTACGGTCATCAACAGCACGAGGATGGTGGACAACATCATCCAGGTGGTGTCGCCCTTGTCGACGGTCATGGCCGGTGCAGCGGCGACGGCTTCGACAGCGGCGGGTGCCGTTTCCTGCGCGAAGGCGATGGCCGGGGCGAGGAAGGCTGCGGCTGCAGCGCTCACGCGTCCGAGAGAGGTGGAAATTTTAAATGAGGACATCGATATGTAGCTCCCTGAACGGCCGTGACTTACAGCGCTTCTGAATCGGTTTCGCCGGTACGAATGCGCACGGCATGGTCAATCGAATAGACGAAGATCTTGCCGTCGCCGATCTGGCCGGTCTTGGCGGATGTGGCGATCGCTTCAACGGCCTTGTCGACGATCTCGGTTGGAACGGCGATCTCGATCTTCAGCTTCGGCAGGAAGCTCACCGCGTATTCGGTGCCACGATAGATCTCCGTGTGCCCCTTCTGGCGTCCGTAGCCTTTGACTTCGGTCACCGTCAGGCCTTGGATGCCCACAGCGGTGAGGGCTTCGCGAACCTCATCGAGCTTGAACGGCTTGATAATGGCCATCACAATTTTCATCTGGTTTCCCATCCTTCGTGTTCATGTGCGGCTCGGGGCCGTCTCCTCGCCGCCTGGCACTTTTCCCCCGGCGACGCGCTATCCTATTCAAGGCGCGTGCCAGTTCCGGATCTGGTTGGTAAGTCCATGAAAAGACATGAAAAAGTCATATTCCCGCAGGTTGGCCTGCGGGATTGTTAAAAAATCGTCAATTTTCAGGATGAAAAAATGTGCAAATTTGAAAAATTGCACAATATTTATTCAGATGCCTTTTTCCGAATCAACCCTTCCTGGGCAACCGAGGCAATCAGGACGCCGGAGCGGTCGAAAAGGCTGCCACGGGTCATTCCACGGGCACCGAAGGCGCTCGGGCTATCCTGCGTGTAAAGCAGCCAGTCGTCCATGCGGCAGGGTCGGTGGAACCACATGGCATGATCGAGGCTCGCCACCTGGAGGTTGCGATCAAAGACCGAGGTGCCATGGGCGTAAAGCGAGGTGTCGAGCAAGGTCATGTCGGAGATGTAGGCCAGAACCGCTGCCTGGATATGGCGCTCGTCGGGGATGCTGCCGACGGCCTTGACCCAGACGTCCTGTGCCGGTTCCAGTTTGTCGCGGGAGAAGTAATGCTTCAGCGAAACGGGGCGGATCTCGATCGGCCGCGGGCGTTCCCAGTAGCGGCGGATGGCTTCGGGCGCGTTGACCAGGAATTTCTCCTTGATCTCCTGTTCGCCAAGAAGCTCTTCCGGCTGCGTCACCTGCGGCATGGCGATCTGGTGCTCGAAGCCCTCTTCATCGAACTGGAAGGATGCCGACAGGGAGAAGATCGCCTTGCCGTGCTGCACGGCAACAACCCGGCGCGTTGCGAAACTGGCACCGTCGCGGATGCGGTCGACGCTGTAGATGATCGGTACAGCAGGATCGCCGGGGCGCATGAAATAGGCGTGCAGCGAATGCACGTAGCGGCCTTCGCCGACGGTGCGCTGGGCCGCCACCAGAGCCTGGCCGATGACCTGGCCGCCGAAGACGCGCTGCCAGCCGACCTGGGGGCTGCGCCCGCGAAACAGGTCTTCCTCCAGCTTTTCCAGATCCAGCGTCTCAAGCAGGACGTCCATCGGGGCGGGCATCAAAGCGGGCGTGTCAGTGGGGCGCGACATTTTCGGCAGTCTCCGATGGTAGGAACACGAGCAGTCATGATCTATATAGGGGACAGGAAATGCTCAAGAGCGATGGAGAAAGCCGATGATCGATGTGCTGATTGCGGGCGGCGGTTATGTTGGCCTGTCGCTGGCGGTTTCGGTCAAGACGGCGGCGCCGCATCTGGATGTGATGGTCATCGACGGTGCGCCGGACGACGTCTGGAAAAAGGACGAGCGTGCTTCCGCCATCATTGCTGCCGCATCGCAAATGCTCGACGTCATCGGCGTCTGGAGCGAGATCGAGCCGGAGGCGGAGCCGATCAAGCGCATGATCGTCACCGATTCGAAGACGTCGGACCCCGTTCGACCGGTTTTCCTGACATTCGAAGACGAGGCCGTCGAGGGAAGGCCGTTCGCCCATATGGTGCCGAACGTGGCTTTGGTCGGCGCGCTGCGCAAGGCTGCGGCGGCACGGGGCGTGACGATCCGCCAGTCGATGGCGGCGCGGAGCTTCAAGAGCGGCGATCATTCGGTCGATGTCACGCTTGACAATGGCGAGGCGCTGCAGGCGCGGCTGCTGGTCGCCTGTGACGGCGTGCGCTCGAAACTGCGGGATGCCGCTGGAATCAAGACGGTTGAATTCGATTACGGCCAGTCCGGGATCGTTACGACGGTCGAGCACGAACGCCCGCATGATGGGGCCGCCGAGGAGCATTTCCTGCCGGCTGGCCCCTTTGCCACCCTGCCGCTGAAGAACAACCGTTCGTCGCTCGTCTGGACCGAGCGCACCGCCGATGCGGACCGTCTGGTCATGGCCGACGATCTGGTCTTCGAGGACGAACTGGAACGCCGCTTCGGGCACAAGCTCGGCAGCATCAAGGTGGTCGGCGGACGCCGTGCCTTTCCGCTTGGGCTGACATTGGCCCGCGATTTCGTGGCGCCACGTTTCGCGCTTGCCGGGGATGCTGCGCACGGCATTCATCCGATTTCTGGGCAGGGTCTGAACCTGGGTTTCAAGGATGTCGCGGCTCTTGCCGAAACCATTGTCGAGGCGGATCGACTTGGCCTCGATATCGGATCGCTCGCTGTTCTGGAGCGCTACCAGAGTTGGCGCCGTTTCGACACGTTCCGCATGGGGGTCACGACCGACGTGCTGAACCGGCTATTCTCCAATGACAGCACGCCGTTGCGGGTCATGCGCGATTTCGGGCTCGGCATCGTCGATCGCTTGCCCTCGCTCAAGTCGTTTTTCATCCGCCAGGCGTCCGGCATCGCCGGTGAAACCCAGCCGCGCCTGTTGTCGGGGCAGCCGATCTGATCTCAGAAAAAGGTCATGTTGTTCAAGCTATGGAGAAATTGCGCCCAGAGCCACCCCGGCGCTGCGTCGGCGGTGGCCGCGAACCATTCCCAAAATCCCGGAATGGACAGCCCCAGCGCCACACCGCAGGCAATGGTCCAGGTGCAGGAAATACGCAGATTTCTCAGGCTGAAAAACTCATAGAATCCGTCGCTGTCGTATTCCGTGCCGGCCACCATGTCCCAGAAGCCGTAATTGGCGCTCAGCATGTCGTCGATCGTGTGGTTGGCCCAGAAGCGGCCGGGCGCAGCGTTAAAGCGATCAGGAATGAAATTGAAGGACGCGCGGAACACATGCGAAGCGGCGCCAAGGACGATCAGCGTGAGGATGGCTGCAATAATGTGCCAGACGATCATGACTTCCCCGAAAGAACGAGACGTTAAATCCTACGGGGAAATCCTTGATCGATGATGAACCGTCCGTCCGCTGCCGATAGTCCGGAGAGCTTGGGTTCGCAAGATGCCTTCAATCCTCGATCTTGCGCGCTTCGGAAATCAACATGATCGGAATGCCATCGCGGATGGGATAGGCCAGTCGTGCCTTTTCCGAGACCAGTTCGTTATCCGCCGCGCGATAGCTGAGCCGGCCCTTGGTCAGAGGACATACGAGCAGTTCGAGCAGTTTCGGATCGACCTTGCTGGTCTTGGCATCCATCTGCGTTGTCCTACTGCAGCCGGGTTTCGAAATCGCCGAATGTGCGGGCGAGCACGATCTCGGTGATGGCGATCAAGGTCTCGGCGCGCGTCTTGAGGTCGGGCGCTTCCAGCAGGGCCTGTTTTTCCGCCGGTCCATAGGGGGACATCATGGCCATGGAATTGACCAGCGTCGTGTTGCTGGCGCGTCCGACGCTCTCCCAGTCGGCTTCCAGCTTGTTGGCATCGAGATAGGCCTTGAAGGCGGCCAGCAGCGCTTCGCGGTCGACCTGCGTCTCTTCGTCGGGCGTCGTCAGATCCGCGGCAAACGGGGCAATGCGGAAAGAGCGGTATCCCTTTGTCAGATGCGCCTCGTCGAACAGCCGGAACCTGCAGATCCCCGTCAGCGAGACGATATATCGTCCGTCTTCGATTTCGGTGAAGGATGTGATGCGCCCAACGCAACCGACCTGACAGAGGGCGACGAGCGATCCGGCCGGGCTTTCCCCGTGGCCTTCGCTGAACGAAGGTTGCACCATGCCAATCAGTCGGTTGCCAGCCAGCGCGTCGTCGAACATCGCCAGATAACGCGGTTCGAAGATATTGAGCGGAAGCTGGGCGCCGGGCAGCAGGAGAACGCCGGTCAGCGGCATGACGGGCAGGATGCCCGGCAGGTCCTGGGGCTTGAGGTAGCGCGCGTTGCCCACTTGCATCTTGAATATATCCCGTCGCTCTAAGGCGTCGCAGCATTTAGCCGGTGTCTGCCGTTGCTTTCAAGACAAGATGGTGCGCCATCGTGAAATCTCAAGAGAGCGGCCCCGCGGCATCAGGAAAAGAGGGCCGCATCAGGAAAACAGGATGGCGGAAAGCTTGCGGCGGGCTGCAAGCGTCGCCTGGTCCATAGGGCCCCAGACCTCGAAGAACTGCAGCAGTTCGCGCCGCGCGCCATCATCCTGGAAAGTCCGGTCGCGTTTCATCACGGTCAGCAGATGATCGGCCGCTGCGGTGCGGTCGCCCTCGACATTGCGGATCTTGGCAAGCTTGATGCGGGCCTCGTGATCGTCCGGATTGGCAACCAGCTGATGTTCGAGCACCACGGGGTCGCCGAGCTTGCGCGCTTCCTCGATCTGGCCGAGTTTCTTCGTCACGGCCGCAATCGCGGTATCCTTGGCAAGCTCTTCCGTCAGGTCGTTCAAGATTTCGCGGGCCTGCTCGATGTCGCCGGCCTGGATCATGCACTCGGCAAGGCCGGCGATTGCGGCGGCATTGTCGGGGTCGGCCTGCAGCACCGCGCCGAAGAGGCCCGCCGCATTCTCGAGATCGCCGGCATCGAGGAATGCCTTTGCGTCGGTGAGAGCCGCGTCGATCTGTGCCTGCTGGTCATCGACCAGCGGGCCTGCGATCTTTTCGATGAACTCGCGGATCTGGCTTTCCGGCACCGCGCCCATGAAGCCATCGACCGGGCGGCCGCCGGAAAAGGCGACGACGGCCGGGATCGACTGGATGCCCAGCTGGCCTGCGACCGAGGGATGGTCATCGATGTTCATTTTCACCAGCTTGACGCGCCCGCCTGCCTCGGTGACCACTTTTTCAATGACCGGCGTCAACTGCTTGCAGGGACCGCACCATGGCGCCCAGAAGTCCACGAGGATCGGCTGCTCACGCGAGGCTTCGATAACGTCGCGGGTAAATGTCGCCGTCGTCGTGTCCTTGATCAAGTCTGCCGCGGGTGCCTTGGTGGCCGCCTGTGCCGGCGTCGCGCCGTAGCTCGCCGTCGCGGTCATCTGGCTTCCGTAGGAACCTGCATAGGGATTGTCGCTGCCGCTCATCATCTCTCCTCGCGGACATCCGTCGTCCGCTTGCCCTGCTGTCATTGTCGGCCGGTGCCGCGCCGGCTGCCTTGGCTTCGTCCCAAAGACGGCCGGCTCGACCCAAAGATCGTATGTCAGGCCGTCACTTTCAAGACAAGCGGTTCATGTCCGGTCGCCTCGATAAAGCGCAGCAGGTCCTTTGAGGCAATCGACGTGGTCGCGTCGTTGGTCAGCGGATGGCAGTTGATTATCGCGTCCTGCATCAGATCGGCATCGATGATGATCTTCACGTTCTGGCCCATATCGTTGAAGACGCCGAAGGCGGTGACGGCGCCGGGAATGACGCCCAGATAGTCCATCAGCTTTTCGGGACGCCCGAAGGAAACCTTGCTCGCCGCGCCGATGATCGTGTGCACGGTCTTCAGGTCCACGGTCGCGTGCTCCTCCACGGTCAAAAGGAAATAATTGTCCTTCTTGTCCTTCACGAACAGGTTCTTGGTATGGCCACCCTTGATCTCGTCACGCAACGCCGCCGATTCGGCAACGGTGAAAACGGCCGCATGGCGGTGGGTCGTGTGCTTTATGCCGAGGCTGTCGAGAAACTGGAACAGCTCCTCCTGCGTCTTTGGCTGCACATCCGTTGCTGGCACTTCATTCATGACGATTCCTTTCAGGCGAGAACAGGCGTTTCCTTACGGCGAAGGGCAGGCAAGCGCAATATTCACCATGCCACGCGCGGCAAAACGCCTTGTTTTCAGGGGCTTGCGACATTCCCGGCAAAATTTCTTCGATCCTGCGTCATTTCCCTGTTGCATTTGGAAAATGGCTGGGCCATATAGCGCCCGTCGCCGCAAGTTAGCGGGGACGCCACGGTCCACCGACTACCCCCGGACCGAGGTTGATGAGCGGGTGTAGCTCAGGGGTAGAGCACAACCTTGCCAAGGTTGGGGTCGAGCGTTCGAATCGCTTCACCCGCTCCATTTTCTCTTCCAGACATTCAAATCATGGGTTTTCCGGGCTTTCGTTTATTTAAAGCCTTGTAGCGGCTAAGCGCGAGAGGCTCTTACAGAGCCCGCGGTTCAACTCGACGGGCGAAAACATCCCGTTCCTAACGTGTTTGCGTTTCGGGTTGTAGAACATCTCGATGTAATCGAACACATCCTGACGTGCTTCCTCGCGTGAACGGTAAACCCTGCGACGTATCCTCTACCGCCTCAGAGAATGAAGTCGGCAGCGTTCAGCGTGAAGGTTCCCTTGAGCCAGATGGCGAATTCGGAGTTGCCGTCGCCGTTCGTGTCGCCGTAGATCTTGGTGAACCCGTCCTCGTTCTTGTATTTCAGCTGCCCTTCCACATCGCCGTAGCTGCTCTTGCCGATGAAGGTGAACTTGTCGTTGGTGGCGGTGCTTCCCTTGGCATCGATGGCAGAAAGATCGATCCTGTCCTTCTGAGACTGCGAGAAGTCCATTATCAGGTCGCGGCCGCCGCTGGCGACGGTGCTTTCGGCGGCAGCCTTGAAGATGAAGGTGTCCGCATCGGCACCGCCGTGCAATTCGTCCTTGCCCAGCCCGCCATAAAGCTTGTCGGCGCTGGTGCCGCCGTCGAGAACATCGTCGCCTTCGCCGCCAAAGAGCGTATCCGTGCTGCTTTCGCCATGCAGCACATCGTCATCTTCTTCGCCCTCCAGAAGGTCTGCGCTGCTGCCGCCCATCAGCACATCTTCGCCCGATCCGCCGCGCAGATGGTCCTCGCCGCTGTGGCCCTTCAGATAGTCGTCGCCAGAGTGGCCCTTGATGTAGTCATCTCCATCCCCCCCATAAAGCTTATCATCGCCTTCCCCGCCATAAAGATTATCGTCATCTTCCCCGCCGTAGAAGATATCGTTCCCTTCATCGCCGTAAATTGTATCGTTGCCGCCTTCACCCATCAGCAGATCATCAGCGCCATCGCCAAAAATGTCGTCGTCTCCAGCGCCACCATACAGATTGTCCATACCCCCGCCGCCACGCAGGGTATCCTGGCCGTCGGCGGTGTGAATTGTGTTGGCGCCGTCCGTGCCCGTGATCGTGTTGTTGACTGCCGGCGAATAGCGCCATTGAAAAGTATCGGTTTCAACGCGGTAATCTGATTGCAGTGAAAGATTGCCGGACGTGTTGCTGAAGGCAGCTTTCGTATTGCCCCAGTAGAACTCGGTTCCCGTGTTCGTTCCTTGCCCCATGTAGAGGCGTACCGTAGCACCGGCCGCCACGACGGCGCTTTTGTTGAAGTCGTAAAAGGTGCCGATCTGATATTGGACGCGCCAGTCGCGCAGATCGGCCGCGCTCGAACCCGTATTGGTGATTTCGAGCCATTCGCCATTGGGGTTGTCATCATCAACGCCAGGCGCGTCGGGGTTGACGGCTGTAATCTTGAAATCGCCTTTGACCAATGGCTGGCCGACGAACGGATAGCTGAAGCTGTCTACGGTACCGCCGGTGTCGTCGCGCCGCAACTCCACCTCATCCCCCCCTGAGTTATTGAAGGTGTTGAGGCTGCCCTTTGCATAGCGATTGAGGCCGCTGTCGGTTCCATTGCCGAGATAGACCCGCATCCGCTGGCCGGCTCCCAACACGTCGCCACTGTCAAACTTATAGGTGGTGCCGTCCGTGTAGAGATGATAGCCGTCGAGCGAAATGGTTTTGGACGACAGATTGGTCAGATTGACCCACTCGCCGTTCGGATTGTCCTCGTCGACACCCGCCGCGTCATAATTGATGGTCATGTCGATGGCCGCGGCAACGCTTTGCGCATCGGAAGCGGCGGAACCCCAGCTATGGGTCTCGACCACATCGCGATTGGGATTGAGAAGCTTGACGGCTGTCGATCCGGTGTTGTTCAGAATGCCGGCCGAATTACCCCAATAGATCGAGTCCTTGGTGTTGGTTCCGGAGCCCATGTAGATGGTTATGACATCGCCGGGCTTCATGGGCGTGTCTTTGAGGATCACAAGCTGCTTGCCTCCGGCGAGAATCTGCCAGTTCAGCAGGTTCTGATCGGCGGAGCTGGCGTTGCGAATGGTGATCCATTCGCCATTGGGATTGTCCGTGTCGGACCCCGGCGCATCGAAGTTCACGCTGCTGATGACAAGGCCGTAATCGGTGACCTCGGACGAGGGGTTCGGCCATTCATGGCGCAGGAGCACGTCGTCTTCAGCGTTGATCAGATCGACATGGCCACCGCTGTTGGAGAGGATGCCGCCCGACTTGCCCCAGTAGAATTTGGTGGCGGTGTCGGTTCCGCTGCCGATCATGACGCGTATATTGGCGCCGGCAGCCAGAGTGGTTCCCTCGGCGAAGGTGTAGACATGGCTGCCGTACTTGACGCTGTAGCCCCCCAGCTCAATGGCGCTGTCGCTGGAGTTTTGAAGTGTCACCCACTCGCCGTTCGGATTGGTGGTATCGTTTCCCTCGGCATCGAAGTTGGCGAACATCCGGATCGCGCCGCGCGGATTTTCATTGAGACTTTTTGTGCTACCCCACACGAAAGCGTCGACGGCATCTGATAGTGGCGTCCAGATTTCCAACTTGCCAGTATCGTTGTTGAGAATGCCCGCTGATTGGCCCCAATAGCGTATACCCTCGCTGTCGGTTCCGGAGCCGACGAAAATCTTCAGGGTTTCGCCCGGGTCGAGCGTCTCGCCGGCGCCGAAAACATAGTTGGCGTTGTCGTCCTTGAGGCGCCAATCCTTGAGATCGACGGTTTCGGCACCCGCATTGCGGATGATGATCCATTCGCCGTTCGGATTTGTCGCGTCGTCTGCTCCAGGCGCATTGTACTGAACGTCATCAATGACGATCGAAGCTTGGGGGCCGACGACCGGATAGTGGAACCTATCCACGGTACCGCCGGTGTCGTCGCGCCGCAACTCCACCTCATCCTCTGTGTTATTGAACGTGTTGAGGCTGCCATTGGCGTAGCGATTGAGGCCGCTGTCGGTGCCGTTGCCGAGATAGACCCGCATCCGCTGGCCGGCTCCCAGCACGTCGCCACTGTCAAACTTATAGGTGGTGCCGTCCGTGTAGAGATGATAGCCGTCGAGCGAAATGGTTTTGGACGACAGATTGGTCAGATTGACCCACTCGCCGTTCGGATTGTCCTCGTCGATACCCGCCGCATCATAGTTGATGGTCATGTCGATGGCCGCGGCAACGCTTTGCGAATCGGAACCGGCGGAACCCCAGCTAT
>Ga0307515_10004851_pt1 | contig 27511 bp, 28 predicted proteins | sample 17_EM_MG_FD_194513 | JGI IMG/M metagenome (GOLD analysis project Ga0307515, IMG submission 194513) | Populus trichocarpa ectomycorrhiza microbial communities from riparian zone in the Pacific Northwest, United States - 17_EM | ecosystem: Host-associated > Plants > Roots > Unclassified | place... | reverse complement strand
CTACTGAAAAAGAAAACTAAAAACCTGTAAAAAAGACAACTAAACTAATGACTTTTACGGCTGGTATACCTAGTATATCTTTCTCTCCCCTTTCTTTAGAACAACATCTATAAAAGGCTCTAGATAGCCTAACCTAGGCCTATAAAGGGCTAGAAGAAGAAGAAGAAGATAAAAAGGAATAAGTTAAATAGCTAAAGGACTATACACGTAGTGTCCTAGTAGGAGAAAATCCCTTTATAAAAGGAAAAGAAAAGATAAAAGATGTCCTAGAAGGACTAGTCGAAGAAGTAAGAGCTCTCCGTAAGGAGGTAGCCCCTACTAAAGAAACCTATACAGAGAGGCTAAAGAAGGACCTCCCTACTTCGTCCTTTCTACCCTCCTCGTCACTACTATTTCCTACTCCTTCTACTTCTACTAGAAGTAAGAAAAAGCAGCTATAAGAAAGAAAGCTAGTCCTAATTACAGACTAAAAGGACTAACCTCTAGATACCTTCTCTATACGAAACAAAGTCAATTAACTATTTGCATCAAAACTGCAAGTAGAAAAACCTATTTTAGCATCTATAGCTAGAACTAAAGGAAAACAAAATATTCTCCTTACGACTATAAAAGAGTATAATGCGGATTTCCTAGTTAAATATAAGGAAATCTGGCATAACTGCTTTACCTTTTAAAGAGAACAAAAATTAGAACTATGGATTTAAATTATAGCCCATAGGGTTCCTACCCTACCTTTCCTAGAAAATGGAGGCTCTAAGCTTCTAAAAGAAGAAATTAAGACCTTTAATCCTATAAGGATACAAGGACTACCTAGATAGATCTTATCTAGTATAAAAAGACACAATCTATAGACCAGATTTAGCTTTATAGTTTTTACTATAGAGAACGAAGAAAAAAGACAAGAAATCCTTAAGTAAAAAGAGATATTAATTGCAGGTATAGCTACTAAGGTAGTAAAATACCTCGAAGTCTTTCCTACTACGCAGTGTACGAGCTGCCAAAAATTTGGCCATTTAGGAGATAGGTGCTCTACTAGGGCCTACAGATACTATGCAGCTGCATATTTATTTAAAGACCATTCCTGTTCTACCTGTATAATAACAGGCAAGCCTTACCAGCATACCACCCCTCTTTGCATTAATTGTAAAGAAAAACACTTTACTAATAGTAAAGACTGCGAGACTCTTAAAGCTGCTAAACTAGTACGCAAAGAAGATTCTATGGAAGAATAAAATAGATAGGATTTTAGAAGGAGGCAACTCCTACTAGGCTCTTAAAAAGATATTAGAGAGTAAAAGGACAGAAATAAATTGCAAAAGGACAGTGACAGGGGTTAGGATTTTTTATAGTTTTTCTTACTATTTTCTCATTCCATAATAGTTGTAGTATCTTAGTATTTTACTAGGAAACTATAAACTCCTAATTTAGGGGTTTATAAACTACTAGGATATAGCTACTAGTATATATTAAACTGCTTAGAAAGGATTTATATATATAGAACTATAGCGCTATAGCCTAAGGCTGCATGCGCAGTATTGTACGTAGTATAATACAATAGATATAAAAATAAAATAAAAAACTTACTAGATTATTATAAATAAGTATAAGGATATCTAAAAGGAACTAGCTTTATAGATAGCTATAAAAGCCATTAATAACACCGCTAGCCCTAATGGACTAGTACCTACCCTCTTAGTTTATAGAGCCTACCCAAGGATAGGTAAACTAGACCCTTCTACCCTATCCGTTATAAATTAAGCAACTATAATACGGAAGGCAATAGCCAAAATAGTTAAATTACGGGCTAAATAAACCGTTAATAGCGCTCTATACTACCATAACGGACCTAATATAACCTTAGTATATAACCTCCCACTTAATTCTAAAGTCCTTATATGGCGTAAGAGTGGCAATTAGACTAGACCTTATTATTTACTAGCTATAAAAGACGAAATATGCTATATATAACTTCCTAACAGACTAACTAGCTTTAGAAGCACGTTTATAAAACCCTATTTTTGGTCTAAAAACACCTATAATATTAAACTAGACGAACTAGAAGCACCCCTACCTACTCTAAAAGTCCCCTATAAACTTACTAAACCTACTAAACCTACTATAAAGCGTAGCTAAGAACGCCCCTAAAAGCACCCTATAACTAAGAACCCCGTAATAGAAAATTACCTAACCTCTATAGGCATACCCATAAGATAACCCCTACCTATAAATATATCAGTTCTAGTATAGGAAACCCCTTTTACGGACTTACGACGTAAAGAAATTAATAGACTACTTAAAAAGGGTATCTTTGCGGTTATAACGGAGAGAGATATTCCGTAAGGCGTCCGTATATTTAACTTACGCTTTATTAATAAAATTAAGCACCCTAGTACTAATAAAGCCTTTAAGAAATTAAGGCTCGTTATATAAGCTTATAACGACTAGGGAAAGGACTTAGTCCTTACGCAATTACCTATAATTTAATAACTTAGTTAATAGATTATACTTATATTTATACCTAGACTATAGTAAAATAAACCCGTAGCCCTTTACTTACGGGATATCTTATAAGCCTATATATAGTTTAATACTTACCTAAGTAAAGATATCTTTATACAACCACCCCTTAAGCTTAATTTGCAACTAGAAATAATTTTATAGGTTATAAAACCCCTTTACAGAGTGCTAGAAGCTAAAAACTACTAGTTTAAGATATATTACTAGCATTACGTCTATAAACTTAAGATGGAGCAGTTAATATATAACCCCTACCTCCTATATACCCCATTAAACGGCCTTAGTATTATTAGACTCCAAATAAATAATACCCTCTTCTTAGCGGACCGGACTTTTATAGATGCTAAAGAGACTAAATTATAAAAGGCTAAGTTCCTAGTAAAGCTGCGAGAGTAGTTAACTAAGTAGACTTTAATTAAATTTAATAGAGGCTTAATTATATAAAAGGGCAACCTAATTAAGCTAACTTAAAAACGCTAAGCTTAAAACCTAAGGCTTATTATAGCAAAGCCTACGGACCTTACTAGTTCCTATAAAGAAACCTATAAGACTATAAATATAAAGGACTAATACGTTGCATAGCGCGTAAAAGGCGCCTATATTGCTATAATCTGTTAACCCAAATCTGCCTATAATTTATCCTTTACGGCCTAGGCAACAGATCTATAAAAGGAAAATATTAAGCAGCTTAATAAGCGTATTTAGTAGCAAATTAACAATGTAATAAGAGGACTTACTTTTGTACCACTAGACCTAAATTCCCTTAGTATACTAATATTTATAAACGCCTCCTTTACTAATAATAGAGACCTATTATTATAAATTAGCTTTATAATTATATTTACGGACTATAATTAGAACGCAAATATACTATATTAGTCTTTAATTAAATATAAACAAGTAACCCGCAGTATACTAGCTTCTAAGCTATACGCACTAGCTTACGGCTTTAATATAGGAGCTATAATTAAGTTAATAATCTAGAAGATCCTATAATTAGAGCAATTACCCCTAGTTCTATACACTGATTTAAAGTCCCTTTATAACTATATAGTTAAACTAGGTATAATATAAAAGAAGAGGCTTATAGTCGACCTAATGTGCTTATATTAGGCCTATGAACGGCGTAAGATTATAGAGGTTATGTCACGGGACTGCCCGCGACACGCGCTACGCTAGACGCGTAGCTTTCCTTTCCTTGTTTGGCATCCTCGGTAGATAGTTTCTCCGCCCCGTTGCCCCTATATAGATTCAGCCGCAGCCATATTCCTGTTGAGCTCTTTAGCAATCCTCTTGAGTCTTCCACGACAGCTGTACGTAGCTATCAATTCTTCGAATCTGATGCTTGTTCATCTAGCGTTCGCATGTGATACGTCGTCTTCGTGACAGGTTAAATAGATTAGTAGCGGAGACAACCTAGCGGACGCTATAACTAAGGTAAAGCTATGCCAAGCTCTTAAACCCCTAATTAACACAAATAAGCTTAATTTAAAGGTTATAGAATAGGTAGAATAAGACTAATAGAGCACTTACGGTTTATTTATAGCCCGTTAAAAGGCCATACGGTTCATTTTACGGATCGTAAATAGGACTTATAGCCAGCTTAGAGCACCGTTTAGAAGGCAGCCTAAAAGGCACCTTAGGAGGGATTTCCTATATATTCCTTTTGTATTCTATAGTTCTGTTAAAGCAATTACGGGGGCTATATACAAGTGGGTCTACCTTTAAGTGCCGCTAGTATATAATTACAGCACCTGGTATACTAAACGCGTATCTACACGTTTAGTGCACTAACCACTTACTTATAACTAATTAGGGGGGAAAGCGCGTCAGTATATAGACTACGTAGTCTACCTCAATAGAATTAACAGTCACCACCATCCAAAAGAGCATACGATACTATACGTATTTCGTGCCCCTAGATATAACTCACTTGTATTATTAAGTTAATACAAACAATAGGCGTTCCTAGTTTAACTCTTTCCTATATAACCTTAAAGTGTATTTACGTAAGGAATCCCTTAAGCTTTAACTTCTCCCCTAAGAATTGCTTAATTAAGGGTAACTTAACCTTAACTACTCTAATTCTATTAATCCTTTCTTTAAGTATTCTATTATTGTTTATTAATTAATTAACTATTTCCTATAGCTATCTAATAGTAACTAGTTGCGAGTTAGTATCTGCTATACTAGTGTTATTACCTAATCCTAAGGTAGTCGCCGCTGTAGACGCTGTTATAGCTGCTACTTTTAGTAGTATATTGTTTAACTTCTTTTACTATAACCTTAGTAATAAATATATAACAAAGCCTTGTAGGAAATACTATAGTAGACTTATTAATGGGCTAGGTATATAGGTATAGAATAGTTAACAACGTAAATATACTAGTAGAGTGGTTGCCTAATAGATTAACTCTAATATATTCTGAGATTTACTATAAAGAGAAGAACTATTTAGGTAAGGACTGTGGTCCTTTAAATATATAACCGTACTCCTAAGAAATCCTCCTTATATATAAGGTACGTCTTATATATAAGGTACGTCTTATATATAAGGTACGTAAGTTCCTCTTATTCCTCTTATTTAATACGTAGCACGTTATATAACCTTAGTTACTATTTCTCATTATATAGTTCTACCGCTTCCATTCTAGACTATGCCTCGATTAACTAACTAGCTGCTTTTAACTCTTCTCCTAGTAGTTGTAATATTGTACTTAAAGCGTTTATAACAGCTATACTATATATAGGCGCCCAGAAGCCTCTTATAGACCTATTAGTTAATACTATAAGAAAGCATAGAGAGGATAGTATAGGCTAAAAGCGGTGTATAAGGTTAGTTAGAACCTATTAAGGCTATTCTATATATAAAATTCCACTCTATATAAGAGGGCTCTATTAGAGCGAATATCTAGCTAGGCTTAATACTAAGGACTAGCTCTACAGATAGATATATAGACAGAAATCACATATTTAAAGAACCTTAGGTTACTGCAGTTCTTATTACGAAGGCTTAAATAAGAGCTTCCTATTGGCCAGATTCTTATCAATAACGTAGGACTCGAATTAGCGGGTTAAGGGATGATCCTATCACAAGCTGATTATATAATTGATTTATAAGCTTGGATAATAATTGTCTAGTAACGTGGTTAACGGGGTTATGACCGATTGGAAATTCAAATTAGCCGGAATGCTGATTTGGTGGTAAATAACTAAATAAAAGTTCAAATCGGTCATAACTCAGGGAGCGGTCAAACCCCCGTTAACCACGTTACACTAATCGGATTGTTAGGATCGCGCGCCGATTTGTATGTAATCCTCATACAAACTCCCGCGCCATACTAAATTTTCATCTTTCAATCAACCACCACCCAATGCTTTTATCAATAATCGGCCGACGTCAAGTTCAAGATCTTATTAAGACGAATCCAACGCAGCAAACAATTTTTAATCGGCCTGGTGGCTGCTGCTGCATTTTAACCTAAACCTTGCTGCTATTTAAAACTCTGCACGAAACTCTTCGCGAAACCCCCTAAAGCCTCTATAAACGCCTTAGTAAATGCGAATATAACTATAAAGCTCTGTAGGAAGGCTCTACACGAAGCTCTGCGTAGGAAAGCTCTGCGTAGGGAGGCTCTGCACGAAGCTCTACTTTGTAATTGTAATAGGCATGGTTCGCATACGGCTTAGAGGATGCTGATTTGGGCGAGAGACTCTGCAAGGGAGCCATGCTTAGCTTCCTGCACAAGCTGGCGCTGAGCCTTCTATTTTTTAAGGTTTTAAAATCGTATAATAAGCCCATCTTATGTCAAGCTTCTTGTGGTAATAAAACGACGATCGTGACGTCGCGCGGTTTGGTGATCTTGGTTGAGCCTTCTGTCAAGGCGTCAACTCAGGTACATCATGGCTTGATCGATCGCGACAATCACTAAGTAACTTTACCTAATATAGGTGTGTAAGCGAAGTAACGCAGGCTTAAAATACTGCCCTATTTTACGAAGTATTTTAAGCCTGCGTTATGCATGTGTAGGGGTTCCTTGTAGAGAGGCTTTTTATGACCGATTTTATGCAGATCTACGAGCCAGGGTGTATGCGACGGCGTCAAGCCACTTGGTGTTGATCAAGGCTCAATTGACGGCTTCAACTTCTAGATTGAGCGACTTAACGAAGTTTACAAGGATTGCGAAATCCATGTAATTGTATCTGTAGAGGCCTCCGTGAAGGCTTCAGGGAGCTTTCGTGCGAAGCTTTGTGTAGAGCTTCATGTAGAGCCCCCTACACAGAGCTTCCTACGCAGAGCTTCCTACACAGAGCCTTCCTACGCAGAGCCTTCCTACGTGCTACCAGGCATTCGCGGCCCTACAGACGCGTCGTTAAACGCCAAAGCAGGTGTTCAGGTGTTCAGGTGTTTAGGCGTTTAGGCGTTTAGGCGTTTAGGCGTTTAGGCGTGGTGATTTCCGCGGCAGAGGCGGCTTGGCGGAAGGGCATTGGGGCTTGCAAGGCAGGGCGGGCTTACCTCCGGAAAATTGTCGGATAGACTTTCCCTTTGCAGTATGCCGGTGCCCGCAGGTAATCCGACCAGACCAACCCGATAAGGCGATTGCTAATCAATGCCGAGGTGCACGTGGGGTCCGCTACCGCTGATTTGATTACGAAGGGCGGGGGAGATGTCAAAGAGAAAAAGCAACCTCAGTGCAGCCTGTTGATGCAGCCACTTTACTGACATCTGGCTTTGCATATCCCCCGACAGACTCTGTTCCTTCAGCTTCATTGTCCCGCTATCCCTCACCAGAAGCACTAGAATTCTCGGGGAGGCCCGGCCCACTTCTTTTTCTTTGTGCTAGTCATCGCCGAGTAATTCCAAAGCACCCGCGGGGTTATCGAGAAAGTCTCTCACCACCAAACCCCCACCAAAATTTTGTGACTTTGTACTTCCCGACCGCCAACAACCTCACCATCGATTACCTCCTCGACAAATATTGAAGGCAATTTGACAAAGCCGCAAACGGCAGATAAGGATTCGGCTTCAAATATCCTTGCTGCTTGCGATCAAAACTCGAATTGACCGCCACTTCAATTAGTCATCTTGACGAACCGCTTTGCGCTCATTTATTCCATCCGCGGACGTCTTGAAGCCCTCTGAAATACGACACCCCATCCAGGCAGTCAACGAGGCTTCCCCAGTTGACTGGCTTGACCGTCATGACTGGCTACAACGGGCGACGAGGGCCAAACGTGTCCCAATACGTCGCCAATCTCAACACAATCCCTTCCGCCCAGGATACGGCTTCACGGAACCAAGACCCTCTGGAGATTGAGAATGACCTCGCCCTCTTCACCAACACCGAGTTCTTTGACTTTGATCTTGGCGAGGTCCCCGATCTCACTCAACCTGTAGACTACGACCCGGCCATAGAAGAACGTGCGAGGCGCCAGAATGCTTCCGCGTACAACCGTCGCCTCAACAGTGACAACACCAACACCAACAATAATAATAGCAAATCTGTGGATTTCATGAACGGTATGTTCACATCATTCTTAATTGGCATTACCAGCTTCATATTTCGTACTTCAGCTTTCCATTGTCATTGTCCGTATTACTCCGATCTTGGCATCGCGTGTGGCTCGGCATTTATGTGCGGACCTCGCCAATATGGCATTTATTGCACTACCGCATTCCCCATGCTCTTCAATCATTCGCCCATGGTCTTTTTGATACAGATCTTGTCGCATACCTGAGTCATGCTGTCGGCCGGGTTGTATTATGGCGCAGGTGTCTGCAGGGCTGCGAAAGCCCGAAGCACGCCATTGCCCGTGATCACGGTCAACAACTGCCAGCTTCATTTCATCGCGACATCGCAACATTCTCCCACGTTCCCTCAATTACTATGACTAACGTCGCCGTCTTTCCAGGCGACTTCCAGTTTCCCGACTTTTCCAGCTTTCCAAACACCGTCGCCGACCCGTCCATGTCCAATCTCCAGTCGACTCAAATCAACGGGTACCATATCCCCACATACTCTCCGGCGGGCTCGACGTCTCCGATATCTCCCCAATTCGACAAATCCGCTGGTGAGAAGCGAAAACTAGATGCTATAACCGACCCTAACAGCGTACAAGCCACCGATGAACCCTCACGCATAGCCGCTGAGGAAGACAAGCGTCGGCGCAACACAGCGGCCAGCGCCCGATTCCGCGTCAAGAAGAAGCAGCGCGAGCAAGCACTCGAGAAGACGGCCAAGGAGATGACGGAGAAGGTGTCGGTGCTCGAATCGAAGATCACACAGCTCGAGATGGAGAACAAGTGGCTGAAGAGCCTCATCACAGAGAAGAACGAGAGCTCGGCGGACATCGCGGCGATGTACAAGAAGTTCGCCAAGGAAAATTCGGAGGCTCGGAGTACCGGCGAACGTACAGACGGCGTGGGAACGAGCGCGAGCAACAACGAAAAGGCAAAGGCCTAAATTATGTTTTCCCTACCGCTTTTGCCCTGCACATGTTTAAACGGCTATAGCGCTGATCGGCATTTATCATGGGGGTGGTTTTTTGTGCTTTTCTATATAATACACGTCATGTCATCGAACATGAGCTCCTAGCAAACACGATTACCCATATGTATGCTCTTAAGAGTGTACTAATTAGAACGTATTGATATCCACTTCAGCAGTAAGATTCTTAATCCACTCCACAATATGTTGTTCCAAGTCGGAGCAGACAACCCGACTCGTCGTACGTCTGCACGGTACTCACGGACTCGACCATCAAGGAAACCCGTCCAGCAGCCTTGCTCAGCCTTCCTCTTGACCTTCTACGACCGTTCTAGTGCCCTCGTCAAAACACACGATAAGATACGACACGTCCAAAGGCAGGCCCGGCCAGATCCCTCGGCCTTATTCCCGCGATCGCCGCCCCATTTCGCTCCCCGCATCCGCAAAGAAATGCTTTATTAAAGGTAAAATCACTATATATACTTTTACTTTTAACAAGTGATAAAAATAATCCTCAAGCTGTCACGCTTGCTTCGGGCAAAACATGCAAACCGCCCGTCCACTCCCCAGAGTCCACTAACCACAAAAGCCACATGTATACAGCATACTACAAAACAGAGCGTTGCGGCGCGGGTCCGTTTCCCCATTCCGTGAAAGAAAAAGAGTTGTGTTCCCCTCTTGAGCAATTGCGCACGCAATCCCCCTCATTATGGCGAAAGAACAGCTCGTGACAGCCGACCAGGTGCAGCAGCATAGTGAGGCGGAGAACTGCTGGGTCATGATCGACGGGCGGTGTGGGACGTGGCCGAATTCGCGCCTGAGCACCCGGGCGGCGCTGCCGGTAAGACAGATGCTCGGACATCTATTTTACACACCCCAGCTGGCTTGCAACTTGCAATTGAGATTGCGGTTGCGGTTGCGGCTGCTAGACAATCGATTGGGCGGCTAATGGGTGCACTGAAGTGATTCTCAAGCACGCAGGCACGGCCGCCTACAACGAAGTCCACCCGCCCTCTCTGCTGAACGACCACCTTACGCCCTCCAAACGCACCGGCAAGCTAGACACCAGCACCCTCCCGCCCTCCTGGCCCCAGCAGCACCAGCAGCAGTCGCTTCCAGCGCCCTCCCCGTCCTCCCCAGCCGCCGCCTCCACCAAACCGCCGCTAGAAACGCTCATCAGCAGCCACGACTTCGAAGCCGTAGCAGCGCGCACCCTCTCCAAGAAGACGTGGGCGTTCTTCTCGTCGGCCGCGACGGACCTGGTGACGGCGAAAGCAAACAGAGCGGTGTTCGACCGGGCGTGGTGGCAGCCGCGGGTGCTGCGCAGCGTGCGGGATGTGAACACGCGCACGCGCATCCTGGGGTGCGAGAGCGCGGTGCCGTTTTTCTGCGCGCCGGCAGCGATGGCGCGGCTGGCGCATCCGGAGGGCGAGAGGGCGATTGCGGCGGCGTGTGGGAGGAAGGGGGTTATTCAGTGTGTGAGTGTGGTTTTTTGTCTCTCTTTTTTTTCGGTTCTCTGTCGTCCTCCTTACTCCTCTCCTCTCCTTTCCTTGGCTTTCCTTCCCCTCCCGCTAGACGAGGTATCTCTGTACCCCTTGATCCCGTCCCCAGTCCCCCGCTGCCACTGCTGCTGCTGCTGCTGCTGCAGACCCAGCATCGCAATAGACGTAAGGAGAGAAGAGCAGACTAAACTGATGCGCATTCACCCCGCAAGGTCTCCACCAGCGCCTCCGTCCCCCTCGCCTCCATCACGCCCGCCGCACCCCCGACGCACCCTTTCTTCTTCCAGCTCTACGTCAACAAAGACCGCGCCGCCGCCTCCCTCGGCATCCGCGCCACCTTCGTCACCGTCGACGCGCCCGTCCCCGGCAAGCGCGAGGCCGGCGAGCGCGAGCGCGCCGACGAGACGCTGTGCTCGCCCATGAGCGGGGTGCGCGCCAAGAACGACGTCAAGGGCGGCAGTCTGGGCAGGGTTATGGCCGGGTATATCGACGCGACGCTGAGCTGGGCGGATCTGGTGGTTGCGGAGCCTGACCGAGTTGCCGGTTGTGCTGAAGGGGATTATGGGCGCGGCGGACGCGCGGTTGGCGGTCGAGTATGGGGTGCAAGGGGATCGTGGTTAGTAATCACGGGGGGAGGAATTTGGATACGTGAGTTTTCGTCTTTTTTTTGCGCCCCGTTTCTCTGGCTCGCTGGGCTGCGCCTCACCCTGCGCTTCTTTTGCTCGCAGAGAAAGGGAAATGGGGGGGGCAGGAAAGCGGAGGAAAGCAAAGGCCTGCAGAAACCCCAGCTGACTAACACCCCCCCCCCACAAACTCCCCACCCGCGCTCCTCACGCTCCTCGAACTGCACCGCCTGTGCCCGCACGTCTTCGACTCGCTCGAGGTCTTCCCGGACGGCGGCATCCGGCGCGGCACCGACGTGCTGAAGGCCCTGTCTGGGCGCCACGGCCGTTGGCATCGGCCGCCCCTTCCTGTACGCGCTGAACTACGGCCAGCAGGGCGTCGAGCACTTCATCAATGTCATGCGCGACGAGCTCGAGGCCGCCATGCGTCTGGTTGGCGTTACAGATCTGGCGCAGTGTCATCCCGGGTTGGTGAGTACGCTGGAGATTGACCATTTGGTGCCGAGTACCGAGGGGCATCCGTATGCGAGGGCGAGGGCGAGGGTGAGGTTGTAGGGGGTGTGATCCGGCCAGCGTGTCTGGGAGCGAGAGGTGGTAGATTGTGCTAGTTGAGAGTGGGCTAGTTTTAGATGGTAGTTGTATAGTGTAGATAGAGAAATACAGCTTGGCCAGGCCAATTGAGAGGTTCGGGAGAGTAGTGCCATATGACTGAGAAGAAATCTGGAAGATAACTGAGAGCGGAATAAAGAATTGATTGTTTCGAGGGAAAAGGTTAAAATCGGCTTCATGTATTGCCCGCTCAGACCTAGCGTTGCTTTTCGCGTTCTAGCAGCATCAGCAGCACCCATCAGACACGTTGATTCTGGAAGATGTTGAAGATAGTCGAACCAGGAGTTTTGGGGACTGTCGAAAGAATACCTAGGCGTTTTCCATCGCACAAATACACTCTCTCACCTCCCTTCCCAGCCCCCAAAGCCGCACGAAATGAGAGAAGAAAGAGAAAAGAAAGGAAAGAAAGAACAGACTCCCAAAGCACCCGCTGCTCATGCAATAAAGATAAATATTAGCCCTACCCAATCGTCCCGCCCAACTCCCCGAAACCCCTCTCCCCTTTATCTACCTCCTCCTCTCTCCCTCGCTCCCTTCAGGAAACTTGAATCAAATCGCCACCCACATAACGCTAATAACAATATCCATGCCCTTCTTATCACCACCCTCGTACTTGAAGCTCCACATGCCGTCCTTCTCGTTGTTCCAGTACGCGCCGACGGCCGAGTGCATGCCGCGGCGGCCGACGGGCACGGGCTCGCTGCTCCCCGGCACGGGCGACAGGTGCTGGATGATGGTGCTGTTGACGGCGTACTTGAAGCTGGGCTGCGAGGTCGGGCCACTGCTGGTTTCGCTGATGAGCGATTTCAGGATCGTGTTCTGGGGCCGGTTGTTAGTAAGGGGGGGGATGGGATTGAGGGTGTGGGAGAGGCTGCTTGGGTAGGGGGAAAAGGGGTAGTGGTGTTGCGGTGGGGTGCACGTACGATTATCGTGGAGTTCCAGTCGGCGACGAGGGTGTGGTTGTAACTTTCTGCATTGCTGAGCGCGGAGTCGCAGGCCTGGGTGACGGAGCGTTAGAGATGGTTTGAGGATGCGGTGGGAGAGTCCAAGCGTACGTCAGTTGCGATCTGCTTCAGTCGGGTGTCTGCGACAGGCTGGATGGCATGTTAGCAGTGAAAGGTTGAATAAGGATAGCTGGGGGCTTACTGGAGTCATTATGTCTATATTGTTAGAGAAGACGAGGCTCTTCTTTGTAGGGACGCTGGAGTGTGGATAACGACGGTGGTGTTTCTGCAGTTCTCGTGATTTGTTTTCGAGGCTTGTTTGGCCTAGAGATGGTCGCTGGGTTGTGCGGGGAGCAAGCCCTGCGCATTGGACCGATCACGTTCTGCCCTCGAAGAACGTGCGGCGGGAAGGTGAACAAGCCTTTTGCTTCTTTCACACTCCTCTCCACCAACCCCTCTACTTCATCTAATTCTCCGACTCAATTGTCCGGAGACTCTTTAATCTATTAATTGCTATTAGAAGGACCAATTGGCCTTCCTCAACTAAACTTTCATCACCATCTCCCAAGCTAGCGGGGTTATCGGAAGAAGCTTCAATCGAGCATCATGTCGACCCAGCCTCTCCTCCAGACAGCTCCAGGTATCCCCAACCACTCCTCATATTCCAATCCCCACGGCGTATCTGACAATTCCCAGGCAAGCGCATCGCGCTCCCAACTCGAGTCGAGCCCAAAGTCTTCTTCGCTAACGAGCGCACCTTCCTATCATGGCTCAACTTCACCGTCATCCTGGGTGGTCTCGCCGTTGGCCTCCTCAACTTCGGCGATAAAGTCGGTCAGATCAGTGCAGGCCTGTTCACGCTCGTCGCTATGGCTGCCATGCTGTATGCGCTGTTTACGTTCCATTGGAGGGCGAAGAGCATACGAATGAGGGGACAGGGCGGGTTTGACGACAGGTTGGGCCCGACGGTACTCGCGGTTGCGCTGTTTGCCGCTGTTGTTGTTAATTTCGTACTGAGGATTACGGGAGCTGCGGGAAGCCACAAGTGAAGGTTGAAGAGTGATCGTGGTGGCGGGTTTGGAGGTGGGAGGTGGGAGGTGAAGGGGCGTTGGAGAGTAGAAAGAGTGCTGAGGTTGAAGAAGAATTGTTGGCCTGAAGAATTTCAGTTGTTCAAAACTGTACAGAGTATTATCTTCTTAAGGGTTTGGGAAAGCTCGGCGACAGCTCTGGGTTAATGCTGTCTCTATAGTCGAAGTTCATGTTGAGTAAAATATTTTCATTATGTTCGCTTTATTATTCGGTTTACAATCCCTCATATGGCTCTATGAGCTGTAGTCGTTCTCGCTCACTCATTTAAGTGCCTTTTTGACAATCTCACTTAATCGCACAAAGGTCTAAATCCTTATCTTGTCTTGTTGTCTTTCTGGACCGGTTGTGACCAATTCACCTGTCTCACTTGAGAGAAAACCCACTCACTTTGCGAGCGCTCGTTCCTTTAACTGCACACGCCCTCATTACTGCTCTGCTATATCGGTCTTTAGGTACACCTTCAATCTTCAACGCTTCAACGTCAACTCAAAGGCAACCATCTGCCTTCACTTTCACGCACTATCGTCATAAGCTACGATGTTGGCATTAAGAAATATAAAGTCATATCACTCCATGTTTACGTAAAGACCCCCATATCATCTTTTTGGAAAGTCCAATAGCTCGCAAGCTCAAACCTGTAGTCACATAGGCCCCACGATCATTAAGGTCAAACTCGGCGCCAATATGCATCAGTATGCCATCCATCAAGAGCTGTTGGCCGCCTGCTCCGAGCATTTTCGGAATACCTTAAAAGGGCCGATCCAAGAAGGCCGGGGTAGTGAGATGATGCTCACCAATGTCACGAAAGGGACATTTGAGGCCTTCATGCATGGCTTTACTCTCACGAACTCCCCGACAATCCTCAAAAGAGACACAGGAATCGGGACTGACTATTTGCACTATATGCCTTTGCCGCTCGCTATCAGATCCCCAGCCTCCAGAAGGTCTACATGAACGCTCACCTCATTAAGTGTACTGACTCTGATTGTTTGCCAACGTACGAAACGGTCATCGAAGCGCTCGAGCTTTTCCCGGAGACATCACCCATTTGCAAATTCTTTGTCGATATTTACTGCGAGTGCTTTCGGCCAAATTACGACGATGATTAAGAGAAGCAGCTTCGATCTAAACTGCGCACAAATTCCGTGTTAACTACCTCCTCAAGAGTTCCGAATTGAAATCATATGCTGTAGGCGATGGCGACCCCTGTAAACTGGACCCCTGCGATTAACATGAGCATTTCAACACCCAGGAGCGGGCCAAGTGCGAATTACGCAAGGAAGTCATGAACTCAAGGACGGAGTCAAGTGCATAGGGCGGTAGGGGATCATGACTGTCAGTATTCAAAGGTTTTGGTTTGAGAGATCTGACTTTCACGATTAGTCAAGACAGACATTTCACTTGGGCAATATCCTTGGCATATTGTCGAGTCAAAGGAAGATGCTGTAAACTTGGCACTATGGACTTCATGACGGGGGCAAGCTTCTAGCCTTTGAATTTCATTTTCTTTGCAATCCATGCATCTCACTGCCTAGCTGTTTGCTTTACGATTCACCTATTTTCCTTACAACCCACCCATTCTGCCTAACCCCATACTCCATTGAGGCGCATAAATGATGCTGTCTACTAACCGCGCCTCTCTAAACTGCTTTCGCAGCATTAGCAGAGCTTCGACTATTGCAGTGGACTCTGAAGCATTCATCAAATAGTGCATAGGTTAATTATGGAGCATACTTCTCTAGCATTGTAGTTGTTTACAATTTTCACCCATTTATTTCGCTCATAATTCTATCGTCGAATCAGCTGCGCTGTACCTATCCACTGTCATCTAAGGTACCAACAACTATTTTATGCAAGTAAGGACCCATTTTATGAATTTCTTACCACACAAGGCTGACAGAGTGGCACTCCTGCATATTCGCTTCACTTACGTTGTCCATCCGTCCCATTGGCTTGCACAAAACCTAACAGTAGCAGGGCATAACACATCTACAACACCATGGCAGGACCCAAGAAAGAAAAGAAACGCATCCGCACGCCAGTCTCGCCGCCTTCATCTTTTATTCACGGTAAAGATAAGGACGTAACAGACTCTCATCCCAATACACCTCCCGAAATGAACGATAGACTCATCTATGAGATTGACAACGCATTAGCGGCTGTCGTTCCAGAGCAACCGGCTGCGGCCACATTCAGACAAACACTTCCCCGGCCTTCATTCTCGTAAGTACTGCACTATATAACTTATTCGGGGTTGATGAAGCTCAAAATGTAAATCGCAGTGCAATGTCGCAGACTATCGTGACGCTCAACGTTGGACCCAATGAGCAGTGCTTTCACGTGCATCGAGATCTTCTTATGTACTATTCACCCTACTTCAAAGCTGCATTCAACAGCTCATTCAATGCGGAAGAGCGGGCCATACCGATCCCAGACGTGAAGGTGTCAACGTTCTACATGTTCATGGACTGGCTCTACACGGAACGACTGCCGCGAACTAAGAAAGAAGTCGACGAGACCGGAGTCTTGGGCGGCCGCGAGCTAGTTTCCAGTTACACAGGACTCGAGTTCGCCGAGCTCTACATCTTCGCCGACATGTACGACGTTCCTGGACTCCGCCGACAGGTTATGGATCGGATCTTTGCGGCCTCAGTGTTGCCTAAGTACGCTGTCGTGGTCCTGGCTTTTGCCAAACTTCCCACAACTACGCCGCTGTGCAGGTTCTTCGTTGATGTCTACTGTCAGCGATTTCGAGAATCGGATGATGACGAGTCTGAACGAAAGCAACGGGAAAAGCTGCCTCACGAGTTCCTACTTGGGGTCATGCTACGGCATGCAAAAATTATGGGACGGCTTCGGGCTAAAGAAATGACCAGTTCGTACAAACTGCATATGTGCGACTATCATGAGCATGAGACGGAAGAAGAGAGGCAGCTATGCTCCAACGACCGGCAGCCGAAGTAGGGTTTGATGACAGGGTTTTGAGCGAATTTTCTTTTGTCAGAGTGGCTTGTTTTATCAGGAGGTCCCCGGTATAGCAGATGTAGCGCAGTAGCTTTGGTTTATTTTGTATCGCTGTTTTTGGGAGGCCTTCGCTTCGTATAGAACTTGTCCAGGAGTAGGAGCCATGTCGATCTCAACTCACGCATTTAACCTGTAGCCAGCGGAGAACCAACAGCATGCTAAAAATTATCGATCGCATCCCTCATCATTAATGAATGGGAGAGAGATATCACGTGCTCATGACATTTCTTTGCGTCGAGAGCTTGCCTCACTACGACTCACCTTTTCTTCCTTTTTTTCAATGTCAACTTCACCACTGGTTTCGTTTGGTAATCGCTTTCCTAGCTCATACCCTGCCATTAACTATTTCATGACGTCTCATTATTTTATAACTCAACCCTTACTCCACAATGTCAGCAATAAATTCATCGAAAATACGGCCTCGCTTCTCGTAAGTTAAACACACTTCCAGAGCATTTATTATGATTGAGCTGACAGATATCAAACTTTAGGTCGGTAGCTGAGACAATTACCATTATCAAGGTTGAAGAGAAAAGCTACCGTATTCATCGAGACTTCCTGACCCACTACTCTGAGTACTTTCGTGCAGCTTTGAGGGGCTCGTTCAAAGAAGCCGAAGAGAACCTCGTGACGCTCAGCAATGTTTCCACCCGCACGTTCGACATTTTCGTGGACTGGCTTTACACACAAAAACTTCCCGGGCAGGGCAAATATTCGACGCTAGATGAGGCAGTAGTGCACTGGCCCCGTCTGTATAGTGACAGGACTAGAAACAAGACTGAGGGTCTTATTGATTCTGTATATTTTCTGATGGCCACGACATTCCAAAACTTTGGAGGGAAGTTATGGATGTGCTATTTCCACATCTAATTCAGAATACATAATACTCTCGCACTATGAAGCAGTCATCAACGCCTTTTCCAAGCTACCTAAAGGATCGTCCGTCCGCCAATTGCTGATTGATTGCTATTGTCGGGTTTTTAAGAAGTCCGATGATGATATTGCGGGCGCAGCGGAACTCGATTCACGAACCAAATCGCCAACTGATTTCTTGGTTGGAATGATGTTACGATACGCGGACGTAATGGAGCCACTCAGGAACAAGGAAATTAGGGCGACCTACTGTCTGGACATCTGCGATTATCATGAACACGCGAGCAAAGCGGAGAGGGAGAAGTGCAAAGAGGAACGCAAAGCTTATAACGAAATGGCCCGATAGGACTCCCTGATATCTCAGTTTCTTGTAGCATTTCTTGGCTTCTTTCACATATCCTTGACTTTGCTAAAGTGTCTCATGTGTTGTGAACGTGACACGCTATCCATTCAGTCCTTGTACCATGCGTGTTTCGGACGAGCACCCTATGAGCTTCGGAAGGGTGTAACTAAACCGCCACAAGGGGTGTACGCCTCAACGGCACTTAGGATGGCCAAGGTCCACTGAGTATTCCTAAGATTTTCCCTGACATTCCACTTGCCGCAATGATTAAGCACTTGCACCCATAAAATCCGTTCAGGATCTGGACAGTAACTTTACTGTCCGAATCATATGCCAAGTTTAATTCTGCTAGTACAAAATTAGTGACTCAGAGCGTATTTTTGAGAGTTATAGATTAATTAAGCACAGTCTATCTTTATATAAGCCTCTACTTCTTCCTATGCTCTACACGTCTCTCTCTACGTATTCCTATAAAAGAAACACGAGCAGAGATACAAGCAAAGATATAAGTAGAGATGCAGGCAGAGACTCAGGTAGAGACTCAGGTAGAGACATGGGCAGAGACACGGGCAGAGTTAAGAGAGGGGTAAGAGGTTGGGGAGGGGGGAAGCAGTAGGAGAGGGGTAGTTGAAGGAGGGATGTCGAAGCTTAAGCGCCACCTTCCTACTTAAGCTACCCCTTTCTACTGCTTCTCCTTTAACTCTGCCCGTGTCTCTGCTTGTGCCTCTTTTGCGTAGGAATACGTAGAGAGAGAGACGTGTAGGGCATAAGAGGGAGCAGGGATAGGGGCAAAAATAGGAGTAGTGAATACCTATAGGTAAGAGGGTGGGGAGACTAAAATAGGCTCTAAGTAGTGCCTTAACCTCCCTTACTGCCTGCTAGGCTGCTAGCTTGGCAGAAGATTCGAACAGTAAAGTTACTGCCAAGAGTTACTGCCCGGATCCTGACCGCATAAAACCGACCCATTTCTCACTTCTCACTCATTTCGTGCACTCCACCTTCACCACCTCTTTCATTGCCACCGCGGTTACCAGCTGGCAAACCCTCGCTCACTCCAGCAAACGTAGAATAGTCTCTTCACGTCCCAAACCAGTATTTTTACTGGTCAATCTTAACTCGCAATGTCGCCTTCGAGTTCATCCGCAAGCCCATTGAAGCAGCGTCCTCCTCGGCCTTCGTAAGCCCAGCCCAAAAAGATAGCGCTCTTTGAGGGATATTCACAAGTAATATAGGTCTGCAGTACATACAATCGTCACAATTAAGGTCGGCCGGGTGAAAAAAGCCTACTGTATTCATGAAGATCTGTTGACACACTGTTCTGGATACTTCCGTGCGGCATTTACTGGGTCTTTTAAAAAGGCAGAGGAGAAACAACTCCATCTAGAAGATGTGACGGGGAAGACGTTCGATATTTTCGTAGATTGGCTCTACCGACTGAACCTTCCTGGACGGAAGTCATCCTATGCAAAAGATAAAGGCGGAGAAGAGCACGAAAGCTTCCTAGACTCGTACGAAATTACTAAAATACACATCTTTGCTGATCGATACGATATTCCAGACCTACAACGAGATACTATCGACACGATGTTCGCATATTTTAAGTTTACGGGAAAAATACCCACTGCTGAGACTATTAAGATGGCATTCGAGTCGCTTCCTGATAAGTCGTTGTTACCCAAGCTGTTGGTTCACCAGTACTGCGAAAACAGATCGGATGTGACACCCGAAGATGAATTGCTTTGGACGCACGAGATCCTTCATGCTGTTCTGGCGAGATACAGATATGTAATCTGGAGTGAGGATATTTCTCCCACTTTCGACCTCTGTGACTACCACAATCACGCCAATGAAGAAGAGAAGAAAGAGTGTCAAAAAAAACGCGAGCGTGAAGAGTGGCTGCACCCGTAGGGTTTTGATGACCTAAAGCTCTTCATAACTCCAATGGATTGATTCATGGATTACATAGATGGATTCGATCTGATTATGCTTTGGGACACTGAACATGATGCATTGAGGACGGACATTCTTGACATGATATCTCTGGCTCAACATCTTCTGGTAGGAGGTTCGGTATGGCGGGCTTCAATTTTCCAGGTTATATGGAGGGAGGGGCATGGTGATTTTGAACGAGCATCTTCATTCACGCTTTTAAATATCGGGGTAGTTTAGCATCTTCCTACACTCTTCAAAAGTCATACAACAAATTCACTTGGAACTTCCTGATCTCGGTACGCGGGGTGACTTCTTTCCGGTAGTAACTTGACCCGAATCTCCACGATGATTCCTAGACGCAATTAATCATAATCCGACTCAACATAACCATTGCTAGCACTTACAGAGGACGGTAAAATCCCAACTCCAAGGCGAGAATATCACTAAGAGGAGCCCATCCATGATAAAAGTAAAACAGGAGTATCTATTCCCTGCCTATAGAAGCTGTCCCATCATTCCATTCCTCAGCCATAAATCCACCACATAAACCCGAAAGAACCACCAAAGATCGCCCGGCGACCACCTCAACCCCTCCTAAACACTCCCTGTGCACGACGCACACCCCTGCAAAACCTTACAACCACCAGTCCATCACCAAAACTTGACCAAAAAAGGGCCACCACACCCGCGCATAGGCGTGGCGGTAAGAAAAAAAAACAACTGAAGCGGGTGCTGCACGCGCCGTCCGGCCAGCCAGAAAGGTATTCAGCAGTCCGAGCCCCCGACCGAGGAAATCCTCCCAGAACCCAAGAAAGGGAGACAGCAATACAGTACGCGAACGACAGTTTCGAAAGAGCCCGATGGAGCGAGAGATTGTGCACAGAGGTCCGAAAAAAAACCCCCGGGGAGTCTTTTCGGTCAAGAAGAGAGGAATAATGAAAGGATATTGGTATTGATATTGATATTGATATCGATAGAGATGGTTGAGCTTCGTATTTGGAAGGTAGACAATATTACAAAGAGGCTGGTTAGAGCGACGTGTGTGCGCGTGAATGCGAAGCGGCCACGAAGAAGATTCATGAGATGCTTGATGGTAATGACGACGAGAGCGAGCAGAAGGAGGTTAGCTGAGAGACTCGGAGACACGACGTCTGCGAAGCTTGCTTTTGGGAGCATAGATTAGGTAGTATTAGCCCGCTCCAGTGGAGGAGGGCAGGGCTGTGTGCACGCAGCCCGGTTAAACATGCATAGAGGAAACACCTCAGGACGCCGCCGTGATATTCAGAGATTGACGAGAGTGAAAATGCAAGAACGCAGAGTACAAGCATAGGAAAAATACAATTTAGAAGTTCTGCGCAATGCCAGAATTTCCTTGCTGGGGAAAGACTGAGGGATTCTCAATCCTGGTGTTACGCCGCGCCTGCACATCTCGAATGACAGGCTGCTGTCCTCCACCGTACGGGTTATCTCCATAAGGCCCGGGCTGGTAGTAGCTAGGATCGTTGTAGTAATCTTGTTGGTTACCCGAGTTTATTTGTACTTCTCCAGAGTTGTCTGACCGACCGGCGGCAGAGTATGACGATGATGCATTCGATGGTCCTCGGTGGATGTCTGATCGGTTCGCGCCGGCAGCTGGAGCAGCTCCAAGAGCGCCAATGGTTTCAGAGTCCATTGTTTCCCGTCGACCGGTCATCAACGGGTCAACCGAGTGTCCATCTGAGTGCGTGCCTTGTGTTGGAGAGCCTGGACTTGGGTGTCCTCCTGGATTGCTGCTACTATCCGATATACCAGTTAATCCGCCAGATAGAGTTGTGGACGCCTTTCGGTTGGATGGATTCGTGGTATTTCCCCAACCTCGGTAGCCGCTTTGATTTTCTGCCATCTCTGATCCGGTAACGCCAACTGCAGGCAGCGTAGGATCGTTATTTGGGTTGAAGCCGTATTCTTCCACCTCTTTCCTTCTTGCTTCTTCGGCATTCTTCCTTTGTTTGCGTCTTCTCCACAAGAATATCCCAGCAAGCACCAGCAAAGCGACAACAACCACAGGAACGACTACGGCAACCGCAGTCCTACCACCTACTGATAGTCCTCCGCCAGTCGTGGACTTGGAATTTTGAGATTGGAGTGTTGCGGGTTCTGATGTCGATGAAGATTTTGAAGATTGTGTTGATGAAGGAACGACAACAACAGCAGACGTCTCTGAGGGCGGTGTGGTGATAGTTACGATGATGGTATTAGGGGTACCTCCTGGAGTAGATGCTGACTCCGTTATGACAGAGGTTATGATGTGTGTAGATGGAGGAACCGAGGACGCGGCTACAGAGATGACCACATTGGCGGACGACGGTGGAGGCGTTGATGATGGCGGGGGGTTCGATGACGGTGCTGGAGTCGAAACGTCGGAAGAGAGGGAGACAGGCGTGGAGCTTGGTGGTGGTGAGGAAGATGTCACTACCGCTGAAGAAGTCATTGTTAAAATGGAAGACGATGATACTAAGGGGTCGGTCGAGGACGCCGTTAAAGAGTCTAAAGAAGTAGTTGGCTTACTCGCGGTTCCATTGTTACTCGCAGCCATGTCGAATAAGACAGAACAAAGAAGTTATAAAAAGGAGCGTGTTCGGCTTGGATTGGATCGGTCGCGTTTGACCGTGGTAATGCAGCTACCAGACCAGAACTCGACCTAACAAGGGTCTGGAATGTATCAAGATCGCATTGAGTAAAAAGTAAAGGAGAGTCGTGAAAGCCTGGCAGGCTGATTGCTGATGATATAGGTGCTCACGACCTCACAGGCTGGGAGGGAGTTGTGAGGTAAGGTGAAGTTGGAGGTGGAGAGGGTTTGAAGAGCGACCTGCAAATCTTTCCCCTATGCGCCCAGTGGGTAATGCGAACGCACGGATGGCCGACTGAGAATTAGGAATGGCAAGCTTAAAGGTGTGCTAAAGCGAATGCTCGCGACGTCGTTCTTGACGGTGTGCGTCGCAGGCTGAGATTTGTTTGAACACGGACGACATGGGGGGCGCGAAAGAAGGACTTCGAAGGCCTTAATTCTTCTGCTTCTCATACGCCAAGGAACCCTGTCCATTCGATGGGGGCCATTGCTCGTGACATAAGGGCCTCTAGCGCCCAATTCTATCTAGTGCAACCCAAATGCGGAAGCTGAGGAGGCATGCGCCAGAACCAGACCCGTATCGAGCTGTGTTGTGGTGGCTGTTCAAAGTGCAGCTCCAGCCCCCTAGCCCTTTTATGCGCCCTGACGCGACTGCTATCTCGTCATGAGGGGTCACAATTGGGGATCGCGATGCCTTTGCCCTTCTCTGACGTTGTTCTACAATATCTCTCGGTTTATGGGCGTTAATTAACAATCCTTGGTCAATACATTGATTCTTCGGAGGATCAATCTCCTGTGAGTAAAACTTGTCTGGCTCATTGATTGGCCACTCTTTATTTAGCCCGGACACGAGGGGAGTGGGCACCCTGCAACACAACGGGAGGATCTTGGCCCTTTGCTTTCTGATGACTATCATCTTGCACTTCTTCCTGTCTTCTTCCTGCAGGAACAACCAGTGCTTCCAGAATATCCTTTTAGGCTACTTAAGCCTTAGTGCAGCGTGTTCTCCTGCACGAACCTCGTTTAACTTTTTTTTTCTTTTTTTGCCAAATTTTCCTTGCTCAGGAGCTTTTCCTTCTCTTCCCATAGGATATACCACCGGAGACATGCAGAATCACAAGCGAGTGTGCCTTAGGACGCACACCTACCTTGAGCACTGTAGCGTGGCAGAAGATATGCAATTGGTATTCGCCAACGACTGACCGCTAAGCTGCTCAATAAGCAACTCTCATCAACTACGATTGCAGAGTGCAGCCAGCTGCCAGCCAAATTGATCCAACTCGCCCAAAAAACCAACACGGCTCCACCGAAAACTCTCGGCACCTCTACTTATCTTCTCCTTCGATAATGTTTAGCGTGCTTGGGTTATGGGCGACTGGTTTCCCCTTCTGGTCTGTGAAGAGCACCGGTATCTTAGGTAAGCATTTAGTGCAGAGGCCCGACGGTCTCAGCAAGGCTCTACCTTTGGAGGATTTTTCACTCCTTGAGTCGTTACGACTTGCTCTACCTTGTCGCGTTTCTTGTCAGCATTTTCTAATTTGAAGGGAACTTTGGAAATTTCTAAGGGGGCTGAGACAGCTTCTTATCCCTTAACCGTCAAGGCCTTTGGCGTAAGTGGTCCGTGCAGAACGTATCTCTGAGAACGGCTGCTTGATTCGACCGGTTTGATTAGTGGGCTCTTGTCGATACCGTAAGGACCGGTTTTGACGGGTTAAGGGACAGTTCAGACTAGAAGAATAATCGATGAGATTACATTACCTTCATGCTCACCACCACAAATCTTTGTGGACATGGTCGCCTTCTTGGATTGGCTCGCCATCTTTTGACATGACTTGATCAGTCATTGTGACTTGATCAGTCATTGTGACTTGATGCTTTGTGGAAATATTGCGTCAAAGCCTTCAGGCAGGGTTCTAGTGTGCTAAAGTCTGTTTCATTAACTGCGACAAATTTCCTAGGGATGGAATCCTAAGAGTTGTAAGTTATTCTTATGCTCAGGGCGAATGGCTTTGAGTTCGATGTATGCGATGATATCGCTGTGACGTAAACGTTAATTCTTCAACACCCGGGCAAAATGCTTAGTCTATCACGACTTCACAAACACAAGGTTAGATCATAGACGATGGAATATGATAAAAGTCCCTCAATTTTCTAGTCCACCCTCTAGCTAATATGCCAAACCCTATAATACAGACAGAAGCCAGCGAAAAGGGTATGCCGAGGATTTCTCGATGGATAGACTCTGCACCCGGCAGCTTTTCTCACCAACTCCAAATGACTCTCCTTTTGTTCAACTGGACCCCCTTTCCGCTTGAATGAAAAATCATAATATCCATGCAAAGCGCTGACCTGCCTGCGCTAGCGATAGTTTGGTTGCCATTGCGCCGCGCAAAGGCCTATGGGAGACCACTCTGCCACTTTGACCAAAGTCATTACCCACTGACCCACCACTCAACGTTGTGGGCGCGACCATCAACATCAGGAGCGACGATGGCCCAGAGACCTGCAGTAAGGTCGATGGATTCACCTTCGCATCCCATGCACTTGTCACCAACAGTGGCAGTGTGAGTCGCGCCGTTGTGCGAGATGGTGATCTTCTTGCCGCACCATGGGTTGCCGTTGGATTGGTCGCCCATCATACCGTGGGCAAGAGCGACCGTCGGGTCACTGTCCTGGATGGTCCAACCGCAAGCTCCGTAACCTCCTGCAGGGTTGTAGTAGGTAATGTCACCAGAGTAGTGGGTCGCTGGAGCAGCGCCAGCACTAGTAGCGGCTGCAGCTATGACCGATGTTGATGTTGGTGGTGTGTATGCGGGTGTTGGTGTTTCAGTGGTGGCAGGTGCGGGAGGAGTGTAGGCAGGTGTAGAGGAGGGAGTATATGTGGAAGCCGGCGCAACATATGCAGAGCTGCTTGAAGGTGGTGCGATGTATGCAGGCGCTGAGGATGCAACTGAAGCAGCTACAGGGGTGTGGGCTGGAATGGAGCTCGCAACTGCGGATGTAGCAGCCACGGAGCTGGCTACAGAAGGATGCTCATAGAACAGGCCACCAATAGAAGTAGGGTTGACATTTGGAATACCTGTCGGTGCGTCAACCCAAATGGTGGTTGTGACATCGACGGTTTCTATGATTTCCTTGGTCTTGGTGACAATGATATAGTCGCGCTTCTTTAACGGCGCAGCCGCGACCAATGAGGCGAGAAGGAAGGAAGAGAGGGCAAAGACGTTGGCGGTCTTCATGTTGACAGGTTGGTTTTGATTGCCGGAAAAGCGGGTTTGTTTAGTGTGGTAGTGGAGGTGCTTGATGCACTGTAGAGAGAGAGGGTGCTTCGAGAGCTACGTTTGTTCAGAGGAACGACTGAGAGAATTGACTAGCAATTCAGGGTATTGTTGCAATGAAAGATTTTCTTTTTGGGTGCTGCGACTACTCAAAGTGTCTCGATGACTTGTTTGCGGTGGCTGTTGGCTGCGATGATAGACGCACGAAAGTCTCCGAATGAATGTCAAGAGATTCTAGATCTCAGGAAAAGATGAAGGAATGGTTGGAGAAAAGAAGGTAATGAACAAACGTTGAAGACCTCAGGCCTGTAAGGAATGGACAGGAGAGAGGGTGGGTAATGAGAGACTTTTGTAGGTGGTGGTGGAAGAGAGAGTTGAGGAAGGGCAAACCGCGAAGAAAAGAACAAGTCCCTAGGCGGAGATGGATGGCTTGGGCCAGGCACCCAATCCCACAGCTGCGTCTTCACGGCGCTGATTCGCAAGCCACCCCCCGTCCCGCACCCAGCTGGACTGGTCCACCTCCGTGTCGTGGGCTTCCTTGTTGTTTTCCCGGAAAGAGGAGCAAGGATGGCGTCTGCCTGCACTGTCACTGCACTCGAGAGCCGTGGTTGCAGTCTACCAGAAAGATCTTCATTCTCTGCCACTCTCTAACCATCCGTAGAAACTCCGGACATGCGAAGATGCGAAGTTGCGCCACAACCCTGTCCGTTCATCCAAAGTGCGGGTTCCAATTTTGCTTCTCTCTGCATTTCTGCGCCTGGCAGTGTCAGCATGTCTTACGGCGTCGTCTGATTGCGTCGCCCTGCAAGAGACACGGCTGAGAGCGAGTGTTTCACGCTCACAAAAGCGGGCACAACCCCGGTAGCTCCGCAGTGATTTAGCAAACCCAGCCAGCTGCGAGTCTGTGGTCAGGAACGATTGGCGGGGATCTTCAGGAACCGCCCGCTAGCCCCAGGGGTGCATTCCCGTTTTCGCTGCTTGGACTCGCAAGTTCTGTCGGCCCGGCCGCACACAGGCAAAAGGAAGGCTGCTGCGCCTCGCGCCAGGAGTGACACGTGGAGCACCAAGCAAGTCCGAGCCGTCAATTTCGCTGCCAAACAGCCTCTTTGTCCTAGATTATTTCCCGTGCCAGATGTGTGGTCCTTCGACTCAGCACTTGCGTCCTTCCATAGGCGCATCACCATGTGGTGTGAGAACCGTCAGTGCGGTGGCGCCAGTCCAACTTTTTGTTTCCTTGACATGAGCCAACTTGCATTTTTCATTGGCTGGAAGCTGCAGCGATGTGGTTCGCTGCAGCTCCCCTCTTGGCGACTGTTCAAACTCTTCAATGCGCCCCTCTTTTGGCTTCTGCATGTGCTTGCATAGACTCATTCTTGCCCTCCATGACGGCAAACTTGCAGTGGGAAATTATATGTGGGTCGTCAGCCTTAACTGATTTTTCTTACTGGTTCTTCTCCTGCAGCTTTCCGGTCCGCGCGGTACCGGGCTATCATCAAGGTTATCTACTATCGATACCTTTCCATCCCCACATCCACAAGGCCGGGCCTATCAGTCAAAACACGTTAAATTGCCTGTCAAAGCCCTAATGAGAAAGAGATTTTAACTTGCATACGCCTCGCTGCGGGTTTATAGAATCATGCTCAACACTTCTTGGCCCGATGGACCCGCCAGATCTTAAGAC